>WNGK01003801.1_pt1 | contig 16290 bp, 17 predicted proteins | sample 5400601 | NCBI WGS metagenome assembly WNGK01 (sample SAMN13153376, study PRJNA577476) | soil metagenome | isolation source: 60 cm soil or saprolite under Garry oak tree replicate 1 | place: USA:California | collected 2016-06-15
CAGACCAGAACCTCGGTAACATGCGGCTTGAGCAGGTCGTAGAGCCAGGCTGCCCAGGTGCCTTCCTCGAAGGTCACGAACAAGCTGCCGCGCAATCCAGCGAAGAACTCCAGAAGCGTTGAGGCTTTGGTTTCCACGATGGATTCCATGACAACTTTGCCTTGGGAATCCATCACCGCTACTGAGATCGTTGCTTGATGAACGTCTAGCCCAATATACTTTTCGCTGCTCATTGAGGGTGCTCCTTTCGTAGGTGATCATGCGAACGATGACAACCTACTCCAAAAGGGGCGCCCTCTTATAATGCGATTGCACTCAAAACCCCCTTCCGACCGAAAATTCACATCGCTTGTCCTTCTCACGGAGCGTGGCAAATCGCAACGTGGCAGAGTCGGCCAAGTTCTCAATGAAAGTTCAGGGGCGGGTCATCTTGGCTCAGAGCATCCACCTGGCGGTGTAGCCAATCGCCTGTGTTGTACCCTTCGCTTACCGCAAGGCCGGTCCATCCGATGAGGCAACGCACCTGATTGCCCAAATAGGCCACTGACTTTCTCTGACTTCCCTGAAAGCGGCTTGCCATCCGCATAGGCCGTGACTTGCATGTCTGCGACCTGCACGGCGCAATCAGGTGTGACCACTGAGTAGAGAATGCTCACAAAACGATTTCCGCCAGAGTCCCGCCTGCTCGTGGGAACGAATCCGGGAACGGAACTCGTTTCCGACCGCTCTAAGCGTGCTCAACCGTTCCCCAGATGCTTGCTAAGTCCTTGATTCTCCGTGCCTCAGCAGAGTGTGAGGATGGCACTCTACCGCTGAGTTAAGCGCCCACTAGGGAAGAATTATTGTAGCAAGGAAAACTCACTCCAGGGGCGAACCGTGATCCAGGCAGCCTTGCGCGGAGCCGGATTGGTCCATCCGCACGACCCCGCTTTCGTCGGTGCAGAACGCCCTGACTCCGCTTGAGTTGAATACAACCGGCGATGCTGTGATCTGAAAATGCGAAGCCGGGGCGCCCTCTTTTTCGACGGTGCAATTCTGCAAGGAGAAAACGTAGCCGTGTTTCTGTCCGCTAACCAGCGCTGAATCGAGCAATCCGGACAAGTCGGAAAGGTTGCAGGTGAAACCCGTCTGCGGATGGGCGGTGTGGTAGCTGATCTCGGCGGACACGATATTTCGAACACTCCCTACCGCCGAAGATTCGTTGGCGGAAATTTTCGCACGCAGCAGGTTGGGTATGGCAATGGCCGCCACGATGAGAATGAACGGAATCGCGACCAGGCCGAGATATCCCATGACCAAGCCAGCAATCGCTAGTCCTCGGCCCTTTAGGCGGCCTGCGCTTTTGCCGATTTGCGACAGAGAAATGTGTCCGAGAATAATGGCAATCACGCAGAAGGGGAACACATTGACGACTCCGCAAACCAGACTGGCGATGGCCTTGCCGCTGGTTTCTTCAGCAACCACTTGCCCCGGCGCTGCTGCGGGAAGCGGAACCGTCGGACCTGCGGCTGCCGGTTCTAGGATCGGGTTACCGCAGATTGAGCAGAAACGACTGCCATCAGCCTGAGTGGCGCCACACTTTGAGCAAGTCAAGACTTGGGTTCTCCTGCAAGGCGGGAAGAATCGAGTCCGAAACCCACCAGCAAATTGCACGAAACACTACTCCGGAATCCGGCACGCGTCAATCGGGGCGCTTGGAGACCAAAGATCCGATCAATTGAAATCAACTAGACGGACGGCCCGCCAACGTCTAGAATGTGGGCAGCATCTAGATATGCGTACAGGCTCTATCCGCCGAGTTGCGGAGGGGCACTGGAGGGCATCGTGAGTCTCACTCCGATTGGCGCTCCGCGCCATAAGATCACTGTTGCACAACTCCGCGAGAAAAAGCTTCAACACGAACCCATCACCTGCCTGACTGCCTACGACTATTCGACGGCGCGCTTGGTTGATGAAGCCGGCATAGACACCGTGCTAGTCGGCGACTCGCTGGCTATGACCATGCTCGGCCACGAGAACACGCTCTCGGTCACGGTTGATGAAATGTTGCACCACGTCCGCGCGGCGCGACGAGGGGTGAGCAACGCTTTGCTCCTCGCCGACATGCCTTATGGCTCGTATCATGTCGGCGCGGACGAAGCTGTCCGCAACGCGACCCGCTTCGTGAAAGAGGGCGGAGCGGAAGTCGTGAAAATCGAAGGCGGGGAGAAACGCGCTGATCTGATTCGGCAAATCATTGACGCGGAAATTCCCGTCGCCGGGCACATTGGCCTCACCCCGCAGTCGGTGAATCGTATGGGCGGATTCAAAGTTCAGGGCAAATCTTTGTCCGAAATCGAGCAACTGATGCGTGACGCCACTGCGCTCGACCGCGCCGGCGCGGCGTGCATTTTTCTGGAAGGAATTCCTCGCGAAGTGGCGGACATGATTACCAGTGAGGTTTCGGCTCCCACCATCGGCATTGGCGCGGGGCCGGGATGCGACGGCCAGGTGCTGGTCATTCACGACATTCTGAATCTGACCTTCGGCGCTCCGGCAAAATTCGTTCGTCGGTACGGAGACGCTGCAGCCGAGATCACACACGCGGTGCAGGCTTATCGTGCTGACGTGCTCTTACGGAAATATCCGGCAGACAACGAGTCGTATCATCTTTCGCCGGAGACTCGCCAGGCGCTGGACACTTTGCCGGAGCGAAAGCGCGCCATGCGTGGACGGAGAGGGCAGATTGCCACGATGGCGTAGGTCTGCTCACCGAATGACGTTGATTTGCACGGGCAAGTGCAACTTCTTCCATGAGCGGTCGGCAGTATAAACCGGAACACCTAAGTCCATCCCCAAGGCTAGACAGGCCCGATCGCCCAACGACAAGCCGAATGCGCGCGTCTGCTTAACCAGGTTTCCGGCAATCTGTGCGTGCTCAACCGTAAAGTCGATGAAGTCACTTACGGGATACAGAGTAGCTTTCCAGGCGTCGCTTTCGCTCAGTCCGCGGCTCACCAGTTTGCTGTGCACTTCCGCAAGATTGACCGTGCTGCACGTCGCGATGCTGAGCAATTCTGCCGTCAGCCTCTCCGCGCCCGGTTCGCGATTAAGTAGAGCGAGTAACGCCGAAGAATCCAGTACAACTTTGTTCACTTGAGTTCTTTCCGGCCTTCTTCGCGCCGTTCAGCGATCAGCTCGTCGGCCAGCGATACGCCGGGTTTTACATACTTTCGGACAAGCCGCTGCGCCCGAGCGATGCGGTGTTTCAGAGTCGTGATACGCAGTTCGTCGTCTTCGAGTCGCAGTACGACTTCGTCTCCGGGGTTGATGCCCAGCGCCTTGCGAAATGAAGCGGGGATGACGAGACGGCCATTTTCGTTCAAGCGGGCTCGAGTTTCGGTATCCATTGTCATATTATAGCGTATGTGGCAATACTAGTAAAAATGTCATTTACGGGAAATGTGACAAAGCGCTCGAGGGCGGAGAGGCAGGGCTGAAACAGCGAGACGCCCGCTCTTTCGAGACCTAGTGCTTCAGTCCCAACGCTTGCAGAGTGACTTCATCAGGCGTATTTGACCCTTCCTTGCGGCCGTTGACCACGCCGAAGCCGCCACCGTTGTCGCGGGCTCCGTAATCCCACATGTTCCAGCCGATGCCGTATTGCTCGAGTGTTGTGCGTACGTCGTGCAGCCAGCGCGCGCGGTCCTGCGGGTCCGAGACTCTGCGGAAGACGCCGAACTCATTGCAGGTGAGCGCCACGTTCCAATGTTTTGCCCATTCCGCGGCCTGGCCGATCTCGACATCCATCCGCTTCGCATCCCAGTGGTCGAGCCCGTAGCGCAGCACCGTGAGGCGGTTCACTGGATCGGGTTCCAAAGCCGCGACTTTCTGCGCGTCTTCCATGCTTGCCGGATACGCCAGCTTGCTCTCGAAATGCCAGTAGTTCGCGCCCCAGGTAGCTCCCTGGTGGGTGAAGGTGTGCGGATCGTAGAAGTGGAAGTTGTAGATGACGTTTGAATCGGGAAGCGGAGTCATGGACACAAGGTCCTCAACGTCGGACCAGTTTGCGCCGGCCGCAATGATGGTGTGCTGCGGTGCACCCTCGCGGATCGCGGTCGCGAGCTTTACCTGCACGCCTGCCCAGCGATAGCGGTCGCGGAATTCCGACTCGTTCAGCACTTCGAAGAAAACCATCTCAGGATCGTAGCTCGAGTAATGTTGCGCAATTGCCCGCCAGTAGTCGGAAAACTGTTCGACGGTATCATCATGCTGCACCAGGCGCTGCTGAACTCGCTCTCCGGATGCATATCAATGATGACGGCGAGGCCGTGGTCGAGAATCATCTTCACCGCTGCGTCGAGATAGCCCAGGTATTCCGGCGGGAGTTGGTCAGCCATGTTGTGGCGCATCATGGGCTCGGGATTGACGCTCAGGCGCACATGGTCGAAGCCCATGGACTTGATCAAAGCAATGTCATCGGCGGTCACCCAGCCTTCAAGATGCTCTTTGGTGTAGCCCTTGGAATCGTAAACCTGCGCAAACCATTCGCTGAGATTGATGCCGTGGCGAAGATGCGTGGCACGACGCTGCGCGAGAGAAGAATCGACCGCGCCAGATGGAATTGCGGTGCAGATGAGGATTGTGAACAGCAGAATCAGCTTGCGCATAACATCTCCAAAAGCAGTGGCCAGTTATTCATGGCACGTGGTCAGTATTTGGTTTTTCTGACCGCTGGTCACCTATCCACTGTTTTTGACTCAAGAGATTGGCAATGCCCGTACCCGCTTCTTCGTCGCTGCATACATCGCATTGCATAATGCGGGCGCGAGCGGCGGCACGCAAGGTTCTCCCGCTCCGCTTGGTGGCTCGCTGCTCGGGACGAAATGTGCCTCGACTTTCGGCGCTTCGTTGATGCGGATGGGCTGATAGTCGTCGAAATTCCCTTGCACTACGCGGCCTTTGTCAATCGTGATCTGGGCCCGCAGCGCATTGGTCAGCGCAAAGATGACCCCACCCTGAATCTGCTGCTCGAGGATGTTCGGATTCACCACCCGGCCGCAATCAATCGCGGACACTACGCGATGGACCCGCGGCCCGTCTTTTTCCATGGAAATCTCGACGACATTGGCGGCGTAGGAACTGAAGCACCCGAAGCAGGCGATGCCGCGATAGCCGCCGGCGGGAAGGGGCTTGCTCCAGCCCGCCTTTTCCGCTGCCAGTTGCAGGACTCCGCGCATGCGCGAGGTTCGCCAGGTGGTGTCGAAGTACTTAACGTCTTCGCCCTTGGAAAGGAGGTGCAGGCGATACTCCAGGGGATCTTTCTTCGCGGCGGCGGCGAGTTCGTCAATGAAGCTCTCGCTGGCAAATCCCATTTGCAGCGCGTACACCGAACGCATCCATCCCAGTGGCACTGGAGTTTCGGTGGTCACCGATTCCAACGAAACATTCGCAATCGGATAAATGAAAGACGCCTCGTCGGGGAAGTCGCCATCCACTCCATTCACCGGTGGCGAGCCTTTTTGTCCATTGATGGATGGGCCAATAATGCGGTGAGTAAACCCCATCGGCCAGCCGTTTTGATCGAGCCAGGCGGTAAGCTTGTGCAGGCTGACCGGGCGGTATGTCGAGTTGCGCATGTCGTCTTCGCGCGTCCAGACGACTTGCACCGGGGCCTTTATCGCTTTTGAAACCAGCGCGGCCTCAACCGCGTAATCGTGCTCCAGGCGCCGACCGAAGCCTCCGCCAAGCAAAGTGATGTTGACTTTCACCTGCTCGGGTTTCAGCCCGAGCAGAGGCGCGACCGTGTCTCTGCAATCTTGCGGGACCTGCGTGGGTGCCCAGATTTCACATTCTGTTCCGCGGAAGTACGCTACGGAGTTGCCCGGCTCCATGGGAGCGTGGGCCATAAATGGAAGTTGATAGCTGGCCTCAACCTTCCGACCGGCGGCCTTCGACACGTCACCCGCGGTGAAGAACTTCACTGCTTTGCTTTCGTCGGCTTTGTGGAGACCATCGAAGATCGCGGCGGAGCTCAAATCCTTGTTTGCTCCTCCATCCCAAGTCACTTTCAGCGCGCGGCGAGCTTTGATCGCGTTCCACGTGCTGTCGGCAACAACTGCGACCGCTGAATCGCCAATTTTCCCGACGAAGCTTACGCCGGGAGAACTTTTCGCCGCGGCGTCATCCACCCTGCTGATTTTTCCGCCAACCACCGGGCAGCGCACCAGGACCGCGTACTTCATTCCGGGCACGCGGAAATCAATTCCGTAGATCGCCGAGCCATTCACTTTCGATGGCGTATCCAGTCGCGGCAGAGGTTTGCCGACAAGTCTGTATCCGCTGATCTTGAGCGGAGGATTGTCGGGAACGGGAAGTTTCGACGCCTTCGCGGCCAGCGCCCCGTACCCAAGCTTGCGGCCCGAAGTCGAGTGCACGACGAAGCTGTTTTCTGCCTTGCAGGTCGCGGACGCCACCGACCACTCGTGGCTGGCAGCGCTGATAAGCATTTCGCGCGCTTGCGCTCCCGCTTTGCGCATCGGGTCCCAGGTGGTGCGAACGCTGGCGCTTCCGCCGGTGGATTGGTCGCCAAACAGAGTGCTCGCCCCGGCCTGCTCAATCGCGATCTGCTTCCAGTCGGCTTCGAGTTCCTCGGCAAGAATCATGGGCAGCGACGTCCATACGCCCTGGCCCATCTCCGAGCGCGCCACCACGATGGTGATTTTGCCGTCGGGCGCAATCATCAGATACGCATTCGGCGAAAACGCGGCCTCGGCATCAGCCAGAGCGCGAGAAGGCAGATAAAAGCCGATCACCAACCCGGCTCCCGCTGCAGCCGAAGTTCCTAAGAAAGCCCGGCGGGAAAGGGCGCTCACCTTGCACCTCCCGCGTTGGCGGCACGATGAATCGCTCGCTTGATCCGCTCGTAGGTGCCGCAACGGCAAATGTTCGCCGACATGTATTCGTTAATCTCTGCGTCCGACGGATGCGGCGTTTTCTCTAGCAGGGAGGCAGCGGCCATGATCTGCCCGCTCTGGCAGTATCCGCACTGGGGAACATCCTCGGCGATCCACGCCTGCTGCAGCACGTGCAATCCGCTTGCGCCGAGGCCTTCGATGGTCTTGATGTTCTTGCCGGCGGCCTGCGAAACCGCAAGGGTGCAGGAGCGGGTCAGCGCGCCGTCCACGTGAACGCTGCACGCGCCGCACAGTCCGGCGCCGCAGCCGAACTTGGTTCCGGTCAACTGTAGAGTGTCGCGCAAGACCCACAGCAGGGGAGTGTCGGAAGAAACATCAACGCTCTTGGCGATGCCGTTTACTTTCAGATCAAAGGTAGGCATGGTTTTGGAGAAGCCGGAGAACATCCTAGAACAAATCAGGGAAAAGGAAAATGGGAGAGGGAAATCTGAGCGCGAAAAGAACGTCTGCAATCCCGGTTCCCGCGTGCTCTGTGATCTCTACGGTATAGCAGTTGTCTGCGGCTACTTCAATTCCTGAAGCTTCTCTCCTGCTAACTGCGCGGCGGGGCTTTTCGGATCTTCTTTCTGAATTTGTTCGTACTGCTTCTTGGCGTCGGCATTCATGCCGGCGGCCTGGTAGGTTTCTGCCAGTTGGATTTCCGCCGCCAACTTTCCTACCGTCTGCGACGGTTTGTCAATGAGCTGCTTGTACAGATCAACCGCGTCTTTGGTGCGGTTCGCATTGCGATAAAGCGCAGCCAAAGCCAGTTTCGCCAGTGCCGAGAGATCGGAATTGTGACCGTCAGCAACTGCTTTCAGTTGGCGTTCTGCGGCCGCATTGTCTCCCATGCTGGCCGAAGTCACTCCCAGGAAATAGCGCGAGAAATCCGCCGAGCGGGTATGCGGATACTTGTTAACAATCGCCTGGAACTGCTTATGGGCCTCGGTGGCGCGCTCCTGGGATGAAGGGTAACTGGGATAATCCGGCTGCGCGGGCATTCCCGCGGGACGCACCGGGGTGTCGAGCACTCGCACAGCCTTGCCGAAATCGGCGCTGGCCTTGTCGTCCTGCTGCTCGAGGTAGTACCAGCTTCCCGCGCCTGCCGCCACCACGATCAGCAGCACGACGGCGGCTGCGACCAGCTTGTTTTTATGCTCGACCGTCCAATGGACGGTCTGCTCCGCCACTTGAATTGTGGTCCGGCTGAATCTGTCCTGTTTGAGTTGGTGACGGGTTTCTGCGCGCACGAACTTCCCTTCTACGTGGAGAGGATTCGGAAGATTCAGTTTATCAGCGGAAAATCAGGGGGTCAAAGAATGAGAGAGGAAGCTCTTAGCTGTTAACTCTGCGCCCACATCGTACGATCTGGTTTAGAAGCTAAGAGCCAGCACCGTTACCTCGAGGCTTCTTCCAGTATCCCCTTCTCAAGCTTTTCCTGGCACTCGATGCAGTGGCGGGTCCAGGGGACCGCTTCCAGGCGTTTGGGATTGATTTCTTTGCCGCAGGAGATGCACTCCCCGAAGCTGCCTTCCCGCAACCGGGCTAGGGCGGTTTCAACCATCAGCAGTAGCTGACGGTCGGCGTTGCTTTGGTGAAAGAGAAACTCCTTGTTGTACGAGCTCGCTGCCTTGTCGGCAATGTCCTGGGCCGTGTCCTCGTCCGCGCTGCGGCCGTCCTGTTGCGTGCGAGTGACCATGCGGCGTAAGTCCTGTTGCCGCGTCTCCAGCCGCTTCCTGAAATACTCCAACTTCTTCTTGTCCATCTACTTATTCCAGACCGCCATACGTTCGTCGAATCGTAGGCCGTAAAGTCAAACGGGAATCATATGCGCCTAAATTAAGAGGCGTCAACTGGGTTCTGGGCTTCAGGCTCTGGGCTTTAGGCGTCCGGGCTAGTGGTCGAAACGCTCGCATCAGACCATTCAACAGTTTGCCAGTTACCTTTGATGCAAGAGCCGCGGCTTGCGATGCGCTTAGATAGGACAGATGCTTTGCCAGTTCAAGTTGAGTCTCGAGCTCAAACGGCGAGCCTTTTGCCGTTGCCAGGAACTGTAGCAGCTCCTTGTCGGACGAGCGGCGCTTGCCTTCGGCGATGTTGCTGACGACAGAGACGATCGCGCGCCGAAGCTATATTGCCCGAGGCCACTGAAGCTTGAAGCCTGGTATTACTTCACGAGCGGTTCCGTCATGTTGGCTAAGGCATATCCCATCACCGCCATGCAGGCCGCGTTTTCGCGCAACTCCTCAGGGACAACTTTGTCCAGGGTGTCGGCCGGAGTGTGATGGTACTTGAAATAGGTAAGTCCGTTTTGCCAAATGCCGAGCGCAGGTACACCCTTCTCCGCGAGCGGCTCAATGTCGGTTTCCGGAGAGTCCGGCACGCGTTCGAGCAGGTTGGCGCCAAACTTACTGAGCACATTCTGGATCGGCAAAAGCTGCGTCTGCGCCGCCTCGCTGATCTTCGCGTGAAAGCCCAGCGGATGCTCCGCTCCCAGATCGCTCTCCATCGCGGCCACGTGGTTCCCCAATTCGGAAGCGTGGTCTTTGGCGTAAACATCTCTGCCGGTCGCACCCATTTCTTCGTTCATCCACGCAATGACGCGAATGGTCCGCTTGGGATGCAGGTGCAAGTTTTGCAGCAGTTCCGCCGTTTCCATGGCGACCACCACGCCCGCGCCATCGTCGATCGCGCCCGTGCCCAAGTCCCAGGAATCGAGGTGTCCGGAAACGATCACCACCTGCTCAGGATGCTCGGAGCCTTTCAGGTCGGCAACAACGTTGTAACTCTGCACTTCCGGGCCCAGGTGCGTTGGAAGCGACAGATGAAGGCGAACCGGGCCGTGGGAAGCCAGGCGTGCCATCAAGTCGGCATCTTCGGCGGAGACCGCAGCGGCGGGGATGTGGGCGTCGGTGCTCCATCCGGTGTGCGGCAGGCGAAATTCCCCGTCTCCTGCCGAACGAATTACGGAGGCGATCGCTCCCAGCTCAGCCGCTGCGCGAGCGCCCACACCACGATAGCGCACTGCTTCGCCGTACGCCGCGCCCGCGCGCCCGCCAGCTGCCTTGCGACTATCGTAATGAACGTCCCATAAGACGATCTTACCGGCCACTTTTTCTCGTCCGAGCGCCTTAAGCTCGTCAAAATCGTGGGCCACGATCACCTCTCCAGTGATTCCCTCGGGGCCGGGTGCGTTGCCGTACAAACGCGTTTCGGGAGTTGGCGCGTTGCCGTATAAAGCGGTGATGTAGATTTTCTGCGTGGTACCCGGCACCTGCCCGGGATACTCGACGAGTTCTGCGGCATCGTTCCCGCGCAGGAAGCGGGTGACGGTTACCGGTTCGAGATGCACTTCAAGTCCCAGCTTGCGTAACTCGTCAGCAACATAATGCACCGCAGCATCAGCTTGCGGCGAGCCGGTGGGCCGTGGCCCAATGCTGTCAGTCAGGTGTTCGAGTTGCCGGTAAGCGTAGTCGTCCTGCAATGCAGCATCGCGAATCTGTACCAACTCGCTCCGGAGTTGCGGCGGAAAGGCGCGCTTGGCCGCCTCGGATTCCTGTGGCACAGTCTCCCACGGCTTGAGTTTCTGTCCCTGGGATAGGCCAGGAATCAAGAACGGGAGAAGCACGAGAGCGAATCGAGAACCCATAGCTACCTCAATCGGGATTTCATTTTGCTTTCTAAAGTAACATCATGAGGACGGACTGGCACTTGAGAGTAGGAAACAAAAAAAGCGGCCCCATTTCTGGGGCCACAATTCGAAAAGAGGCAATTGGCAGGAGACTCAAGACAAGATGCTGCCCCCGCTGAGAAGGCGGCATGGTTTGAAGGGTCGAGAACAATGAGAAAAGAAGAGGGTCGAGCTCATAGTTTGTGCGGCCTCTTTTCTTGCATGGGAAATTGCACTTGCCGAGCCAAACTTCCGGCTCCGCCGCCGGAACCTCTTCGGCCGCGTATCTCATTGCTCAGGAATGATTTGCTAGAGGCGTGGCCGTCCGCGGGAACGTGCGTGAGTCGCCTTCCGAAGGTGCAGATTTCTGCACATTGGCTGCATGAGCATGGGTTTTGGGTCACGATGCCCGGGAACTTTTTTGGTGATTCATACGTCTTACTTTTGCGAACCCCCTGTTAAGCTTGAGCCGGTCGGTTCTCCGGGAGACACCAATGCGCCCCCTGTTCGCTGTTGCCGCGGTTCTCCTTCTTACATCCCTGCTCAGTGCTCAGAATCCCAGTGCACTGAACCCGCCGCCTGCGCAGACCGCGCGCCAGGCGCTGATCGAAATGTTTTTCGGCTCTGCTGCGAACCATCTGGAGAAGCACCTCCCCGACGTGACTCGCAAAACGCTTCACAAACTGGGATCTGCCAGCGGCCAGGATGCACTCACTGCATTGTCTATGTTCTCGATGCAAGCGAAGGCTATGGGGCGGGTTTCCAGACTTTTGACACTGGTCCAACGCTTCTGACGGCCGAAGACCCGCGCACCGGTGGTGCTCAACGCGTGGAAATTACGGCTGAGCGCGATGATCTCGTCGGCGAAGAAGATCAGATCGAACTAGCTCTACATATGACTAGGAACGGGAAGGAAGACGCGACTTTACCTTTCATTCCGCGCTTCACCTTCATGGGCCGCGGTTCCACGAGCAGACTAGATTCAATCGGGTCCTGGGGCACAACCGAATCCAATTTCATATAATCCGGAGTTTCTGGTAAACCAGAATAGATCCGTGGAGGAATCTTGAGGCGTTCGGCTTGGCTTTGGCTGGGGCTGTTTTCGTGGGGCACTTTCTTTTTGACCGGCTGCGGAGGTGGCGGCACTACCAACACCGCCCAGTTTCGCCTGGTGCAAGCCTCGCCTGACGCTCCCTCGGTCAGCGTTCTCATTGATGGCAAGTCCGTTTCCGACACCCTCGCTTACGGCAATGCTACAGCTTACCTCTCGGTGAAATCGGGCTCGCGCCATGTTCAAGTTGTGCCGGTCAGCGCTTCATCGCCGATCTTCGATCAAAACATCTCCTTAAGCTCCAGTACCAAAACAGACCCTGTTGCTCACCGGTTCTTCAGCCAGCATTCAGCCACTTACCTTGACCGATGGCGGAACTACTGCCACGGCGGGCGACGGGTACGTGCGCGTTGTCAACGCTTCGGCAACTATGGGAGCAGCTGACGTCTATCTGGTTCCGGCCGGAAGCAGCATCGTCGGAGTAAAGCCGGTTGCGGCCGGCCTTGCATTCGATAAAGACACTGGATATCAGTTGGTGGTGGCAGGAAACTACGAAGTCTTTATGACCGCTCCGGGCACCGCCAAGGCACTTCTGAATACCGGGTCCATCAGCCTGACCGCCAGCCAGAACCAGACCGTTGTGGCGCTCGATGGCACCCCCGGAGGATTTACGTTCGTGCCGCTTACCGATCAATGATCTCGGGGTAACCGGTACTGGTGTTCTCCCAGTTCTTGAAAAATCAGGGAGTACTTCTCTTTCAATTTTTTCATCTACACTTCTTTACGCGCCAGACCGATAGCCCCAACAACGCTTTTTCGAAGTCGTGCGTCTAACTATATGGAGGCCGGGTCAATCCTGGCATTGCTATCTCGTAACAGCGGTATAATCAAGAGCTTGGAAAAGTGGAGGCAAGTCAACATGGAAGTATGCATTAACGGCCTGTGGGGCCGTTTCAGATCCAATCGTCTAGCATTTACTTTAGTTGTTTTGCTGACGCTAACCGTCGGCATTTTGATCGGGACCGTGGTTTCGGTCGGGGTTCGCGGACAGGAAAAGAGATCGGCTGAGGCTACGCCCTTGACCGTTCCCGCACCCCGCCAGCTTTCAAACCAGTTTTCGCAGATCGCCAAGTCGCTGGAGCCTGCGGTGGTTAACATCAACACTGAATCCACCATCAAACCGGTGGCCCGCCGCCGGGGAGAAGGTCCCGACGACGATCCCGGCAACCAATTCGGTGACTTTTTCGATAAGTTTTTCGGTGGCCGAGGAGACAGTGGACCTGTGCGGGAACGCTCGTTGGGTTCTGGCGTGCTAGTTGATCCCAAAGGCTTCATTGTCACTAACCGGCATGTGGTCGAAAAGGCTGACCGCGTACAGGTGCGGCTGCAGGACGACCCGCCCGGGGTCCAGCACGATGCCAAGGTGATCGGCACCGACCAGGAAACTGATCTTGCGGTGATCAAGATCGAAGTGAATCATCCTCTGCCCGTCGCCCGGCTGGGGAACTCCGAGAGCATGCAGGTGGGTGATTGGGTGCTCGCGGTGGGCAGCCCCTTCGGACTGCAGGCTACAGTCACCGCTGGAATCGTATCCGCCAAGGGACGCAACATCGTTCCCAACCGGCAATTTCAATCGTTCATCCAGACCGATGCCGCCATCAATCCCGGCAACTCCGGCGGGCCCCTGGTAAACATGGATGGCGAAGTGATCGGTATTAACACCGCCATCCTCACCGACACGAACGCCTACGCAGGTGTGGGCTTTGCCCTTCCGTCGAACACAGTGAGAGACGTTTACAACCAACTTACTGGCTCCGAACATCGGGTGCAGCGCGGCTCGATTGGAATTGAATTCAACGCCCAGGAAAATCCCGCCATTGCTCGCGTCTACGGCGTGCAGTCCGGAATTACGGTTTCCAGCGTAGTAGCCGGTAGTCCCGCGGAACGAGCCGGTCTGAAAGTAGGCGACACCATTTTTTCGGTGGACGGCAAGCAGGTCAAGAATGGCGACGAATTGGTGGGCGACATTGCCAGTCGCAAGCCGGGTGAGAAGATCACGCTCGGCTACTTCCGCAATGGCAAGAAAGAGGAGACCGCGGTCACCGTCGCCGATCGTGCCAAGCTGTTCGCCTCGCGCCTGGGTGAAGACGAAGAGAGCAGCGAGGAATCCGCTCCCAAGCAAAGCAAGCTGGGGGCGACGGTTCGGGCTCTCACTACGGAAATTGCGGACCGCCTGAATGTCCCATCCGGTAAAGGCGTCATCGTCCAGGACGTGAAGAGCGGATCGTTTGCTGACGATGTCGGCCTAACCCGCGGTGATGTGGTTCTTGAGATCAACAAGCAACCGGTCAACAATGAAGAAGACTTCGACCGCATCCAGGCCGGCTTGAAGAGTGGTCAGGATGTAGTGTTCCTAGTGCGCCAGCGTGGAGGGGGCCGCAATGACGGCACCATCTTCCTCGCCGGCACACTTCCGTAACTGTTACCTTGTACCAACGGCACTGGCGCCGAACCGCCTTCTGCGAGATGATGAACGGCGCCAGAGAAGGCCGCTCGCGTTGCGCGAAATCCTTTTGGGGAGGAACAACAAATTGAATTCTACGCGGACAAAAAAGCTGACAGCCCCAGCAGTCATACTGGTGCTGTCTGCGTCATTGTTCGCTCAGCCGTCAAAGACAGCGTCGCGTCCGGCTGCGAAAACCCAAAAGGTGTCACATCACGGCGGCAAGAAGGCGCGGAAGCCCCGCGGACAGCAAGCCATTGACGGCGAACGCGCCCGGCAGATCCAGGCCGCGCTGATTCGTGAGCATTACATGAGCGGCGAGCCTTCCGGAAAATGGGATGACTCGACTCAGCAGGCGATGCGACGCTATCAGGCCGACCAGGGCTGGCAAAGCAAGAGTATTCCGGATTCTCGCGCTCTTATTCGCATGGGTCTGGGTCCGGATCATGTGCACCTGTTGAATCCGGAGAGCGCCATGGTCTCAGAACCGCAGCTTTCAGGCAGAACACGGACAGTAACGCCGATTGCCGCGCGACGGTCAGTTACCGTACAGGGGCCGTCTTCCTCTGCATTGCCCGCGCAAACGGCAACTCCTGTGACTGCGCCGGCTGCGCCTGCGCCGGATATTTCGCCAAGCCGGTAGCGGGCTGATCTCCCCTAAGCCGAATTATTCCCAGGACAAAATTTCTTAAAACGCTATTCTCTAAAACCAGGCAGTAGTTGGTCGTTCACGACTGCCCGCGGATTCCCCTCTACCAGCGCATCCGCCAGCTCATCGCCGAATTGTTTCGCGACAATCTTCCACGCTTCGGAAAGCACTGGAGGCCGCCGCACGGTATCGTGGGCGTCCGTCGCCAGAAAATGCACCGCTTTCTCTTTCAGAAGCCAATGGGCCATTTCCCGCACCTTCGCCCCCCAAAATCCTGTAATCGCCGACGCCGTCACCTGAACTGCGCATCCCCGATCCACCAATTGCAGAACGCGCGCCGCATTTTGCTGCAGGATCGGATTCCGCTCGGGATGAGTAATGATTGGCCGGGTGCCGCGCTCGATCATCTGGCCGAGCCATTCGTCAATCTGTGGCGGAATGCCGAAGTTGCTGAACTCAACCAGCAGGTACCGGCTGCTGCCGATGCAATACCGCTCCGGGGCGACCTGAGCGTTCTGCATGTTTTCGAGAGAAAGATGAAAGTCGCACCCCAGGCTTAGTTTTGGATTGTCGCCGATGCGTTGCTGAAGGTCGTGGAGCAAGCCGGAGAGATATTCGCGATCGTAAAAATAGCGATCGTTGGCATGAGGCGTCGCCACCATGTGCTCGATAGCGTCCTCGGCGGCCATCCGGCACATGCTCTCAGCCGTCTCCCAGGACTTGGGGCCGTCGTCCACCTCAGGCAGGATGTGGCAGTGGATGTCGATCACGTAGGGCGATTTAAGCAGATTCCGGCGAAAGACTCAAAAGCTGAAGGCTGTACGTCAGGATGTCTTTCTGATGTGGGGACAGCCGCCCCTCGGCTGTCCCCGGGCCACAGGCCCGAGGTTTTCGCCACAGAGCATAAGTGTGAGCTTGGCTCGACAGGACAGCCGGGGGGCTGTCCCCATATAAGGGCTGAGAGGAATCAGAGGCTGCGGACTTTTACGATCAGTACCGTGCCTTCATGAACTCGCCAATCTTCGCGTAAGCTTTTTTGAGAACATCCTCTTGCGGCAGAAACACGATGCGGAAATGCTTCGTTCCAGGTTTTTGCCCGAAGCCCGAGCCGTGAACGACCAGAATGTGCTTTTCGAGCAGCAGTTCTTTCACCCACACGTCGTCGCCTTTAGGAACGTTGATCTTGGGAAAGGCGTAAAACGCTCCCCGCGGAGACACGCAGCTCATTCTCGGAATTGAGTTGCAAGCTTTGACGGTGATGTCCCGGCGCGCACTGAGTTTTCTGCGGACCTCGATCAGGTGATCCTGCGGACCTTCGAGCGCAACCTTGATCGCGTACTGCTCCGGATGGTTCGCCGAAAGCCGCGCCCGCAGCAGCTTGTGAATGCCTTCGATGTACGGCTTCACGGCGCTGGCTTCGCCGCTCACAATGCCCCAGCCGATGCGCCAACCCGGAGCCAGATAGTTTTTCGACAGGCCGCC
>WNGK01003802.1_pt1 | contig 16289 bp, 14 predicted proteins | sample 5400601 | NCBI WGS metagenome assembly WNGK01 (sample SAMN13153376, study PRJNA577476) | soil metagenome | isolation source: 60 cm soil or saprolite under Garry oak tree replicate 1 | place: USA:California | collected 2016-06-15
GGAAAGGTCGAACTGGATCATCGCCTTGGTGCTGCCCGCCTTCTCAGGCACGAGCGCCTGCGGCATGCTGTCGAAGATTTGTTGGGGGGTCACCTGGACGTCAGACATCAAGTCCTCCTAGCGAAGATACCGCGACGCGCGATCGCGCCCGGTTTTCATCTTAGAACGACCGAGTACCGCCGGGTACCGGCGCGCCGGCTTCGCGACAATTGAGCGCAGTGGCCGTTCTGAACGAGATAGCCGAAGGGGTCGCCTGAGCTCGGCGGCCCCGCTGAACGAGATAGCCGAAGGGATCTTCGAGCTCCGCCTGCCGATCCCCTTCGAGGACGGCCTCGTCAACGTTTTCCTCTTCCTCGACGGCGACGAAATCGACCTGCTCGACTGCGGCATGAACTCTGGCGAATCACTGGAGCTCATTCATTCGTCGATAGCATCCCTCGGCGGCACGCGCCTGCGCCGGCTGGTCGTGACGCACATCCATCCCGACCACTATGGAGCCGCGGGCATTCTCGCCGGGCCTGACGGCGCAGATCTCTATCTGCACCGCCTCGAGGTGCCCCTCGTTAATCCGCGCTATGTCGAGCTCGAGCACCTTGTGCTCGAGGTGCGCAAGTACCTGCTGGTCAACGGCGTGCCGGCGGAGGAGGCCGATGTGCTCAGCAACTCGCAGCGCGCGCTGAGCCAGCTGGTCGCTCCCGCCGAGCCCGCGGTGCAGCTCGACGGTGCAGAGACATTGACGATGGGTCGTGTGGAGCTGCGCGTCGAGTGGACGCCGGGTCATTCGCCCGGACACATTTGCCTCTACTCGGCGACGTCAGGGCTTCTCTTCGCCGGCGACCACATGCTGCCCGAGCTTTCGCCGAACATCGGCCTGCATCCGCAGAGCACGCCGGACCCGCTGCACGAGTACCTCGAAGGATTGCATCGGCTCGCCGCCTACGCGCCGCGGCTGGTTCTGCCCGCGCATGGGCGCCCGTTCACCGACGCTGCAGGGCGCGTCGAGATGCTGGCGGCTCATCACCATAAGCGCATGGAACGCGTGATGGGCATCCTGTCCAACGGTGAGCTCACCGGCTGGCAGGTCGCGCTTCAGCTCTGGGGACCGCGCGAGCAGCTTTACGAAAAGCGCCTCGCGCTTCAAGAGGGCCTGGCGCACCTGCAGGCGCTGGCGGTGGAAGGCAAGCTCGAGAAGCTGGTGGCGCCCGAATCCGTCCGGTGGAGGCGCGCCTAGGTCGCGGAAGCTCCGGTGCGTGACGTCTTGATGCCGAGCGGCAGAAGGTCCGCCGGGTAGCAGCCGACTCCGACGACCCCAGGTCCGCCGTGAGCGCCGACGACTGGCCCGAGCGGCTGGATCATCAGCGTCTCGGCGATCGGTTCGAGCGCCTTGCCGACCTTCTCCGCGTCCTTCTCCGCGTCGGCGTGGCCCACCACCGCGCACACGCCTTTGCCCCGATCCACAGCTTTTGCGAGCTCGATGATGCGGTTGAGGGCGCGTTCGAAAGTTCGCACGCGCTCCAGCGGCTCGACCACCCCTTCGCGGATGCAGAGCACAGGCTTGACCTGCAGGACCGAGCCGAGCATCGCGCTCGCGCGGCCGATGCGCCCGCCGCGGCGCAGAAATTCGAGCGTCGCCACCGAGAAATACGTGTGCACGAACGGCCGGATTGCCTCGACCTTATCGACGATCGCCTCTGCGTCCGCGCCACTCGACGCGAGCGACGCGGCGCCAAGCACGACGAGGCCGAGCGACATGGAGACGACCTGCGAGTCGACCACGTGCACGCGCTGCGGGTCGGTCATGTCCGCTGCCTGCTTGGCCGAGTCATACGTCCCGCTGAGCTTTTCGGAGATGTGGATGGAGACGATCGCGTCGTGCGTTGCGAGCAGCTCGTTGTACGTCTCAGCGAAGCGACCGGGCGAGGGCTGCGAAGTGGTGGGATGCGTCGCGGCTGACGGAAGCTTGCGGTAGAACTCGCCGGGGGTGATGTCCACACCGTCGAGAAGGCTGCGTCCGTCGAAGTTGAGCGTCAGCGGCACGACTGCGATCGACCGCGAAGATGCGAGCGCCGGTGGCAGGTCGGCGGTCGAGTCGGTGACGATCGCGACGCTGCGTGCACTCATCAGCCGGGCTCGTCCGAATGCGGGTCGGACAGGCGCCGGTTGCGGCGTCCCTTGAAGAAACGCGATTCGATGGGACGTATGGCGACCAGGGTCACGAGCACCACCGCCGCGGTGAAGATGGCGATCCAGAAATAGCCGAATCCGACGGCCATCCCCAACGAGGCCACAACCCAGATGGAGGCCGCCGTTGTGAGGCCCCGCACGTATTCGCCCTGACGGAGTATCGAGCCGGCGCCAAGGAAGCCGACGCCCGTGACGATCTGTGCCGCGATGCGGGTCGGATCGACGCGAGCTCCGAAGACCGGCTCGAGACCGAGCGCGGTGAACATGCACGAGCCAACGGCGATGAGGGCCATCGTGCGGATGCCGGCCGGATGTCCGTTGTACTCGCGCTCGGTGCCAAGGATCAGACCGATGGCAAGCGCAATGAGTACGCGAACGCCGAGCTCGAGGTCGTTATGTAGTGGCGTGGTTGACGGTGCCTAGCCGCGTCCGCGCTTGCCGCCGGGCTCGTCTTTGCTGCCCGGCTCGTCGGGCAGCTCCGGTAGGTCGAGGCTGTTCACGAAATCCCTGAACACGGCGAGGCGCTCGTCGTCGACCTGGACCTCGCCCTTGTCCTTGTCGTCGGCCTCGTCCGCGTCGGGGATGATGCCCGCCGACTCCATCACCTCGGTCGCCACGAAGATGGGGCACTCCGCGCGCACCGCGAGCGCGATGGCGTCGGATGGCCGGGCGTCGAAGTCGAGGTCGCGCCCGTCCTGTTTGACGTAGAGGCGCGCGTAGAAGACCTGGTCCGCGAGCCGCGTGACGACGATGCGCTTGATGCTCACACCCAGGTCACCGAACGCGTTGGCCATGAGGTCGTGGGTCAGCGGCCGGCCGACTGAGTTGCCCGAGATCTTGGCCGCGATGGCCTGCGCTTCGAATGAGCCGATCCAGATTGGGAGGTAGCGGTCGGCTTCCTTCTCCTTGAGGATCACCAGGTGCTGAGCCGTCGGCATATGGATACGAATGCTGTCGACGGACACCTCGATGAGGTTCTTCATCCTCGGGTTCATTCTAGCCTTCGGTCCTCTGAGCTCCCGCTATTTGAACGCGCAGGTCGGTTAAGGGTGTTGATACGGCCATCCGTACCATTTGAACGTGCCGAAAGGAAGGCGCGGACGGGTCGTCCTGATCGACGCTCACAGCCTCATCTACCGGGCATTCTTCGCCCTGCCTCCGATGAGCACGTCGGACGGGCAGGTGACCAACGCCGTGTACGGATTCACGTCGATGCTTGCCATCGTCCTGGCCTCGCGGCCGGAATTCGCCGTGGCCGCTTTCGACGTAGGCGCGCCCACCTTCCGGTCCCAGGAGTACGAGCAGTACAAGGCCGGTCGGAGGGCCATGCCGGATGACCTGCGCCCGCAGATCGAGAAGGTGCGCGACGTGCTCACCGCCTTCACGATCCCCATCTACGGCTTACCGGGTTACGAGGCAGACGACCTCATCGGCACGTTCGCCCGGATCGCCGAGGAAAGGGGGCACTCGGTCACGATCGTGTCGGGCGACCTGGACTGCCTCCAGCTCGTCTCCGACTCGGTCGAGGCGCTGGTCCCGCGGCGCGGCATCACCGATACATTCGTCTACGGCCCGGACCAGGTCCGGCAGCGCTACGGCTTCGAGCCTCCGCAGCTGATCGACTTCAAGGCGCTGCGCGGCGACACGTCCGACAACATCCCCGGCGTGCCGGGGGTGGGGGACAAGACCGCGGCCAAGCTCGTGCAGGACTTCGGATCGGTGGAGGCGCTGCTGGAGCGTGTGGACGAGCTGCCGGAGGGCCGGCTGAAGACGTCGATCAAGGCGAGCGCCGACCAGATCCGGCTGGGCAAACGGATGGTCACCATCGTGCGCGACGTGCCCGTGGAGCTGGAGCTCGAAGGCGCGCGCTGGACCCGATTCGACTACGACCACGTGCGCGACGTCTTCGACCGGCTCGAGTTCCGGCAGCTGCTGAGCCGCTTCCCGCCGCCTGACCAGGTGCCGGTGCAGCCGAGCCTCGCGTTCGAGCCCGCGCCCCAACCGGCGGGGCTGAAGATCGTCGAAGAGGCGGCCGAGGCGGCTAGTCTGCTCGACGGCGCGGAGCACGCGGGTGTCTTCACCTTCACCGAAGGCGCGGGTCGTTCGGCGCGAGTGCTCGGGCTCGGAGTCGCGACCGGCGCGCACACCTTCTACGTGGCGAAGCAGGACGCGATGGACGCTGTCGCCAGCACGCTGGACGACCGCACTGTCAGCGGTCACGACGCCAAGGAGACTGAGCTGGCGCTGCGCTCTCTTGGTGGCGGGAAGCGACGCTTTGACTTCAGCACCTTCCTCGCCGCATACCTGCTTGGCGCCGGCTCACGCGACCCGCGTCTGGAGGACCTTGCGCGCGAGTTCCTCGAGGTGGCGCTTGTCAGCACCGAGCAGCTGCTGGGCGTGGGCCGCGCGGCGCGCAAGCCGTCGGCCGTCCCTGTCGAAGAGGCAGCGGATTTTGCAGCCCGGCGCGCGGAGGCGATCCTCAACCTGCGCCCGCGCCTCGAGGCCGAGATGCGCAACCTGGGGGTGGACTACCTGTTCCACGAGATCGAGCTGCCGCTCGCGGGCGTGCTTGCCGACATGGAATCCGAAGGCGTGGCCGTCGACGTGCCCTACCTCAAGCAGATGCAGGACGAGCTGGGCCTCCAGCTCTCGACGATCGAGTCGCGCATCGAGGAGCTGGCCGGTCAGAAGTTCAACGTGAACGCGCCGCAGCAGCTCGCGAAGGTTCTGTTCGAGGATCTGCGCCTGCCTGTCGGAAGGCGTACGAAGACCGGCTACTCAACCGACGCCGACACGCTGGAGTCGCTGCGAGAGAAGCACGACATCGTCCCCGAGATCCTCGAGCACCGGCAGCTGTCGAAGCTCAAGTCGACGTATGTCGACGCGCTGCCGCAACTGGTTGATCCATTGACCGGGCGCGTGCACACGTCCTTCGGCCAGGCGAGCACAGCGACGGGACGGCTCTCGTCTTCCAACCCGAACCTCATGAACATCCCCATCCGCACCGACCTCGGCCAGCGCATCCGTCGCGCCTTTCGGGCGGGCCGGCCCGGGCACCTGCTCATCTCGGTCGACTACTCGCAGATCGAGCTGCGTATCGCCGCGCACCTGAGCGGCGACCCGAAGATGCTGGCCGCGTTCGCCGCGGGTCAGGACATTCACACGGCGACGGCCGCGGCGGTTTTCAAGGTTCCGATCGAGTCGGTCGATCCCAACCAGCGGCGTCTTGCCAAGGTCGCGAACTTCGGTTCCATTTACGGCCAGGGCGAATACGGACTGTCACAGCAATTGGGGATCAGCGGCGACGTCGCGCGCGACTTTCTAAAGGAGTACTGGTCGACCTACTCGAAGCTGCGCGAATACCTCGACGGCGTGAGGCAGAAAGCGCGCGAGGAAGGCTTCGTCGTCAGCGCCACCGGGCGCAGGCGCGCCATCCCTGACCTGCGCTCGCCGAACTTTCAGCTGCGCAGCGCCGCCGAGCGCATGGCCATCAACTTTCCGATGCAGTCGCTTGCAGCGGACATCATCAAGATCGCGATGGTCCGCCTGCACCGCGAGATCGAGGCGGACCATGTCGAGGGCCGCATGCTGCTGCAGGTGCATGACGAGCTGCTGTTCGAGGTGCCGCAAGGCGAGGTCGACCGGTTTGCCGAGACGGTGCCGCGCATCATGACCGGCGCGTACGAGCTGGAAACGGGGATCGAGGTCGAGGCCAAGGTCGGACCCAACTGGGCCGACATGAAAAAGCTGGCGGTCGTCCGGGCCTAAAAGCGCTATAACCCGCACTGCCATGAAGAGGGTGGTGTGCGTCGCCGTGGCGTGTACCGCATGTTTGCGGTTCCCGGTCTCGCTCATCGGCACGCTCGGCAACCCCTAGCCTTTCTGATGTGCCCGAGCTTCCCGAGGTCGAGACGATCGCGTCCGACCTGCGACCGCACCTGGTGGGGCGCACCATCGTCAGCTGCGAGCTGCGCTTTCCAACCATCGTGCGTCACCCCGAGCCGGAGGTTTTCTCCGACCTGATAGCGGGGCACCGCATCGAGTCCGTCAAGCGTCGCGGGAAGTACATCCTCATCGCCCTGGGCGAGGAGCGTTTGTTGGTAGTGCATCTCGGCATGACCGGGCAGCTGCGCCTGGTGAGCCCGGAGACGCCCATCCCCGACCACACCCACGCGATCTTCACGCTGGACGACGGAAGGCAGCTTCGATATCGCGACCCGCGCCGGTTTGGGCGGCTGCTGCTCGGCACCGAGGCAGGGCTGCGTGAGGCGCGCGCCATCCCCAAGCTTGGGCCCGAACCGATCGACCCCGACTTCACCGCCGACGGGTTGTATCAAGCGCTGCGGCGGCGAAGAGCGCCGCTCAAGGCGGTGCTGCTGGATCAGAAAGCGCTGGCGGGCGTGGGAAACATCTACGCCGACGAATCGCTGCACCGCGCGCGGCTGCGTCCAGATCGCATCGCCGGAGGCGTGAGCCGCAAGTCGGCGAGGCGCCTGCACGAATCCCTGCGTGAATCGCTGGAGGCGGCGATCAGGAATCGCGGCAGCTCGGTGGACACGTATCGAGACGCTTGGGGGGAGGTCGGCGGCCAGCAAGAGGTCTTGCTCGTCTACGGCCGCGCGGGCCAGCCGTGCTACACGTGCGGGCGGCCGCTGTCGGCGGTGCGCATCGCAGGTCGGACCACGGTGTTCTGCCGCCGTTGCCAGCATTAGCAGCCCGGCGGCGGGCCCTCGACGGAGCTGCGGCGCCGATGCAGCCCATCTCCGTTGTTGCGGTCTGCGCTCCTCGCTTGCGCATATCACGATGCGCGCGCTCCGGTGCTCGCCCGTGCCTAGGATCTGGGGCGCCTCGGCGCCGGATCTCTCGCCGAGGTCCGCCGCCGTGCTGCTGAGGGCGCTGCTCCCCAGGCTCGTTGCGATCGCCGTGTTGGCGGTCGGATTCCAGGTGCTGACCGTCGCTGTCTCGGTGGGCTCGATGAACATGGCCGACCACGATGTCGAGCAGGCGATGGCGAGCGCGTGGGATCCGCCTCTGCATCCCCTGTTCCAGGGCATCGCCGTGCTCGGCGGCGTCGAGGTCACCACCATCGTGCTGGTTGCTCTCGTCATCTTTCTATGGCGCCGAGGCTTCGTGGCTGACGCCCTCGTGTTCGTCGCCTTCCTCGTGGCCGAGGTGTTCGAGATCCTCTACAAGTCGAACCTCACGCATCCGCGGCCGCCGTCGTCGGTCTCGCATGCGGACGGCCCGAGCATCAGCAACCTGCTGGAGCCCGCCACTGGGCTGCACAACAGCTTTCCCAGCGGGCACATGATGAGGACGGTCTTCGTCTACGGCCTGCTGGCGTTCGTCCTGCGGCGCCTTGCGCCGTGGCCGTGGCTGCGTAACCTGGCGGTTCCGTTCGCCATTGTTCTCATCGTGGTGATGGCGTTCGACCGCCTGTACCTCGAGGTGCACTGGGAATCGGACGTCCTCGGCGGCATCCTGCTCGGCGCGATCGCTCTGGTCAGCGCCACCGTCTGGCTCGACCGGCCACAAGGCGCAGAGAATTAGGCAGTGGGGTCTGAGGAAAACGCCGTCCTGATCATGGTCACCGCGGGCGGGCGTAACGACGCCGAGCGGCTGGGCGAGGGACTGGTGGTGGAGCACCTTGCCGGCCACTGCTCGGTGGTGCCGATGGTCCATTCCTTCTATTACACGGACGGTCTTCTGCAGCGGCAGAGCGAGGCGCTGCTGATGATCAAGACCGTCAGCTCACGCTCCAACGCCGTCTATGAATACCTGCGGAAGAACCACGCGTATGCGGTGCCTGAGATCTACGAAGTGGCCATCGACGGCGGCTCGCCGCCCTATCTGAAATGGCTCGCCGAGCAGGTCGTCAAGCGGGACCCGGATCGTTAAGTGGACGCTTAGACTGGCCGGGCGATCATGGCGACAGCGGTAAGGCCGGGGGAGGAGGAGAAGGGGCGGAAGGGCCGCCGGAGCCGCGCTCGGGCACGCGCCGAGGCGCTCGCGGACAGCGCCGTCACCATCCCGATCGCCGAGGCGCTCGCGGACAGCGTCGTCACCATCCCGATCGCCGAGGCTGTTCCGGTTGCGCCGGCCGTCGATGAGCCGTCCGAATCTCGTCTGGCAGCCGCCGTGCGCGCTCGACGCGAGCGCAAACAGGCAGCCGCAGAAGCAGCGGCGGCGCTTGCACCGACCGCCACCACTGCCCCTGTCCCGGAACGCGAACCCGAGGCCGAGGCCGCAGAGGCCGAGCCGTTCCACGACCTACTCGGCCAGGCCATCGGGCTGAGGCTCGACGCGGTGACGCGCGACTTCGACACCGGCGACATGAAGGTCGTCGCCCTGCGCGAGGTGTCGCTGGAGATCGGGCCAGGGGAGTTCGTCGCGGTGATCGGTCCGTCAGGGTGCGGCAAGACGACGCTGCTGTCCATGATGGGCGGGCTCGACCAGCCGACCACCGGCCAGGTGTACGCGGCGGGCGTGGCGCTCGACCAGCTCAGCGACCAGGCGCTTGCCGACTACCGGCTCCAGCGCGTCAGCACCATCTTCCAGACCTTCAACCTCGTGCCGGGGATGTCGGCGGAAGAGAACGTGATCCTTCCGCTGACGCTTGCCGGCGTCGAGCCTGAAGAGCGTCGGTTTCGCGCCCGCCGTTTGTTGGCGCTCGTCGGCCTCGAGGGAAGGTCGCGCATGCGCGCGAGCCGGCTGTCGGGCGGTGAGCAGCAGAAGGTTGCGGTGGCGCGCGCACTGGCGAACAGGCCCGGACTGGTCCTCGCCGACGAGCCGACGGGCAGTCTCGACTCGGTCGCGGGCGAGCGCGTCCTCGACCTGCTGAGAGACCTCAATCGCCGCGGCGCGACGGTCGTGCTGGTCACTCACGACCCCGAGGTCGCGCGCCATGCGCAGCGCGCGGTGCGCATGGTGGACGGGCGTGCTTACGAGCTGGGCTCGGGGACGCGCAACGTGCGGATGCAGGACCCGCTGCTGCCGGCTCCGCGGCTGCACTGGCGCGACACGCTGCGCCTCGGACTCCTGAGCGCCGGCCGCAGGCCGCTGCGCACGTTTCTCACCACCGCCGGCGTGGCGATCGGAATCGCGGCCATGAGCCTGATCGTCGCGCTGTCCGGCGGCCTCGACTACGCGCTCGCGGCTCCGGCATTCGCACATGCGAAGACCGACGTCATCGCAGTGCGCCCCGCGTCCGACTCCGCCTCGGCTGCCTTTGACGCGCAATCCCTGAACGCGATGGCGAGCCTGCCGCACGTGCAGTCGGCCTGGGGCGAGGTGTCGGTGAACGGTTCGTTCGCGGGCGCGAACGGGACCATCGGCGGGGCGAACGACCAGCTCATTGCACTCGCTCCGCGCGCGCAGTGGGACGGCTCGGTCCGACTGATCGCCGGCGCGATGCCGATCTCTGACAGCGCGCAGCAGGCGGTGCTCAGCGCGCGCGAGGCGGTTGCGCTTGGATTCATCAATCCGCGCGACGCGGTCGGGACCACGATCAGCTTCAAGGACGCGGCGCAGAAGCCCGTCCTTATATACCTCACGGTCGTCGGTGTCGCGGCCGACGCGAGCTTGCCGGCAGGGGTCGCGGGGGGCCTGGCGCCTTACAAGGTGATGACCGACCACTGGTCCGCCGCCGCCGCGGCCAACAACTGGAAGACAGGCGAGTTCACGGCCATCACGCTGCTTGTCGATTCGGGACCCAACGTCGCCGGTGTTCGCGATCGCGTGGAGAGGTTGGGATTCCAGGCCACGGCCACCGGCGACCAGGAGCGCGCGTTTGCGGAGCTGCTGAGCCGGCTACGCGTCGCGCTGATCGGCCTTTCGGTGGTGGCGCTCTTCCTGGCCTGCCTCGGCATCGCGAACACGATGTACACGGCGGTGCTCGAGCGCACGCGCGAGATCGGGGTGCTGAAAGCTGTCGGCGCGAGGTCGCGCGACGTGATGCTGCTGTTCGTCGCCGAAGCCGCGGTCATCGGGCTGGCGGGCGGTGTGATCGGCGGCGTCGTCGCGGCCGTGCTGTCGCAGGTTGGCAACTCCGCGGTCGATGCGCTCGTGCCGGTGCTGGCGGCTGATGCAGTCGAGGTCTTCCGGCCCGACCTGTTCGTCGCATTCGGGGCCCTGGCCCTCGCGGTCCTGCTGAGCATGGGCAGCGGCCTGCTGCCGGCGATGCGCGCCGCGGCCCAGCAGCCGATGAAGGCGCTTCATCATGAGTAGGTGAGAGCGTCCGCTTACCCCCTAGTCGATGCGGCCGAAGCGGCCGCGCTCGTGCTGGAACACACGCCCGTCCTCGGCACCGAGACGGTTGCGCTCGCCGATGCGTACGGCCGCGTGCTCGCGGAGGACCTCCTGGCGTCGAGCGCGCTGCCGCCGCATCCCGCCAGCGCGGTGGACGGCTACGCGGTCAGGGCAGCCGACGCCGGCCGGATGTTGCGGGTCGTCGGTGAGTCCGCCGCGGGCCGCCCCCTCTCCGCGCACGTTGACGTCGGGACCGCGGCCCGCATCCTGACCGGCGGCGTCGTGCCTGACGGCGCGGACACCGTCGTGATGGTCGAGGACACGCATGTGGAGGGCGACTCGGTGACGGTGCCGGCAGGCCTGAAGGCCGGGACGAACCTTCACCGGCCGGGCGCCGACCTGCGCGCCGGCGAGCTGGTGATGTCGGCCGGCACGCAGCTCGGTCCCGCCGAGATCGGGCTCGCGGCCGCGCTCGGAGTGCCGCGGCTGGGGGTGTACAGGCGCCCCAGGGTCGCGCTCATGTCGACGGGCGACGAGCTGGTCGAGGTAGGCAAGACGCCCGGCCCAGGACAGATCCCCGATTCGAATCGATGGGCCCTGCTGTCCGCGCTTCGCGAGGCAGGCGCGGAGGTCCGACTGCTGGGGATCGCGCCGGACAGCGCCGACGGCCTGCGCAAGCTAGTCACCGGCGCGCTCGGCGAGGCCGATGCTCTGGTCACGTCGGGCGGCGTTTCGGTCGGCACGCACGACCTCGTGAAGCCGCTGCTCGAGTCGCTGGGCACAGTTCACGTCGGACGCGTGAAGCTGAAACCGGGCAAGCCGTTCACCTTCGCGACGCTGTCTGAGGGCCGGCTGGCCTTTGGTCTACCCGGCTTTCCCGTGTCCTCGCTCGTGACCTTCGAGGTGTTCGTCAGGCCCGCGCTGCGCAAGATGCAGGGGTTCGCGCAGCTGCAGCGGCCTTCACTGCCCGTGCGCCTGGGCTTTCACGCGCAGGCGGCCGGTGACCGTACCGAGTACCACCGGGTGACGCTGCGCCACGAGGGCGCGGAGCTTGTGGCGACATCGACCGGCTCGCAGTCGTCGTCGCGGCTGATGTCCCTGGCCGGCGCGCACGCGCTGGTACGCGTGCCGCCTGGCGATCAGGGGATCAGCGCCGGATCGCTCGTGGAGGCGCTGATCCTGGCGTTGCCGTATTAGCTAGGGGTTGGCCTCGGGCCGCGGCTGGCGCTCCGGGTTCTCGTCGTTGTATCGCTGCCGCTTGTCCCACCCTTCGCGGACGTCGTTCAGAACGTCGTGCGCCTTGGCCTTGGCATTACCCCATTGCTGGCGGGCTTTGCCCTTGGCCTCTAAGGTGCGGTCGCCTGTCAGCTTGCCCTTGAGCTCCTCCACTTTGCCTTTGATCTGATCCTTCATACCTTGGTAACGCGCAGGCACCCTCTCCCCGTCTGGGGAGAGGGCTCAGGGGTGAGGGGCGTTGACGGAGCCAAGGGTCGCATCGAACAACAGTTCGCCTTAGAATTGGACCTTGTCCGTGCCCTCCAGCTTTCGTGTCGACGCACCCTTCAAGCCGGCCGGCGACCAGCCGCATGCCATCGAGCAGTTGGTCGATGGCGTGCACTCCGGCCTGTCCCAGCAGGTCCTGCTTGGCGTCACCGGAAGCGGCAAAACCAACGTCATGGCCTGGGCCGTGGAGCAGCTGCAGCGGCCCGTCCTGGTCCTCAGCCCGAACAAGACGCTCGCCGCGCAGCTTTGCGCCGAGTTCCGCCGCCTCCTGCCGCGCAACGCAGTCGAGTACTTCGTCAGTTACTACGACTACTACCAGCCCGAGGCGTACATCGCGCGCTCCGACACGTACATCGAGAAGGATTCGAGCCGCAACGAAGAGATAGACCGCATGCGGCACTCGACCACGTCGGCGCTGCTCACGCGGCGCGACGTGTTGGTGGTCGCGAGCGTCAGCTGCATCTATGGCATCGGCTCGGTCGAGGATTACATGGGCGAGTCGCTGAAAATCCAGAAAGGCGAGTCGATACGCCGCGAGGTGTTCCTGCGCAAGCTCACCGAGATGCTCTACGAGCGCAACGACTACGACCTCGCCCGCCTGCGTTTCCGCGTGCGCGGCGACGTGGTCGACCTGGTGCCGGCCAACGAAGAGAAGGTTTATCGCGTCGAGTTCTTCGGCGACGAGATCGAACGCATCCAGGAGCTCGACGCGACGACAGGAGAGATCCTCGGCTCGCGCGAGACGTTCACCGTTTTTCCTGCGTCGCACTACGTGACGCCGGCCGACAAGCTGCGCCTGGCGCTCAGCGACATCGAGGCCGAGCTCGAAGAGCGCTGCAAGTGGTTCGAGGACCACGGGCGGCTGCTCGAAGCTCAGCGCCTGCGCCAGCGCACCAACTTCGACCTCGAGATGCTGCGCGAGACAGGAACGTGCGCGGGCATCGAGAACTACTCGCGGCATCTGACGCGCCGCCAGCCGGGCGAGGCGCCGTACACGCTGATGGACTTCCTGCCCGACGACACCCTGATATTTGTCGACGAGTCGCACGTGGCGGTGCCGCAGATCGGCGGCATGCTCGGCGGCGACCGCTCGCGCAAGGCGGCGCTCGTCGAGTACGGGTTCCGCCTGCCCAGCGCGTTCGACAACCGGCCGCTGAGCTTCGACGAATGGGAGGAGCGGGCGCGCAACGTGATCTACGTCTCGGCCACGCCGGGCGACTACGAGATGCGTCGCTCTCAGCGCACGGTGGAGATGGTCGTGCGGCCGACCGGCCTGGTGGACCCGACCGTCGAGGTGCGGCCGACCGAGGGACAGATCGACGACCTGCTGGCCGAGGTCAAGAGGCGCGCCGAGCTCGGGCATCGCTCGCTCGTGACGACGCTGACCAAGCGATTCGCGGAGGACCTGGCCGATTATCTCCGGGAGTACGGAGTCAAGGTCCGCTACCTGCACTCTGAGCTCGACGCGCTGGAGCGCATCGAGGTCCTGCGCGATCTACGCACGGGTGCCGTGGATGTGGTTGTGGGAATCAACCTGCTGCGCGAAGGCCTCGATCTGCCCGAGGTCGCGTTCATCGGCATCCTCGACGCGGACAAAGAGGGATATCTCCGCGCCTACCGGTCATTCATCCAGACCATCGGCCGCGCGGCCCGCAACGTGGAAGGCCATGTCGTGATGTACGCGGATAAGATCACCGACTCGATGCGCGCGGCTCTCGACGAGACCGAGCGCAGGCGCGACAGGCAGACCGTTTACAACGCCGAGCGCGGCATCACACCAGAGAGCGTGAAGAAGGCCATCTACGCGCTCGAGATCAACAAGAAGGACCTCCAGGCAGACGCTGTCGAGCTCATGATCGGCGCCGGCGTGCCGCGCGAGGACATTCTCGCCATCGTGCGCGACCTGGAGAAGGAGATGCGGCGACTCTCCAAGGAGCTGCAGTTCGAGGACGCCGCGAGGGTGCGCGACCGCATCATCCTGCTGCGCAAGCGCCTGGCCGGCGAGGAATCGGGCGACAGGGAGGATGACGAAGAGGTGTCGCTGGCGATCGCGGCGGCGCCCAAACAGCGGAGCACGGTTCGAAACTGGCGGAGGACACGCCGCGGCCCTTGACCGTCCAGAACGCGAATAGAGCCGCCGCGCTCCTGACCGCCGAGCCCGCCGGCTGGATGCAGACCATCGGCGCGCGCATCACCGAGTCGGAGCCTGGCCGTGTGGTCCTGGAGCTTGAGGCGGGGCCAGAGCATCGGCACGGTGGCGGAGTCGTGCAAGGCGGCGTGATCACGCAGATCGCCGACGCCGCGATGGGCATGTCGCTCGCCACGCTTCAGGAAGACGGCGTGTGGAACACGACCATCGAGCTGAAGATCAACTTCCTGCGTCCGGTCAGGGAGGGCAGGCTGCGCGCGATCGGGCGCGTCGTCGAGGTCAAGCAGTCGCTCATGTTCAGCGAGGCGGACGTAGTGGACGAGCGAGGACGTCTGGTGGCACGCGCGTCGTCGACGAACTTGGCGGTGCCTGAGGGACAGGGTCGTGAGTGATGCCACCAAGCTGTCCCCGTCCCGAGCCTGGCAGTGGCTCGGCCTGACCCTTGTGGACAGCGGCGAGGGTTACGCCACCGTCGAGATGACCGCCACGGAAGACATGGGCAATCAGTCCGGTTTCGTGCACGGTGGCATGATCAGCACCCTGGCCGACTCGGCGATGGGCCGCTCGCTGCGCACCATCGAGCCGGGCGTCGCGCGGGCGATGAGCTTCGACCTGAAGCTGAGCTTCATCAACGCGGCCAAGATCGGAGAGACGCTGCGGGCCACCGGGCGTGTCATCCACGCCGGGCAGCGGACGATGGTCGCGGAATGCCGCGTCGAGGGCAAGGGAGGGCGCCTGATCGCCACCGCCAGCGCGACGTTTGCAGTCACAAGAGAAAAAGGAATAACTCAAAGTCCGGATGCCGACTGACCAGATCACGATTCGCGGCGCGCGCGAGCACAACCTCAAGAACGTGACCCTGTCGATCCCGCGGGATCGGTTGGTCGTGTTCACAGGTCTTTCGGGCTCGGGCAAGTCGTCGCTTGCCTTCGACACGATCTACGCCGAGGGGCAGCGGCGGTACGTGGAGTCGCTGTCGGCATACGCGCGCCAGTTCCTCGGCCAGATGGAGAAGCCCGACGTCGACGTCATCGAAGGCCTTTCGCCGGCGATATCCATCGACCAGAAAGGCACGTCGAAGAACCCGAGGTCGACGGTCGGCACCGTCACCGAGGTCTACGACTACCTGCGCCTGCTGTACGCGCGCGTCGGGCATCCGCACTGTCCCGTGTGCGGCCGCGAGGTGCGCCGGCAGACGGTCGAGCAGATGGCGGACCAGGTCGAGAAGCTGCCCAAGGGCAGTCGGATCATGGTCCTGGGCCCGGTGGTCAAAGGCAGGAAGGGCGAGTACCGCTCGCTTATCGACGACGTGCGCAAGTCCGGATTCGTGCGTGTGCGCGTGGACGGGATCCTCTACGAGATCGGCGAGACGATCCCGATGGACAAGAACAAGAAGCACGACATCCAGGTCGTGGTCGACCGCATCGTCGTCGGGCCGGAGCAGCGCACGCGCCTGGTCGACTCCGTCGAGACCGCGGCGAGGCTGGGAGGCGGCTCGGTGATCATCGCCCCGGTCGATGGGAAGGCACGCGATGAGATCCAGATGTCGCAGGACTACGCGTGCCCTTACGACGGCACGAGCGTCCCCGAGCCCGAGCCGCGCAACTTCTCGTTCAACAGCCCGCACGGTGCGTGTCCCACGTGCACCGGCATCGGGTCGCAGCTGGTTGTCGACGGCGACCTCGTGGTGCCGGATCCATCGCTCTCGCTGAGAGAGGGCGCGATCGCGGCATGGAGCCGTTCGCAGTTCTTCTATCCCGAGCTGCTCGAGACCGTAAGCAAGTACTTCGGCATCGACATGGACAAACCGTGGTCGAAGCTGACAAAGCAGCACCAGAACGTGCTCCTCGACGGCACTGGCGAGAAGAAGATCCGGTTCGGTTACAAGAACCAGTACGGACACGAGCGCTGGTACGAGGCGCCGTTCGAGGGTGTGGTCGCAAACCTGCAGCGCCGATACGAAGAGACGCAGTCGGAGTACCTGAAGCAGGAGCTCGAGCGGTACATGTCCGACAAGCCGTGCCCGGCGTGCAAGGGCCGGCGCCTGAAGCCGGAATCGCTGGCGGTGACCATCGCAGACCACAACATCGCCGACGTCTGCATGCTTTCGGTGAACGCGGCGATCGACTTCTTCACCAACCTGGGTGGCACAGAGCGTGAGCAGATCATCGCGCGCGGCATCCTCAAGGAGATCCGCGAGCGGCTG
>WNGK01004201.1_pt1 | contig 16286 bp, 21 predicted proteins | sample 5400601 | NCBI WGS metagenome assembly WNGK01 (sample SAMN13153376, study PRJNA577476) | soil metagenome | isolation source: 60 cm soil or saprolite under Garry oak tree replicate 1 | place: USA:California | collected 2016-06-15
CCTCGACGATCTTTGTCGGTGAGTTGCTGATCGCAATGCCCGCGACCGGAAGCGTGTCGACCTCAGCGGAGATGATCGCGCCGGGCGTTGCAGCCGCCAGAGCGCGCGCTTCATCAACAGTCCCGACAAGGAGGCACTCGCGCGCCCCGCCGGCGAGCGCGTAAGCGCTGACGGTGAACGCTCGCAGGACGTCGATGACGACGACAACGCCAACTGCGCTGTGCGCGCCATCCACGCCGACCGCGTGCACGACCTTCACGTCGTGCGCACGGTATGGGGGCGGTAGCCGAGCATGATATGTGCGGTGTCAGTGCATGGCCCGGGCGCGCCACGTCGCGCCATCGGCTTCGAGCAGATCGGTGACTGCGGCTCGATGCGCGTGGTCGGGCTGAGCCTCGAGGCAGGCCAGGACGTGCCCGAGCACCGCAACGCCATCCCGGTTGCGCTGATCGTGACCGTCGGTGCGCTGCATTTCCACGACGGAGAGAAATGGGCCGAGGTTCGCGCGGGCGAGATGCTGCTCATCAACCCTGGCGAGCGACACCGTTATCGCGCGGAGGTCGAGACGTCGGCGTACCTCGTGTTCGCAGGGCTGCCCGGCGTTCGCAGCCGGACGTGGACTGTTCGCCGGCGCTGAATCACGGCGAGTTCCACAGCGCGAGCTCCCGACCGCGGTCCGTGGCGGCGAGCTGGCTCAGCGTCGCGACGTCGAGGCGGAACTCCGACGCGGCTGTGATGTCGAGGGCCAGCCAGGCGACACCAACCGCCCGAAGGATGTGTCCATGCGCGAAGACGAGCACGTCGCCGCCGCCGGCCGCGGCACTGTTCGCGAGATCGATGAACTGCTGGGCTCGTGCGTAGACCTGCGCCGGCGACTCGCCTCCGGGACATCCGTCGTGGTAGATCTCCCAGCCAGGCCGCGAGGCTCGGATCTCGGCGCTGGTCAAACCTTCGTACTCACCGTAGTTGAACTCTCGAAGCAGGTCGGTGACCTGAGGGTCTGGGAAACCGGCAAGCTCCGCGGTGCGGCGTGCGCGCTGCATCGGGCTCGAGAAAACAGCCGCGAACCTCCCTCGAAGCGCCGCCGCCCTCTCCTCGCCACGTGTTGTCAGTGGCAGGTCGGTTTGTCCGGTATGACGGCCATTGAGGCTCCACTCGGTCTCGCCGTGACGGGCGAGGTAGATGGCTCGCGTCAGGCCGGCTTGCCGAGCATCTCGGGTCGGCCGGAGCGAAGCGATCGGCTGGCGCCGTCGATCACCGCGCCCGCGCGAACGCGCTGGCCGGGCCGGACGCAGACGAGGCCCACCGTTGCGCGTCCACCGGCCGGCTTGAGAGCCTCGTTGACAGCTGCGAGCACGCGGTTGGCCGCGTGCGCCGTACCGGCGACGTCAGTGTCGGGAAGAATCGCGAGCAGCTGCGGCGGCGTCCGCCCCAGCACGCCCGGCGTGTCGACATCGCGCACCGTGCCGGCAAGAGCGGCAGCCATCGTCTTCAACATCTCGTCCGCCGGACCGACCTCCGCTCCCTCTATGAGAAGAACACCGAGGTTGCGCTGATAGCGATGCGCGCGCGCCAGCTCGTCCTCGAGCACTGGACGCACGAACCTCTCATTGAAGAGACCCGTGGTGCGATCGACGATGTGCAGCGGTTCGGCCTGCGGGTCGTCGGCTCGCACTCCACACGATGGACAGAAGATCGCGCCGCTGGGAAGTGGAGAGCCGCAAGCCTGGCAGGTGATCGCCTCGGGCCGCCGGCGGAGGAAGTCGCCAATCGGCATCCGCTAAAGCCTATCAGTCATGCCTGCGAAACCCGAAGCAGGACGAGCGGCGGCGCTCATGCGCGCCGCGACCGATCAGCCGACAGCGGCCGCCGTCGACTCCAACCAGCTCTCCGCCCAATTGGAGACAGCGTTGAGCACGGGTTCGAGCGCGCGTCCGCGAGCGGTCAGTCGATAGCTCACTCGCACAGGCGGACCGGGATCCACGAGTCGCTCGACGACTCCCTCGGCCTCCAGCTCTCGCAATCTCTCGGTGAGCACGCGATCGCTGATGCCCGGGATGCCCGACAGCAACTGATTGAAGCGAGCCGGTGCGGGAATCAGAGCCTTGACGACCGCTCCGGTCCAGCGCTTGCCGATCAGCTCGATTGCACGCTGAAACGGCGCGCTGTAGTCAAGTCCCCCTCCGACCATGGGGAGAGATTCTATGCGCTTACGGCACTTGCGGACGGGGGACGTTCGGGTAAACCGACAAATTTTTTTGGAGGTGCGCCGGTCGCGCTGCGAAGTGATCGCTTAAGCCTCGATCCAAGGAGTGACGTGTGGAAAAACCTGTGGCTAACGTGCGCGATGCGAGGCCCAGGCTCGAGATCACATTGGCAGCGTAGACTCCGCTCGATGATCGTCGACGTCATGCATCTGGTCGTGCTGATCGTTGCAATCGGCATAGGTGCGTGGTCACTGATCGCGTTTCGCACGCGACTGCCACGAGGTCGCTTCGTCATCTTCACCGCCGCGTCCATCGCCGCGCTGTTCGGTTGCGCAGCGGTGGGCGGCGAAGTAGGTCTTTTGTCCCAACCGGCCTGGTTCTCGGCCATCGTCGGCTTCCTCGCGGCACTCGCGATCGGCGGATACGTGGCCGGTCGCCGTCAACCCCGATGGAGGTAGACGGCCGGGTCGTAGTCGTCACGGGTGCCGCTCGCGGCATCGGGCGAGCACTCGCGCGAGGATTCTCTGGTGCGGGCGCGGCAGGCGTCGTGGTTGCTGACATCGATGGTCAGGGCGCCGAGTCGGTTGCGCGCGAGATCAAAGGTACGGCCGTCGCATGTGATGTCGCCGATGAGTCGTCGGTGCGCGCGATGGTCGCGAAGGCCGAGTCCACGTACGGACGGATCGACATCGTCTGCTCCAACGCCGGCATCGCCGTGGGCGGAGGTCCGGAGGCTGCGAACGAGGACTGGCAGCGCATCTGGGACGTCAACGTGATGTCGCATGTATTGATCGCGCGCCATGTGCTCCCAGGCATGCTCGCGCGTCACGAGGGATATCTCGTGGGGACGATCTCGGCGGCCGGCCTGCTGAATCACGTGTTCGCGGCGCCGTACGGAGCGACGAAGGCTGCGGCGCTCTCCTTTTTCGAGTGGCTCGCGATCGCCCATGGCGAGGACGGCATCCGCGTGTCATGTCTTTGTCCCCAGGGAGTGCGCACCGACATGCTCGCGGCTGAGTCACGACTGGGCCTCGAGTTCTTGACCGCCAACGCTGTCGAGCCGGAGCAGGTCGCCGACGTCGTCCTCGAGGGCATCCGCCAGGAGAAGTTCCTCATCCTTCCGCATCCCGAGGTGGCCGAGTACTTTCAGCGCAAGGCCACCGACTATGACCGCTGGCTCAACGGCATGCGCAGGATGCGCAAGCGAGTGCTGGCAGCCTCGTTCTAGTGGCTCGCTGGATCGCAGCCCTCGCGGGGCTGGCTCTGGTCGCGATCGCGTTCATCGCCGCGTCGCGTGTCGCGGACACGCGCGAAGGCCTGATCGCCGAGGTCGTCACCCTGTTTGCCGGCCTGGTCGGTGTGCTGCTCCTCCTCTACGGCCTTGTGCCGAAGCGCGCCGCAGGCGCGCGCGATGCGACACCGGCATCCCCATCGCCCCGTCGGGCGGGCCCGCGGTCGGCCAACGACCTGCTCCTCGGGTCGGCGGGCTTGCTGGTGGTCGCGGTGCTGCTCACCGGTCTCGTGATGAGCGGTGGCTGGCAGTGGGCCGTGATCGGTGCGCTGCTCCTGCTGCCGATGATCGCCGGCTGCGTATATCTGTGCGCCGCGTTCATGGCGGCTCCTGAGCGCGACTGGACGATCAGCCTGAGACGTCTCATCGGCCGCTGAGGCCTACGGCCGGCGGCGGCGATCCAGCGTGCGGACAAGCAGCAGCACGCCGAGGATGATCAGGACCGATGGCCAGATCACCGACCACTGCACGAGCCCGGTGTTGGCGCCCAAGAGGATCAGGCCCACGAGAACGAGCACGACGCCGAGCCCGATCGAGGTTCGAGCGCTCGAAGTCGTAGCCGCCGGCGCGTTGCTGCCGGTGGACGTCGTATCAGATGGCCCAGGTTGTTCCTGCGCCGGCGCCGGCTTCGGCGTGCCGCCGAACTGACTCTTCAGCTCGGAGCCGATCCGTTTGAGATCGGCCGACATCGAGTCGAAGCCCGAGCGCGTGCCGTCCTGGCCTGCGACCTGCTCGGGCATGACCAGCCACAGGACGATGTAGATGAGAAGTCCGACTCCCTGCAGGAACGCGAGCAGCACGAAGCCGAGACGCACCCACAACGGATCGATCCGAAGGCCCTCTGCGAGCCCAGAGCACACGCCGCCGAGGATTCGGTCCGTGCCGCGGCGAAATGTCTGGGGCGCCGCCTGCTGCTGCATCTATCTAGCCTACATCTCGCCTGGGAAGGTTCTGATGCAGGGCCAGGATCTCACCGACCAGGTAGAGGGACCCACACACGATCACGTTGCCGCTCGCGCCCGCGAGCTCCTTTGCTCGCGCGAGCGCCGAGGCTGCCGGCGCGATCGCCTCACCGCCTGACCCAAAGACCTCCGCAAGATGGGTCGCGGGCACGGCGTGGGTGCCGGCGCTCTCGGCCTCGGTGAACACCGCGGCGTCGGGGTGCATCGAACGAAGGGCAGCGAGGATCTGCACCGGATCGCGTTCACTGAGCATTCCGAAGAGCGCCACGAGACGCTCGCCGTTGATGAGCTCGCGCAGCGATGCCCCGGCGCGTGTGAGCGCGGCGGGGTTGTGGCCGCCGTCGAGGATCACCCGAGGACGCTCCGCGATCAGCTGCAGCCTGCCCGGCCATTCGGTGGACGCCAGGCCGCGACGGATCGATTCGTCGGTCACGTCGCCCATCGCATGCGCGCACGCCACCGCGAGCGCGGCGTTGGCGGTCTGGTAGTCGCCCAGGAGATGCAGCTCCAGGCCGGTGTGTTCGAAACCCGGTCCGCTGACATCAAGCGAATGGCCCGCCCAGCCGCGCGATCGCGAGACCGCGGTGATCTCGTGGCCAAGCCGCCACAGCTGAGCATCGGCGGCGGCGGCATGTGACTCGACGATCTCGAGCGCCACTCCCTCGCAGCCCGTGACGACTTTGTTGCCCGGCTTGATGATCGCCGCCTTCTCGTTGGCGATCTGCTCGATCGTGTTGCCGAGATATTTCTGATGGTCGTAGTCGATGTTCGTGATCACCGCGGCGCCGAGGTCGAGCGCATTGGTTGCATCGAGCCGGCCGCCCAGGCCAACCTCGCAGACCAGCCGGTCGATCCGAGGCGCCATGTAGGCAAGCGCGAGCACTGTCAGCATCTCGAACTCTGTTGCCTGGCCAAGCTCGGCAGCGATGGCGTCGAGGGTCGGCCGCAGGTCTTCGAAGGTCGCAACGAAGTCGTCCTCGCTGATCGGCTTCCTGTCGATCTGGATGCGTTCCGTGTACGAGACCAGGTGTGGCTTGGGCATGAATCCGACGCGGTGGCCCGCCGCCTCGAGGATGGCGGCGAGGCAGACACCGGTCGACCCCTTGCCGTTGGTGCCTGCGATCAGCGCTCCCTCGAGGCCTCGATCGGGCGCGCCGAGGCGATCCAGGATCGCGCGCGTGCGCTCGGTGCCGAGCTTCATGCCGAAGCGGCCGAGCCTGGACATATGGTCGATCGTTTCGAGGTAGGTCATGTAGAGACCCGCTGACTTACGGGCGTCGCCGGGCCTCGGCCTGAAAAGTGTTCTTGATCAGCATCGCCCTGGTCATCGGCCCGACGCCGCCGGGATTAGGCGTCAACCAGCCGGCCACCTCGTCCACGCCTTCGCCGAGGTCGCCGAGCTGCTTTCCGTCAATCCAGTTGGTACTGACGTCGATCACTACGGCACCTGGTTTGACCATCTCTTTGGTGATGAGGTCGACCTTGCCCGCCGCCGCGACCAGGATGTCCGCGGTGCGTGTGTGGCTTGCCAGGTCCCGCGTTCGCGTATGGCAGAGCGTCACGGTCGCGTTTCGCCGCAACAGCAGAAGAGCCGCCGGCTTGCCGACCAGGTTGCTGCGGCCCACAACCACGGCGTTGCTGCCTGAGATCTCGATGCCGGCGTCCTCGAGCAGCTCCATGATGCCGGCGGGCGTGCATGGCTCGACGGCCCCCGGCAACCCGAGCGTCACCAGGCCGACGTTGATCGGGTGAAAGCCGTCGACGTCCTTCACCGGGTCGAGCTCTTGGATCACGCGCGTCATATCTATCTGTGGCGCTGCCGGCTGCTGGATCAGCACGCCGCTCACCGCATCGTTGCGGTTGAGCTGCTCGACCAGCGTCAGAAGCTCGTCGGTCGAGGTGGAGTCCGGCAGGCGGTGGTCGAATGTCTCGATGCCCGCCTGCTTTGCGTTCTTCTGCTTCGACCGCACGTAGATCCCCGAGGCTGGGTTGTCACCGATCAGGACGGTGGCGAGCGCCGGCCTCGGTTTCCCCGCGCTCACCCGCGCCGCGACCTGGACTCTGACGTCCTCGATGATGCGCGCGGCCAGCGCCTTTCCATCCAGAACCCGGGCGGTCACGGCCACATTGTCGCGGGATCAGCGAGTCGCCGGGCTAAGCGAGGCCGAGCTGTTCTCTTGCTTCCTCCGCGACGATTCGCATCACGTCGCGCAGCGTGCGACCGGACTCCTGGGCCAGCCTGCGGCAGTCTTCGTACTCGGGCGCGATGTCGACAGCCTTGCCGCCGAGCTCCTTGATCTTGACGCGAGCAACGCCAATCGACGTCCTGACCTCCTGCACCCGCCTGCCCGCGAGGACTCGCTTGACCGGGCTGAGACGAACACCGAGCGTCGAGCTGTCCCGCAGCAGTTTCTCGCTCAGGATTGCGACGTGTTGCGCGTCGACCATCACGGAGACGACCTGGCCGAGGCGGCCTTTCTTCATGAGCGCTGGGATGACTGTTACATCCAGCGCGCCCGCCGCCATCAAATCCTCGACGAGGGCCGCAACGAGATTGGGCGCCATGTCGTCGATGTTGGTTTCGATCACCGTCACGCCGAGCTGCGAAGGAACCTCTTCACCGAGCCATGCGGCCAGCGCGTTGCCAGACGTCTCACGAGCACCGAGGCCATAGCCAATCGCGCGCAGCGTGATCGCGGGGCGCTCGAAGACAGCGGTCGCCGCCAGTATCGCCGCGCCGGTCGGCGTGACCAGCTCCTTGCTTTCGTCGCTTTTCTCGAAGACCGCTCCGGACCCCGCCAGAACGCGGACGCTGGCAGGCGCGGGCAGTGGCATCTCGCCGTGTCGCCCGCGGGGCGCGGGCAGAGACGACGAGTAGACGCGCTCGACTCCCAGGTGGTTGAGGAGCCAGAAAGAACCGAGGAGATCGACCAACGTGTCGGCGCCACCGAGCTCGTGCAGGTGCAGATGCGATTCGTCGGTGTCGTGAAGCTCGGACTCGACTCGTGCGAGCAGACCAAGGGCGCGCAGCGAATTCTGCTTGGCGTCTTCCGGCACCTGGGCTTCCTGCAGCGCCGCACGCAATTGCGGAACGGTCCTGTGCGCCCGGCCTCGCGTCGCGACCTCGACTCGTGTACCGCCTAGGTGGCCACGATGCTCACGACGGACATCGATCTCGACCTCGTCGCCGAGCCGCAGCGCTTCTACTGTGGCGTCGAGCACGGCACGATCTCCGCCGGCGTCGATCAAGGCGCCCAGCACCATGTCGCCCGAGATGCCGGCGAAGCAATCGAGATAGACGACGCTCATCGGCGCGCTCGCCGCATGAGCACGGCGGCTCCGTCGATCGGCCTCATGCTCGGAGGGCGCTTCGTGACCTTGACGGACACGGCCCTGACCCGCGGCATCTGCAATGCCTTGCGCGCGATGCGACCGGCCAGGGTTTCGATGAGGTGCGCGGGCTCGCCTTCGATCACCTCTTTCGCGATCGCGCGCGCGCGTCGGTAGTCGATCGTGTCCTCGATCTGATCAGACCGCGCGGCGCGCGCCAGGTCAGCCTCGAGCTCGATGTCCACTGTGAATCGCTGCGAGCGAGCCCGCTCGGCATCGGTGACGCCGTGCTTGCCGCTGAACACCATGCCTTCGAGGACGATCCGGTCCACGTTCGTAATTGTGGCGATCCTCTTCGCACCAAGCGCCGGTGCTCGCCATAGACTGGCGCGCGTGGACACGGAGTCCGTGAGCCGCGCGTTCCGTCCGGTCGATGTGGTGGTGCGACCCGCGACGCAAGGCGACCTTGGGTCGCTCAACGATGTCTACAACGACTACGTGGTCCAGTCGCACGCCACATTCGATTTGGAGCCCACCACGTTGGAGTGGCGGCAGGAGTGGTTCGGCCACCACGGTCGGCGCGGTCGGTATCGCGTGATGGTCGCGCTCGCGGATGGACGCGTCATCGGCTACGCATCCAGCAGCCGTTTGCGGCCCAAGCCGGCTTACGAGACGTCGATCGAGGTCAGCGTCTACGTTGCGGGCGAGGCCGTCGGTCGTGGCGTGGGCACGCAGCTGTACAGGAGCCTGTTTGCCGCGCTGCTCGGCGAGGACATCCATCGGGCATACGCGGGCATCGCGCTGCCGAACCCTGCCTCGGTCGCGCTGCACGAACGGTTCGGCTTCAAGAAGGTCGCGCATTTCACGGAGCAGGGCCGCAAGTTCGGCCGCTACTGGGACGTCGCCTGGTACGAGAAGGCAGTGAGCCCCGCCTCACCCTAAGGCCCCCCTTTCGGGGCCCTCCCTCCTCCCGCGGGCTCCCTCCCCCAACCCGCGCACCTGGGCCGACGGTACTTCAATTTCGGCAAGGTCATAAGCCAGCCCGTTAAGATGCTCGGTTTCGACTACTTGACAGGATATATCCGATCTCATATACTCTGTGTGGAATATGCCACAACCTCCATTCGAGTCGGAGCTCCTCTCGCCACTGGCCCTCTCGATCCTCGAGCTGCTCGACGAGCAGCCGATGCATCCCTACGAGATGGCATCCAAGATGCGTGCCCGCCATCACGACGAGTTCATCCGCCTGAATTTCGGCACGCTCTACCACTCGGTCGAGGTGCTGGAGCGCAACGGCTGGATCCTGCCCGTCGAGCGCGAGAAGGAAGGCAAGCGGCCCGAGCGAACGATCTACAAGCTCACCGAGAGCGGTCGTGAGGTTCTGACGACCACGCTCGGCGAGCTCTTGCGCCAACCGCACAAGGAGTACCCGCACTTCGCCGCGGGGCTGATGTTCATGCACCACCTCACCGCCAAACAAGCGGCCGCGCACCTGCACGAACGAGGCGAAACGCTCGACGTGATCGTCGGTAAGTTCCAGGCTGTGCTCGAAGAGCTGCTGCGTCGGGGCGTAACCCGCCTGGCGCTGATCGAGGTGGAGCACAAGATCGCGATGCTCGACGCCGAAAGAGAGTGGGTGCGCGGGCTGGAGCGAGAGATCGACGAAGGCAAGCTGGAGTGGAAGGTTGGAATCGACTCCGGCCACGAAGCGTTAAGGAGAAACCATGGCCAACGCGCGCACTAACCCGTGGCTCGTTCTTGTGGTCCTGACCACGGGCTTTTTCATGATCCTGCTGGACACCACGATCGTGAACGTGGCGATTCCCGCCATGAGCAAGGGGCTCAATGCCCCGCTCGACGAGATCCTCTGGGTCCTGAACGCGTACATCCTTGTCTATGCCGTTCTGCTGATCACCGCAGGCAGGCTGGGTGATCTCTTCGGCCAGCGAAACATGTTCGCGCTCGGGCTCGCCGTCTTCACGCTGGCTTCGGCGCTGTGCGGGTTCTCGCAGAACTCGACCGAGCTCATCGCCTCGCGCATCGTGCAGGGCGTCGGCGGTGCACTTCTCACCCCGCAGACACTTGCGATCCTGACATCAATCTTCCCGCCCGAGCGGCGCGGTGCCGCATTCGGCGTGTGGGGCGGAGTCGCCGGCCTCGCCACGATCACCGGCCCAACCCTCGGCGGCGCGATCATCACCTACACCGATTGGCCGTGGATCTTCTTCATCAATGTGCCGCTCGGCATCGGCGCTTTGATCGCGACCTTCGCGATCGTCCCGGACCTGCGTCCAGGGCGACGGCAGGGCTGGGACCTGGTCGGAGTTGCGCTTGCGACCGCCGGCCTGTTCGGCATCGTCTTCGGCCTGATCGAAGGCCAGCGCTACAACTGGGGCGAGATCGCCTCCTACGGCATCACCATCCCGGAGGTCATCGGTGGCGGCGGCGCGCTGATGATTCTGTTCATCGTCTGGGAGCACTTCCAGACGCAGCCGCTGGTTCCGCTGTCTCTGTTCGATGATCGCAATTTCGCGGTCGCGAACTGGATCGCCGCAGCCATCAGCTTCGGCATGATGAGCATGTTCCTGCCGGTCACGATCTACCTGCAGTCGGTGCTCGGTTTCACCGCGCTCGCGGCCGGCCTCACCTTCGCACCCATGTCACTCACGTCGATGCTCACCGCTCCTTTCGCGGGACGGCTGGCGGATCGCATTGGCGGCAAGTACATCCTCATGACCGGCATCTCGCTGTTCACGGTCGGGTTCAGCCTGGTCGCCTACGTCGCCGGGCCCGACTCGACATGGCTCAACTTCCTCGTGCCCGCGATCATCGCCGGCGCCGGGATGGGTATGACCTTCGCGCCCATGACCACGGTCGCGATGCGCAACATCCAGCCGCGCATGGCCGGTGCTGCCTCCGGCGTCCTCAACACGACGCGCCAGCTCGGCGCCGCCATCGGCAGCGCGGTCGTCGGTGCGCTCCTGCAGACCCAGCTCGCGACCGCGCTCCACAACCAGGCCGTGGCCCACGCGGGCGAAGTTCCAGTCGCATTCCGCGACCGCTTCATCGCGATCTTCAGCTCGGTGTCCTCGAACGGCTTTCAGATCGGCACCGGGCAGACCGGAGCCTCACTTCCGTCTGGCCTGCCGCCCGCGGTCGCCGCGCAGCTTTCGAGAATCGCACACGACGTTTTCGTCAGCGCGTACATCGACGCGCTGAAGAGCACGCTGGTGGTGCCGGTCCTCTTTCTTGCCTTCACCGCGCTGACGACGCTCTTGATCAAGCGACGCCAGCGACCCGCTGCACAGAGAGTTGAGGGGCCGGCAGAAGAGTTCAAGAAAGCGGCCGCGGGCTAGTCTTAGCCTCGTGCCCGGACCCCGCGACGGCTGGCTCCAGCGGGGCGGGATCGACCTCCATTACCTGGAATGGAATCACCAGGTGGACGCCGACACCGCCCCCGTGCTCCTTCTGCACGGCCTCAGCTCCAACGCCCACTACTGGGACCGCGTCGCGGCACGACTGGAGGGCCGCCGGCTGATCGCACTCGACCAGCGCGGCCACGGGCTCACCGGCCGGCCGCCGCATGCACCGTCCGCGCCCGGCGGCTTTGCGATGGAAGAGCTGCTGGCAGATGCGATGTTCGTGGCCGAGAGCCTCGGACTCGAGCGCCCGGTCGTCGTCGGACACTCATGGGGCGCGACTGTCGCGCTCGAGCTGGTCGCGCGCAATCGTGGATTCGCCTCCGCTCTCGTCTTCATCGACGGTCCGGTCCAGAGCGCGGCCAACCTCTTCGGATGGGACGAGGCGCAGCAGATCATGCAGCCGGCGCTGCCACGCTACTCGTCACTTGCCGAAGCGGTCGCCGACGCTCGTCGCGACTTCGACCCTTCGTGGGACGACGACCTGGAGCCATACGTGATCGCCCGGGTGATGCTGGACGGCGTCGATCTCATCCTGACGCTCACGTCCGAGGCGCGGCTGGCGCTGTTGCGCGGTTTGTACGACTCGCCGGTCGATCAGCTCTGGGCATCCATCGACGTGCCCACGAAGGCGCTGATCGCGCGGGGTGATTCGCCGCGCATCTCGAGCTGGAAGGAAAAAGGTGGCAAATGGCTAGGGCAGATCGCGCCTCAGGTTGAGGTGCGATGGTTCGACACTGCGCACGACATTCCGATCTTCGTTCCGGCGGAGGTCGCGGAGGTCATCGAGGCGGGTGCCGAGCGAACCTCGGAGCCCGCCAGCTCAGAGGCGGCCGCCGGACAGTAGCTTCAGCGCGGCCAGGAGCACCGCCGCCCCGAGAAAGGCGACCACGATGCCTCCGAAGAAACCAACGGTCCCGGTCACGTTGAATAGGGCACCCAACAAGTAGCCGCCGATGATCGCCCCCGCGATGCCCACGATGATGTCGGCGATGCAGCCGAAGCCACGACCCGCCACCACTCGGGCCGCGACCGCGCCCGCGATGAGGCCGACGATGATCCATGAAAGCCACGATCCGAGGTCGAGCACGACCTGCCCGGCCAGCGGCAGCGCGACCGCCAGGTCATGTATCACGTGCTGATCCATCGCGCGATTATGTCGAACACCTCCTCGCTACCGAGGTCGTTGAAGGGTTCGTGATATCGACCCGGCAGCATGCGCAGTGTGCTCTGCTGCGGAGCCTTCGCGTGCAGCTGCTCGCTTCGGGCCGGGTCGATGAGCCGATCGGCGTCTCCCGCGAGGATGAGGAACGGAATCGTGATGCGATCCGCGTGGGCGAGCGCATCCTCCGCGGCGCTATGCCACTCGGTGTACATCCGGCTGGAGATCCTCGCATGCACCAGCGGGTCGGTTCGATAGGCCTCGACCACCTCGGGGATCCGGGAGACAGTGCCGGCATCCACATCGTTGGCCAGAGCGAGCCGCGGCGTCAGCCATGAGGTGACGTTGCCAAGGCTTACCTTCCACCGCGGCACCGCTGCCTTGAGCTTCAGTGCGGGGCTGGACACGATGAAGCGCTTCGCGTTCTTCAGCTTGCCCGCGAGAACCGTGCTCAGCATCGCGACCCCGCCGAACGAGTGACCGAGGGGGATGACCTCGCCTGAGGTCAGGCTCTCCACTCGCGCGACAAAGGACGCGACGTCATCGGTCCACTGGCTCCAGGAATCCACGTGGCCTCGCTGTCCCTGGCTCTTGCCGTGTCCGCGAAGATCAACCGCATATGTGGCCATGCCCCGCTGGCGCATCGCATCTGCGAACGCCTCGTATCTCCCGCTGTGCTCGCCCAGTCCGTGAACCACCGCGAACGTGTGAGTGGCCTGGGCTTGCGTCCAAGCGCGATAGAAGAGGCGGGTGCCGTCGACCGAGGTGACCTCGCCGTCGGTGGCGATCGCCTCAGTGGCCAAGATGGCCGAATCCCCGCAGGATCTTGAGCGCCTCCTGCTCGGCTTCCATCAAGGTCGGCGCATACGCGCGAATGCCGTACAGCGCGTACGCCCACTCCGGGCTGGGTGGGCTCTGGGAGTGGAGTCGGAACGCCGGCGGGTAGAAAAGGATCCGCTCGCCCTCGACCTTCTTGATGACCGGGCGCTTGGCGAGCACATCCTCGAGGCTCAGCCCGTTGGGCAGCCGGCCCCGCACGAAGTCGAGGCTACGCAGCTTCGCAAGCGGATGGTCCTCGTCGCGCAGCATGACCCTGACTCCGTATTCGGCCGAGAGATCCCGCAGGAAGATCGTGATGATCAGGGCGTCGGTCTCGTCGCCTGCCATCTTCACAAAGCCGGCGGCCGAGAGATCGCCCTTCACGTCTGAATGCGCGAGCCTGACGTACTCCATCGCGAACAGATCGCGCGAGTACGCGCTCGCGATCCAGGGCCGGTCGCAACGCCATGTGCGAGCCTTCGCGAGCTCTTCGAACTGCTCGTGCAGCCGCTCGAGTCGATGGTCGGGCAGGCCATGAATCCGGTAGTGCAGGACGCGCTGCATGCCGACCTAAGCCTACCGGTTGCAGGAGGCGGTCGCGCCGATTCGCGGGCCTGCCGCATCGCGTCCTCCTGCCATGGCGGCGCTTGAACTTCGACCGCGAGTCGATCTGCGCCCGCGGCCAGCAAGAACTCTCCGCGGCGGGCGTTCTCGAGCAACGCGCGCTGCTGGTGGCTCAGGTGAAAAGTGCGCTGGAGCTTGGCCGCCTCCCCGGGCCGTTGCGCACCGAAGAAGAGAACCGCCGGGTTGGTGGCAACGACTGATCCAGCATCCGAGCTCAGAAGGTCACCTGGATTCTGCGTCGCGAACACGAGCGAGCCGCTGTACTTGCGGATGCGTCTGGCCAGGCTGACGACGAACCGCTTGATGGTCGGGTCCTCGAACAGCAGGCCGAGCTCGTCGACGATGAGCATTCGGCGCCGGTCCTTCCTTTTGATCCTCGTCCAGAGCGCGGCGGCGAGCAGGAAGTGGACGGGCGCGACCATCTCGTCGCGCAGCTCGCGCATGCCGAAAGCGACAATCGGCGCAGCCAGATCGATATTGGTCGGTGCGCTGAACATCTGGCCGAGACTGCCTTGCACCCACCGGCCGAGCACCGCGGCCACGCGCGTCGTGTCGGGCAGGCGCCTGGCGACGTCGGCAAGCACTGGCTGCTCTTCGTCGCGATAGGCGGAGCGCACCGCGGTTTCGATAAGCGCACGCTCTGGTTCGTCGAGCCCGCCGCATACGGTGGCGCACAGGTCGACGGCGTCCGCGGTCGCCGGCCCGACCCAACCTTCGTCGCGGCGATTGGACGGCCGCAGGTCGAGCACGTTGAGGGCATGGCCCGACCCCAACGCGAGTTGGATATCCACTCCGCCGAGGCCCTCGGCCAGGCGGCCGTACTCGTGCTCCGGGTCGATCACGAATACCTGTGTGCCGCTGCCGAGCGCACCCATCGCCAGCGTCGAAAGCAGATAAGTCTTGCCGGCGCCTGAATGCCCGAAGACCCCGATGTTGGCGTTGGCGTACTTTCGTTGATCGAACGGATCCAGCATCACCGCAGCACCCGTCGCACGACCGCGCCCGAGGACGAGACCGCCCGGCTCAGAGACCTCGACGTCGAGCCACGGCAGAAATGTCGCGAGCGCGCTCGTGTCCAGAACCCGCCTTCTCTGCAGCCGGTCCGCCGCACCGGGCAGCGTCGCAATGTGTCCGTCGGCCATTCGGAACGTGCATTGCTGCAGCCGGCAGATGGCCGCTCGCGCAGCCGATTCGAGCTTCTTGCTACCGGCCTCGAGCTCACTCCGCGTTGGAGCGATGAGCGTCAGGTAGATCGCGACGTGGAACGCCTTCTCCTGGCTCGCGGCCAGCCTGCGCTGCAGGTCTTCCGCCGCCGGCAGTCCAATCGCCAGCGACGAGTCGGAGGATCCCGCCCCTTCCTTCTGTATGCGCGTGGCTCGCATCGACACGAGCTGGCGCTGCAGGTAGTCGACGATCCATGCCGTAGGCAGAGGCACTGCATGCCAGGCAAGCCGGACGCGAAGCCCGCTCGGGATCAAACGATGCAACCAGCCTGGCTCGAGCTCAGTGCCCGGCAGCCGGTCGACGTACCAGGTTCTGCTCCAGCCACGCTGATGCTGGAGGTGGTCCGGTTGTTCCAGGCCATAGAGTTCATCGGCCCCAGCCGCCCGCGATGTCCGCACGCCGATGTCGCGCAACGCGGATTCGAGGCGGGCCGAGTGAAGCCGATCGGTCGCGAACGTGACTGAGCGGTGAGAGGTTGTCTCCAGGTTGCCGACGCGATCGGCAAACCAGATGTCAGCCGCCCGCATCTCGTCGAAATCACGCGGAACTGGATGCGCCTCGGCGGTGTCAGGTTGCGTTCCAGGTGATGCACTGATCACGACCTGGAGCGGCGAGTCCAGTCCGTCAAGAAGCCGGCGAAATCCGTTCAGCCATCGCAAGCGGTCGGTCTCCGGGGCCCCGGCGAAACCAAGATCGCCCGCGGCAATCATCGCGATGTCATTGCGGTACTTCCAGAGCAACTCAGCTCGGCGCCGGTGGAGGCGCAGCGGACCGATTCGCGCCGCGACCATCACTTGCCTCTGATCCAACTCAGGCGGTGTGAACCGAGCAAGAACTTGCCGGCGTCGATCGCCCAAGCGTCGGCGGCCCGTCCGCGCCAGCGACCCCACGCCATCGCGCCACCGCACACAACCGCGGCCACGGCAAGGGCGCCACGCAGGACGATCGGCATCCATTCGGATGACCACATCGCAAGCGCTGCAAGCCCCGCCAGCACGACGTAGGCAAGGCGAACAGGTGTCAGTCCGTAAAGCAGGCGGTCCTCGAGGTCCACGTCGAGTGGCACGCGCGCGCGCATGCATTGCAAACTAGGAGGGACAGGTGGCGGAGGGAATCCAGCCTGTTAAGGCCTGGGTTCCTTAGAATCCAGTGGCGGCCGTCGATGCGCTCGCGTAGCTCAACTGGCAGAGCAGGGGACTCTTAATCCCAAGGTTCAGGGTTCGACTCCCTGCGCGAGCACCAAAATGC
>WNGK01009613.1_pt1 | contig 16279 bp, 18 predicted proteins | sample 5400601 | NCBI WGS metagenome assembly WNGK01 (sample SAMN13153376, study PRJNA577476) | soil metagenome | isolation source: 60 cm soil or saprolite under Garry oak tree replicate 1 | place: USA:California | collected 2016-06-15
GCATGGGTGATCGGGCCTCGCATCGGGAAGTACAGGAAAGACGGAACGCCCAATGCGATTCCAGCTCACAGCATCCCGATGGCGATGATCGGAACTTTCATTCTGGCTTTCGGATGGTTTGGATTTAACCCCGGCTCAACCCTGGCTGGCACGGACTTGCGAATTGCTGTGGTAGCCGTCAATACGATGCTCGCCAGTGCGACGGGGGCTTTCGCAGCGACACTATGGATGTGGTTGGCCCGCACCGGAAAGCCCGATCCCAGCATGATGTGCAACGGCATGCTCGCCGGACTGGTCGCGATCACGGCCCCATGCGCGTTCGTGACGGCGCCATCCGCCTGTCTCATAGGCCTCATCGCAGGCATCCTGGTCGTCGAAGCGGCACTCTTCATTGAGACCAGGCTCAAGATCGACGATCCCGTCGGCGCTATTGCTGTTCACGGTGTGAATGGAGCCTGGGGCGTCCTTTCCCTGGGCCTGCTCGCCGATGGAACATACGGTGACGGATTGAACGGCGTTCCGGGCACAGTGACAGGCCTGCTCTACGGAAATGCCTCTCAGTTCTTCGCGGAATGCATCGGCGTGGCAGCGAACTTCGTTATCAATGCAACGCTGGCATTCATCGTCTTCAAGTTGATCGATGTTGTGATTGGACTCCGGGTTAAGGCAGATGTTGAAGTGGAAGGACTCGATCTTCCCGAGATGGGCGTTCCTGGTTACACTGGCGTGAGCGACCACCTGGCGCCCGAGCTTGCAAAGGGGCATTCCATGGTGGGCAGGCCTGTACCCGCCGAGGGACGATAGCAACGCTTCATTGCGGCTGGATGCGGCTGATCCGTTAATGACACAATAGCCAAGTCATGAAGCTGGTCAAATGCATTATCCAGCCGCAAAAGCTCGACGAAGTCGTTCGAGCGCTCACAAACATTGTACCCGGTATGACGGTTTCAGAAGTTCGAGGACACGGCCGTCAGAAGGGACGGCCAGTAATTTATCGCGGTGCCGAATACGACGAAACGCTCTTGCCTAAACTGGTCATCGACATTGTCGCCGACGACAACAAAGTCGACGATGTCGTGGCTTTGGTCATAGAAAAGGCGCGAACTGGTCAGATCGGCGATGGAAGAATATTTATTCTTCCTCTGGAGGCAAACTATCATATTCGAACTGGTTTCATGGATCTCGGATAGGAGTATAATAGCCGGTATTCAAGTCTCATCCCCCCACTCCTGAGACGGGCGGCTTTTGGGCCGCCCTTTTTTTTGAGATTTGGGAAGTCCGACAAAATTGTATGGACAGGAACTGAAATTTCTATTATAAAAGCGCCTGTTCGATACAACGTCGTGTCGGGCGGAAGGACTACGAAGTCTTCGATCCAGATAGTTGGGTCGAGGGCTTTTTTTATTTTGGATCAAAAGACGTGGCCTCCCACAGGACATAGCCGTCCTTAACCTTGTTACCAAAACAACGCAAAGGAGAACGACATGTCGTCAACGGAAAAACCCACCACTCGGCCAACACTTGGCCTCACCGGCCTGACTTCGAATGCCATGGCGCTGATTGCGCCCGGCGCGTTTTTGTGGCTGACGTTTTTCATACAGTCCTCGTACGGAGCGCCGATGGCGGCCCAAGGGATGTGGTTTGGTATTTTTTTCGCGCTCGTACTGTGCTTCGCCACAGCTATTGCCTACGCTGAACTTTCAAAACTTTATCCTGGAGCGGGCTCCTCGTACTTCTTCGCGGAACAGGCTTTTCTTACCAAGACAAAGGCCTTCAAATTTGCGCGTCTTGCGAAGTTCATTGTGGGTTGGGCCAGTCACCTTTATTACTGGGTCTATCCAGGACTAATGGTGGGCGTGACCGCTCTCATAGCCGGCTATGTGCTCGGACAATTATGGCCGGATACTTTCAATGCGGCCGTGCCGAGTCCGATATTCATGATCGTATTTTGCGCATTTTTTTCATTCGGCGTCGCCTACATTTGTTACCGTGGCGTAACCGGTACGACGGCTGTCAACACGGCCATCAATGTGATCCAGATTTCTGCCCTTCTCGTGTTTTCGGTCATCGCCATCGGTTATCGGCTCAATCATCCGGAAGGATCCGTCGGAATCACGCTAGATCCCGGTGGAAACCCGGTCAGCAAGGTCATTGCTACGGACAACTCCGGAGCACCGGTCAAGGATGCCCAGGGTAATTTTGTTTTCGTCAAAACTCCGGACGGGAAAGATCAAGACTTCACGATCAGCTATAAAGAACCGCTTCAGACAGTAACCGATCCCAATACGAAAGAGACGGTTACCAAGTTCCAGTACCACGGTTCGGCATCATCGGTCATCGCGCCGCACGCGTTCAGCTTTGCCATCATCCAGGCGTGTATTGCGATCCTGATCCTGGTCGGTTTCGAATCCGTTACATCGCTGGGAGAAGAAGCTAAGAATGCCAAACGCGACATTCCGCGTGCTGTCCTTCTCTCGCTGCTGATTCAGGGTCTGATCTGCTATTTGATTGAGTATTTCGCAGCCAATTACTTCCTGAGCAACGGGTACCAGGTCTCGAACGCGTTGGGTTCGGCCGCGCCGGTCGGCGACATGATGATTATTGCCGGCACCTGGTTATTCGGGAGCGCTGCGGCGGGAAAGGCTTTCATGCTGGTCCAGGCATTTACCGTGTTCCTGGCGCTGATCGGCACGACCCTATCCTGCATGAGCACAGGCGCTCGTGTGACGTACGCGATGGGACGCGATGAAGAAGTTCCCGAGCATTTCGGGATGCTTCACGGCCAGAAGTTGACGCCTCACCGCGCCATTTGGACCCTGGCAACCATTTCGGTCGTCGTTGCCATCGCTTCCATCTTTTTCAACTTCTGTGGTCCTGCCGCTCTCAGCGACGACACGATTAAGTCTCTTCCTCACAACTTCTGGTACAGCTTCGGAATTTGGAGCCACGATTTCGCTGCGAGCATCCCGCAGAGTCTGGTAATTGTGACGCTCGTCAGCAACTTTGGAACGTTTCTCCTGTACATGATGACGTGTGTGGTGGCCATCGTCGCGTTTCGCGAACACCACACTTTCAATACATTCAAGCACACTTTCGTCCCGCTGTTTGGGATTTTGGCCAACCTTGTGTGTATGCTCTTTTATCTTGTTGGTCCATTTTATGTTCCCGGCATGAGTTCCAAGGAGCCATACATCGCGCTGGGAATCGTTGTACTGTGGGGCATATATGGGTTTGTGTACTTTACAAGGTCGAGTGCTAAGAAAGGCCGGCCAGTGTTCATTGCTGAATTGCCAAAGAAGGCGTAAACCGGATAGTTGAAGGTCACCTTGAGATCTATCCATAAGACGGCCAGCCTTTCGAGAGGCTGGCCGTTGTCGTTTGACCGATCGTAATGAAACTTACTTTCGCGGAACTGTCGTCAACAGGACCGGTCCGGCATCACAACGAGGACTGCACCGGATTCTGGCAACCTGAACAGGAAGAAGAACGGCTCGTCCACGGCACGATTGCCGCGGTTGCGGATGGAGTCGGTGGTCTCAGTTGTGGCGAGATTGCCAGCCGCATGGCTGTGGACATGGCCATCAACACATTCAAGGCCGCTCAACGAGGTGGAAAACCGAATCAAATCCTGACGCAGATCTTCAATGAGGCCAACCTGGACATTTACAACTTTGGAATGCAATCCGAGCAGAAGCAAATGGCAACAACGTTGTCGGTTTGTATTTTTAGAAATAAGGAAGTCGCGATCGGCCATGTCGGAGATTGCCGCGTGTATCTGGTTCGCAAGGGGCAGCTCAAGCGATTGACAGCGGATCATACGTACGTCGAAATGCAACTCAAGCTGGGCCTCATATCCCAGCAGGAGGCGATGTCCAGCGAGTTGCGCTCGGTGCTTACGCGCACACTTGGCCAAAACCCGATCGTCCAGATGGATTACGACAAAACCGCCCTCTACAGAGGAGACTGCTTGATACTCTGCTCTGACGGATTGCACAACTGCCTGATGGAACATGAATTCTGTGATACGGTGAATCGTTTGTCTCCCACCGAGGCATGCAGGTACCTGATCTCGACCGCGGAAGATCGGGGCGCCGAAGACAATATTTCAGTGCAGATCGTGCGGGTGGACGAAGTTCGTCAAACGGCATTTTATCGAGGGCTGTCCGCTTCTTCCGGCAGTTCCAGCAAGGTCGATAGCAATAATCTTGTGAGCAGCGAAGTTGAAGTCGGCCAGGTACTCGACGGCCGATTCGAAATCAAAGAAGTCATCCATCGGAGTGCGATGAGCACGGTCTTCAAAACCACAGATCTTGAAACCGGAAACACCGTGGCCCTGAAGGCGCCCCTCATGAGCCTGGAGGCCGACCCCGCCTTCTACTCTCGCTTTGAAAGAGAGGAAGAGATCGGCAAATCTTTGGACCACCCCGGAATTCTGAAGATCATTCCTGTCGAACAGAAAAGCCGGCCTTACATTGTCATGGAGTATGTGGAGGGCGAGACGCTCGATCGTTTGCTGCAGACGGTCAAGTTCCTGCCGGTGCCAGACGCTTTGAAGATCGCCAGCTGGCTTTGCGACGCGCTGGAATACATGCACCAACACGGTGTCATCCACCGCGATTTGAAACCTTCGAACATCATGGTCTGCGATGATGGGACCCTCCGCATCATGGATTTCGGAATTGCAAAGACCACGGCAATGAGGCGACTAACGTTTGGAGGATTCTCCCCGACGATGGGCACTCCGGACTATATGGCGCCCGAGCAGATCAAAGGAAAACGGGGCGACCAGCGAACGGATATTTATAGCCTGGGCGCGATCCTCTACGAAATGGTCACCGGCCAGGTTCCTTTTCAGGGACCAAACGTTTATGCGGTGATGAACGCCCGCCTCGTTGGAGATCCTCCCGCTCCCCGCCAGATAAACGAAGACATTCCTCCTGAAGTCGAGGAAATCATTCTCCATGCCATGGAGCGCGACCCTTTCAAGCGCTACCAGTCGGCCGCCGAGATGAAGGTAGAACTCGATGCACCCGAATCCATCAAGATCACTGGCCGGCATCAAAGGCTGCGACGCGCGGCTCCATGGAAGAGACGATTTCGACGGGTTCGACTTGTTCTGATCACCTCCCTATTGCCAGTGATCTTGTTTCTCCTCTTCTGGTTCATGTTCAGCCGGCAATTGAGCCGCTAAAAAAAAGCACCGTCACGAACGAAATCACCGCAAGCCCCGCTCCCAGCAATACATCTACGGCGTAGTGGTATCGGCCGATGAATGCGCCGGCGGCAATGCCGATCGCAAAGCAAAGAAAAATCGCGCCAACCGCCGGCGCCAAACGCGTAAGCTCGAGCGCTATCGCAAGGCTTGCTGCCACGTGTCCGCTTGGAAACGTGTTCGCTTGAGTGGTGACATGGCGAACCAGAAAGAGATTCAGTGTGCGGAGTCTCGACTGTTGAGGTTGCCATACTACTGCGTTTTCTATCGCTCGGGGTGGAAGCGTTCGAACGAACGGAAACGTCGCGTAGCACAGATACGCAGGCGGGATGACAACATTCCAGAACTCCTCCGCAAAGCGGCCCATGCCCGTTAAATACAGCGCAGCCAGGCCACACGGCACGAGCGGATAACAAAGTAGATATGCAAATTCGAGGGCGAGACCTAAATATCTAGGTACCGGACTATTCATTGAAAAACGGCCGAAGGCCAAAAGCAGCTTCCGATCCCATTTCTGCAATTTCCTTTGGAAAGCCTGATTCAAAGGCAGAACGAACTGACCAGCTTGCCAGTAAGCCAGCGGAATCAGAAGAACCGGCAGCCAGTCCCGGACTATAGACTCCAAAATGACCGTGATCCAAATTCCAGCGAAGCCCACGATCGCGATCCCTGTCACCGCCGCCCGCCGGCGCCATGGAAGTGTGCGACGCCAGCCCAGCCCGGCAAATACGAGGTAATAGCCCAACGTTATCCATTCATAAGAACGCATTCTTTTTCAAAAATACCGCGTACCTCTTCACGGCCGCCACGGTTTCGGTCACAATCAAGGAAAGGAGTTGCGCAATGCACAAACGAAAACTGGGCCGGCAAGGTCTTGAAGTTCCCGCTTTAGGTCTGGGTTGCATGGGCATGTCGTGGGCCTATGGCCCGACTGACGATGCCGAATCGATTCGAGTCCTTCATCGTGCGCTTGACCTTGGCATCAACTTCTGGGATACCGCCGAAGTATACGGACCCTTTAAGAACGAGGAACTGCTGGGCCGCGCGCTCAAGGGCAAGCCGCGCCAGAGTGTGATCATCGCGACAAAGTTCGCTTTCAAATTTAGTCCGAAAGGCGAGCCGGCAGGTCTGGACAGCAGTCCCGCTCGCATCAAGGAAGCCGTCGAGGGATCGCTCCGCAGGTTGGGAACGGAGTATATCGACCTTTACTACCAGCACCGCCTCGATCCGAACACTCCCATCGAAGACACGGCCGGCACGCTCGCCGAACTGGTTCGGTCCGGGAAGGTCCGATACTTCGGCCTCTCCGAAGTCGGACCCGGAACTATCCGCCGAGCGCACGCCGTGCATCCGCTCGCGGCCATTCAGACCGAATACTCGCTTTGGGAACGCGACGTTGAAGAAAAGGTTCTTCCAGAAGTTCGTAGACTTGGAATTGGGCTCGTGGCTTACAGCCCGGTGGGCCGCGGCATTCTTTCCGGAAGGATCAAGAGCCCTAAAGATTTCGATGAATCTGACTTTCGCCGCAACCATCCTCGTTTTACCGAAGAAAACTTCCAACACAATTTGAAGCTGGTCGACGCCGTCAAAGAGATTGCTTCCGCCAACGACGTAACGCCCGCTCAAGTAGCGCTGGCCTGGGTTCTCCGGCAGGGCAACGACATCGTTGCGATCCCGGGAACGAAACACGTTCGCTATCTTGAAGAGAATGCCCGGGCCGCTGACTTGAAGCTGCCGGAGTCCGTATGGTCCGCCCTGGACAAAGCGCTTTCTTCGTTCCAGACGGCCGGGCTCCGCTATCCGGAAGCAACAATGAAGTTCATCGATACGACAGACTAGAAACAGGAGGATCCATGAAAGAGCAAAACAGAACCAGAGCCGTGGACACGCTCAACAAGATTCTCGAAATGGAACTGGCCGGCGCGATCCACTATACCCACTATTCATTCATGGTTTACGGCTATAACCGGATACCCATCGTGAAATGGCTTGAAACGCAGGCGGATGAATCGATGGCTCACGCGAGAGCGACCGGCGAGCTCGTCACACAGCTTGGGGCACATCCGTCGCTCGGGATCGGCCCATTGCTGGAAACGCAGAAGCACGATATCGGCGACATTCTTAGAGAATCGCTCGCCCATGAAAAAGCAACACTCGTCGAATATGAAAAGCTGTTGGAGCTCGTACAGGGTGATGACGTGATGCTGGAAGAATTCGCACGCGAGCACATTTATCTTGAACGCCTTCATATCGGCGAAGTCGATAAGATGCTCCGCAAGCCTGGCGACATCGAGAGTTTCGAGAAGCCTGGCCGCCGATGAATCGTCCGGTCAACAATCTTTCGCGCCGAGAGCTCGAAGCCTGGGTCGTTGATGCCCGCAGCAGAACTTTAGACCTGGTCCGTGACTTGTCGGATGAACAGTTTCACGTACCGCTCCTGAGGACCATCAACCCGTTCTTGTGGGAGATCGGTCATGTTGCTTATTTTCAGGAGTATTGGGTTTTGCGTCACGCGGCGGGCGAACCGCCAATTTGCCGGGACGGCGATGCCTTGTACGATTCGGCAAAAGTCGCCCACGATATACGCTGGCATTTGCCCCTCCCGTCTCGCCGAGCCACCATCGAGTACCTGGAAAAAGTTCGTGACCGTGTGGTCGACCGAATCGGCAGCGCTGGCTTTGATGATCGCGATGCGTACTTTACCCAGCTATCGGTCTTCCATGAGGACATGCATGACGAGGCCTTCACAATCACGCGCCAGACACTCGCCTATCCTCCGCCCACGTTTTCAGCAAAGCCAGCCGTGCTTTTGGCTGGCGGTGACGCGAGCATTCCGCGCGGCACGTATCGCATTGGCTCGAGTGCTGAGGAAGGATTCATCTTCGATAACGAAAAGTGGTCACATGCAGTCGATGTGAAACCGTATCGGATTGCGCGGGCCCCGGTGACACAATCCGAGTTCGTTAATTTTATTGAGGAGCATGGCTACGAGCGCCGCGAATTTTGGAGCGCAGAGGGGTGGACCTGGCGCGAGCGTGAGCAAGCAGCGGGTCCGGTGTACTGGAAGAAAGACCCTGAGGGACATTGGCTACACCGCGACTTTGACCGGTGGGTCCCGCTCGAGCCGGATTGGCCCGCCCGCAATGTTTGTTGGTTTGAGGCAGAAGCCTATTGCCGTTGGGCCGGAAGGCGTTTGCCTACTGAAGCCGAGTGGGAGATCGCCGCCCGAGGCGCGGATCCAACCCTGACACATAGGCAGATGGTGGGCGCCGTATGGGAGTGGACGTCGAGTGATTTTTGGCCGTACCCCGGCTTTTCCGAGGATCCCTACAAGGAGTATTCCAGCCCGTGGTTCGGAACTCACAAATCGCTGCGGGGCGGCGCATGGCCGACCCGTTCCAGGCTCATCCGCACCGCGTACAGAAATTTCTACACACCGGACCGGCGAGACATCTGGGCCGGCTTTCGAACCTGCGCGTTGGAATCGTGAACGTATTCATCGTCACGCCGGAATCCGCCGGCGGTACTTCAGGCAACAGCATCACGGCCATGCGGTGGGCAGGAATAATCCGCGCGCTTGGGCATGAGGTCGCGCTCGGAACGGAGTGGCAGGACCGGGAATGTGACGTGTTGATTGCACTGCATGCCCGGCGGAGCTACTCCAGTGTCGAACGATTCCGAAGCTGCTACCCGAATCGCGCCACGATCGTAGCTCTCACGGGTACCGATCTCTATCACGATCTCCAGGTGACCGATGAAGCTCGCCGCTCTCTCGCCCTTGCCACACGGATCGTCGGATTACAGAATCTCGCGAGCGCCGAACTCGATGAGGATGTTCGAAGTAAGTTACGGATCATTTATCAATCGGCTAAACCACCGAGCCAGCAAGAAACGCCGCGAGACGATTGTTTCGAAATCAGCGTGCTTGCCCATCTGCGAGACGTCAAGGATCCGATGCGCGCCGCGCTTGCATCCAGAGCACTGCCGCCTCGATCGCGGATAAGGATTCTTCATGCCGGAAGGGCGATTGAGGCGAAGTGGGAAAAGCTTGCCGTCGAGGAATCTCGCATGAATCCGCGTTATCAATGGCTCGGCGAGCAACCGCATGACGAAGCGATTCGTTTGCTTGCCCGGTCGCGAGTGACCGTGCTGTCTTCACTCATGGAAGGCGGTTCGAGCACGATCGCTGAAGCTGTGGTGTGCGGCGTACCCGTCTTGGGTTCGAAGATTCCTGGAAACATCGGCATGCTCGGCCCGGATTTTCCCGGGTACTTTCAGGTGGAACAGACTGGACAACTCGCGGAACTGCTGACTCGCGCCGAAACAGATCCGGTGTTTCTTCGGTCCTTGAAATCGGCGATGGAACCTTTCCTGTTTCAATTCACGCCTGAACAGGAACGGGAATCCTGGGTACGGCTGCTTGGAGAAATGAACGCGGGCTAAAGCCCGCGAATCCCCTCCTGGAACAGGCTTGCCATGTCCCACATCTTTTGCTGGACACGGGGGTATTGAAAACAACTGAAGGGAAAGCCGAAGTCCCCTCCTTGGACAAGGAGGGGTGGCTGCGCCCACTAAGAAAATGCCGCGAAGCCTTCCTTAGCGGGCGCAGACGGGGTGGTTGGTTCAAGCCACCGATTATCGGAAGTTGAACGAACCACTCTTCCTTGTTTCGCCCTATCGGGCTCACATTCGCTCCGCTCATGCCCGGCCGCGCCTCCAAAGGAACGGGACCTGCGCCATCCAGAAAATGCTGCGAAGCCACCTAAAGGCGCAGACGGGGTGGTCATTTGAGATGAGATGTTTCGGACTGATTGACCACCCCGTCCGCGCCAGCTTTGGTGGCCTTCGGCATCATTCTTTTTGATGGCGCGGCCACCCCTCCTTTGCAAGGAGGGGAATAAGCGAATACGTTTTGCACAACTACAGATGCGTTCTTGGTAAACTCTATCTCGGAGTTATGAGTACGAAACGCATTGTTCTTCTGGTGGCGGCACTTGGTGCTGCCCTTTTCATTTTCGGGCGCCCGAGTCGCGCCGCGGACGGGAATTTCCCGATCTACTTTGAAGGTGCAAAGCTGGTCGTAAAGGCGCAAACCACGAACCGGACGGTGTACCTTCCCGTGATAGAGATTATCGAGTTCATGGGGTTGCCATACACAGACTCTCTCGCGCTTGAAACGCTGACGATCCGATCGGGCAACTCGAGGCTGGTGGTGACCAAGAACAGCGGTCTCATATCCATTAATGATCAGATCATCTTCCTGCCAAGTCCGATCCTGCGCGAAAACGACCACTGGCTGGCCCCGATTGATTTCCTGTCGCGGGGACTGACGCGTATGACGCGAACCGAATTCCGATATCGCCCCGGCGCGTCTCGCATCTTCGCCGGTGCTGCGCAAGTGCCGGAGCTCGTGATGAACGCCCAGAGCCTTGGCTCGATAACACGCTTGACGATCCGGTGCGGCGTCCCAGTTGATCTCAAACTTCGGCGCGATGAGCAAAACAATCGTGCGATCCTCATGGTCGGCCGCCCTGTCGATCCACTTCGCGAGCGCCTTGATCACAAGGACCGTCTGGTTCGTTCCATTTCTTTCGACGACTCTGACGGAGATCCTAAAATCCTTATCGACCTCACGAACCAGGTAGCCGATATCAAGCTGAATTCCACCGATAGTAACCGGATTTTCTTCGTCGACTTGCTGAGAAAGGGCGAAACAATAACGGAGGCGCCGGTGCCGGCGGAAACGCCCGCCACCTCTCCGAAGGTTGATCCGACGCAGGCTGCACGCAGGGTGCGTGTGATCGTCATCGATCCAGGCCACGGCGGAATGGACACAGGCACGAAGAGTCCCACGGTCTTGGAAAAGGATTTAACGCTCTCACTTGCACGCAAATTGAGGACTGCGCTTCAAATGCGGCTCGGCGCAACGGTACTGTTGACGCGGGACTCGGATCTTGCCATGGACAACGAGGCGCGATCCGCGGTTGCCAATAACAACCAGGCCAACCTCTTTGTGAGCCTCCATGCAGGATATTCGTCCAATAAGCTCGATTCGGGTTCATCCGTTTACGTGATGAAGGAGGACTTTGGTGACGGTTTCGCGCCGGCTGCAGCTTCGCGCGACCGATTGTTTCTTCCATGGTACCTCGGCTACCGGCTGAACCAGCAGGCTAGCGCGCGTGCCGCAAAAATTCTTCAGGACGAGTTGACCAAGGCGATTTCGGGATCGCGTTTTCCGGTCCGTACGGCGCCGCTGGCGGTGTTGAGCAGCGCGACTATGCCTTCGCTGCTTTTGGAAGTGGGAAACCTGAACAATACCGTGAATGCGATCACCTTAACGGATGATGGATTTCAGAAGCGGCTGGTAGGCGCAATCGCAGACGCGATTCGACTATTTTCGGAAACGGAACAGAGGTCTGCGAATTAAATGCCACGACATATCAAAATCGGACTGATCGTTCTCGTCATCGGATTCGGTGTCTCCTTTGGATTTTTTGTCGACGTCATCGGACGCATTCAATCGATGGTCAATGAGCGAGAGATCGAAGAGAACCCGTTCACGCCTCCCGCCCAGCCGCTTTATGAGGCGACCGATCCTCCGATAAGCGTGAAAATCTTTTTCCCGGGAGGATCCGACAATGCCCTGCTGACGACTGAGGAACAAACAATCTTCAAGTCCGCAGATGTCACGAACCGCGCGAAGCAGGTCCTGCAGAAGCTCCTGGAAGGACCACACTCCGAAAAGCTGTATCCGGCGCTCCCGGACGGAACGAAACTTCAGGACCTGTTCGTTTCAGAACAAGGGATTGCATTCATCGACTTCTCCAGCACGATTGCCGTCAATCACCCGGGAGGCGTCTTGAATGAGATGGCGACGATCTACTCGATTGTCGACTCTCTGGGCTACAATCTTCCGGAAATAAAACAGGTAAAGATCCTGATCGGCGGAACGGAGAAGGAAACTCTCGCAGGCCATTGTCTCCTTCTGCTACCGTTCCAAATGGACCTTTCCATGACCGACGTCATGCCTCGCGAAGAGAAGACGGCCGCATTCAGTGGACCGCCAAGCGCTAAACCATGAGAATCGACGGACGCTCCGCTACCGAAATGCGGCCGATACGAATGACGCCTGGATTCATTCCACAGGCAGAAGGGTCGGTGCTGATCGAGGTCGGACGCACACGGGTGATCTGTACCGCAACGGTCGAAGAAACCGTGCCGCCATTTCTCAAAGGAACGAATAAGGGCTGGATCACTTCCGAGTATTCGATGATCCCACGCGCGACCAACACCAGGACCCCGCGTGAGTCATCGGTTGGAAAGAAATCCGGGCGAACCCAGGAAATTCAGAGGCTGATCGGCCGGGCGCTGCGGGCCTCCATCGAGTTGGAAAAGCTCGGCGAGCGGCAGATCTGGATCGATTGTGACGTCATCGAGGCCGACGGCGGAACGCGAACCGCGTCCATCACTGGTGCGTTTGTTGCCATGAGTCAGGCCATCGGCACGCTGCTTGCCTCCAAAAGGTTGGGTCAGAATCCCGTGCGCTCTTATGTTGCGGCAGTGAGCGTCGGCATCATCAACGGTATTCCCATGCTCGATCTCAATTATCCGGAAGATTCCGGCGCGGAAGTCGACTTCAATCTTGTCATGACCGACCACGACGAGTTTGTGGAGATTCAAGGAACTGCCGAACGGCTTCCTTTTGGACCGGACGCGCTGTCGGAATTACTCGGTCTGGGCCGCCGTGGCATTCGCGAGCTGATCGAGGCCCAGCGAAAAATTCTTTTAAAGTGAATCGTCTCATTCTCGCCACAACCAATGCCGGAAAGGTGATCGAGATCCGGGCGGCACTCGGTGGAATCGGGGAATGGTCTCTCGAGCCGCTTCCTCCCGGCCTTCCCGCAATCGAAGAAACCGGCGACACCTTTCTTGAAAATGCCATTCAAAAGGCCCGGCACTACAGCAAATACGTTGCCGAATTGACACTCTCTGATGATTCGGGCCTCTCGGTGGCGGCGCTTGGCGGAGGACCAGGCGTGCATTCTGCGCGATACGCGGAAGATCCGGCCTCAAGAATTCAGCGCGTCCTTCGCGAAATGGAGCCCGTGCGCGACAGTGACCGGGGCGCCGTCTTCTACTGCGCACTGGCGCTGGCGCGATCGGGCAAGGTGATTTGGACAGTCCAAAAGGACGTGGCCGGAGTCATCGCGCGATCGCCTGCCGGCACGGAAGGCTTCGGCTATGATCCTGTATTTTTGCTGCCTGAACTCCACCGGACGATGGCGGAGTTGACCACCGGCGACAAGAACCGGCTCAGCGCCCGGGGGCGGGCTCTCGCCGAATTGCGCAAATTTCTGACGTCTTTGTGACTTTTTGCTATGGGCAGCGTCTCTGTGTTCAGTATCGTGATTATTGGATAAGGAGCTCCTATGATCGGAATCATGATTCTGGCCGTGCTGTTGCAAGGTCCGAAGAAACTTGACATTGAAGAGAGTAAGATCCAGCCGCCTCTGGTTGTCCCCGCGGGAACGGCAATCCCAATCGCGTTGACAAGCCGCGTCTCCTCGAAGAATGCGAAGGATGGCGACGGCGTTTACGGAAAGACGGTTTTCCCGATCACCGTGGACAACAAGATTGTCGTTCCAGAGGGATCGCATGTGCGCGGCAAGATTGTTGAAGTGAAGCGTCCCGGCCGGGTGAAGGGCAAGGCTGAACTGACGCTTTCGTTTCAAACGCTCGTTCTGCCCAGCGGCATCACGATCCCGATTTACACGTCGCTTCGTGGCGCAGGCGGAGCCGGTACGCGCAAGGGCGAAAACAGTGTTGAAGGGGACTCGAGTAAAACTGACGACGCCGGAACCATCGGCAAGACCGCTGCAGAAGGCGGCCTGATCGGTGTGATCGCCGGGCGCGGCAAGGGAGCCGTCGTTGGTGGCGCCGGCGGAGCTGCGGTTGGGACCGCGGCTGTTCTGCTGACTCGCGGCAAAGACCTGGTGCTCGAGCCCGGAACGACGATCGAAATCGTCCTGGATCGCCCCATCGAGCCCTAGCAGTCTTCAAGGCCGGTTCAATTCCTACCCGGAACTCCGGCGCAAGAAACATCACCTCTCGGTCGGCTCGTGGGCCGATTATGTAGCACAATTCCGCCGTCCATTTGGACATTTGGACATTTGGAATTTAGACATTTGGACCATTGACACAAGATCGCACATCCGATAAAAAAGGCTCATCATCCGCACAATGATGTGCCGGGGGTAGACGATGAAGTCTTCAAAACCCGTGGGTTTTGAGGACTTTTTTGTTTTGGACAACTCTGGATCGCAAAATGATACGAGGGGTGTCTTATGGTCTTGATTAAGGTTCAGTACGACGGCTACAACAGGCAGTTTAAGCTGGTCGACCGAGAACTGGCGCATATGCTAGAAGACGGTGAGAGCTACATGCTCATCGCGGATATCTCGCTCAAGGACCTGGAAACAAAGCAGGGTACGGAGATTCAATCCCACCTTTTCCCTGTCACGGCCTAGGTTTCCTCCGTGAGCTGCCGAGATGCAAGGAAGCTGTCCGGTTCGCTCCTGGCCGTTCCTGCCGAAGCATCGGTGTTGATCCGGCGGCGACCCGCCTCGATAATCGGCATCGGAGGTTCACATGGAAACCCACTCCGTTCGTCGTGGCGCACGATTAGTTCTGCTCGCCTGCTGGATGGTGGTCGCCGGTTGCGGTGGGAAAGGGTCGTCGCAAGCCCAGACACCAGACCAACCATCCGCGGTATCCGCACTCGCCAAAATGGGGCAACTGGCCACAGATCCGATCGCGCAGATGTCGATGACCTTTAACGGAAATCCGGCCCAGGAGGAGATCCGTGAAAAGATCGACATGGCGCTTCTCATGTACGGAATGGACGTGAACAACGTGAACCGCGGCTCAGCAGGCAGGACACTTGTCGCTTTGCGCAAAGAACACGGTCTCAGCGAAATGGCGATCCTGGAAAAAATGTTGAACACACCGGCGAATGGGAAGTTTGAAGAGGCGGCCGTGCGGATTTCGGCAGCGATGAACCGGTAAACCTGCACGCGGGTGGGTCCAACTTGCCAGGGCATCACTTAAATGTTTGACTGGGACGTGACACCCCTGGATAATCACGGCCGTCTCAGGCATGAGATGCCGTTGGCCCGCACTCGGGCATACGTTACGACTGGGGCTGAGGCTAGACGGTTTGGTCAGTCTTTCTGCTTAAATCGAACCGACAAAAGGAGTCCCAACCAATGGCTTACCACTCCGCCCAGCGCTGCTTTCAAGCCAACGAATCTATCGCATCGCCCTCACCTGATGTCCAGACGAATATCGCCTTGAATCTGAGCAAAGGACTTTCTGAGCTGACCGTTTCAGTGGCTACCGACATTCAGAGTCTGCGCAGCCAACTGACGGCTCTTCGGCAAGAACTTGAGGACCTCAAGTCTGAAAGAAGACGCTTGATTATTTGAGCCTCGTAGAAACACTTCTCGCAAACGACAAGCGGCCACGGCAGTTGGGCCACCCGCCCGGTGGCCACTCGCGTTTCCCTGCAATCCCTTATTACGACATCGGCTAAGCAGGTAGTCGCGGGCTTTAGCCCGCGTTCGCATCGCCGAGACATGACCACCCTTCGACTGCCCCGAGAGTCTGGTGATGTTCCCTCATGGAGCGTGAGAAAATCCTGATTGCGAGCGTCAAACCTGGGATGAATCTGGTTTAAAATCAGTAAGCAGTGACAGCGGGGCGTAGCGCAGCCTGGTTAGCGCGCCTGCCTTGGGAGCAGGAGGTCGATGGTTCGAATCCATTCGCCCCGATTTACCCTAACCGTTTGCAGCGTGTTCATTTAGCGACTTTGCCTTAGTTCACCGTTTGGGACTGAAGCGCACAATTAGCGCACAATTCATCCCCGACCGTCTCCACCGCCTTCCGGAGTGTGTCCGGAATCACTTTGGTATAGATCCGAGTGTTGATTTGTTCGCTGTTGCCCATCAACGCACCTCGCATCTTCGGACTGATACCCTTCCCGTCAAAATGTCCTCATGCCCCTTACGG
>WNGK01003807.1_pt1 | contig 16272 bp, 16 predicted proteins | sample 5400601 | NCBI WGS metagenome assembly WNGK01 (sample SAMN13153376, study PRJNA577476) | soil metagenome | isolation source: 60 cm soil or saprolite under Garry oak tree replicate 1 | place: USA:California | collected 2016-06-15
CGCGCAGGCGCTGCAGGCCGCCACCGCGATGGCTCGCGCCACCACCGAGCTCGGCCGCATGGCCGCTGCCGCCCAGAGCGGCTTCATCGCCAACGCCGGCATGCTGCCCACGATCCAAACCGAGGGCGGCCACGCCGGCCTCGGCGTCAGCCGGCGCTTGAAGGCCGTGATCGAGAGCATCGTCACGAACAAGAACCTGAACCTGCGCCTGGCCCCGGCGATCACCCAGGTTTTCGAGGGCGCCGAGATCAAGGCCAGCGACTATGCCAAGCCCAACCACCTGTCCAAGGAGTCCGCCTCGCGCGAGCTGCGCCAGGCCACGGAGGCGGGACTGCTCGAGATGGTCAAGTACGCGCAGGGCGAGGCCGGGTTCCGCTCCGGGCATTCACTGCTGCGCGAGGTCGCGGCCGGACTCGGCCAGCCCATCGACGCGTCGTCGCCGCTAACCGCGGAGACCATCATCGGCAGCCTCTCGACGGGCCAGACGGAAGGCACCGTCTCGATCATGTTCACCGACGTCGAGGGCTCGACCAACCTGCTGTCGACGCGCGGCTTCACCGAGTCGCACGAGATCATGAAGGCCTACGAGACCATCGTCGGCGAGAAGATCAACGAGCACGCGGGACGCCGCATCAAAGGTCTTGGCGACGGCGTGATGGTGAGCTTCGGCTCGAGCCGGCACGCGGTCGAGTGCGCGCTTGACATCCAGCGGGCGATCAGCGACTACAGCAAGGCGAACCCGCACCGCAAGCTTCGGATCCGCATCGGCATCAACACGGGCGAGGTCGTCGAGGAGGCGGGCGACATCTTCGGCGCAGCCGTCAACATGGCCGCGCGCGTCGCAGGCAAGGCCAAGGGCGGGCAGGTCCTCGTTTCCGAGGTCGTGCGCCAGCTGGTCGGGCCCCTGGCCGAGATCCACTTCACGTATCGCGGCCACTACAAGCTCAAGGGATTCCCAGACCGATGGCGTCTGCACGAGGCGACCCCTGGCGAGATGCCGGCCATCATCGCCCCGGTTGTCACTCCGGGCGACGGCTTCGTGGGTCGCGACCACGAGAAGCTCGACATTCGCCTCGTCCTGGACCGCGCCGCCACGGGGACCGGCGGACTGATCCTCCTCGCCGGGGCGCCTGGCATCGGCGCGTCCCGCCTTGCGGCGGAAGTTTCAGCAGAGGCCGCGCGCAAGGGATGGATCGTCCTCAGCGGCCGCTGCGCCGAGCAGGAGGAAGCGCCGTACGCGCCCTTCCGCCAGGTCCTGGCGGGTGCGATCGCCGCGGCCCCGCAGCGACCTTTGCAAGAGCTCGCCGCTGCAAGCGGCGCCATGATCGCCGAGCTCGTCCCGGGCTTCCGCGCCAAGGTGCGCGGCACGCCGCTGGGCTCCAACCCCGCTTCCGACGAGCGCCGCGAATCGCTGTTCAGGACGGTCTTCGACGTGCTCGTCGCGTCGCAGGGAACCAAGCCGCTGCTGGTCGTGCTCGACGACCTGCAGTGGGCGGACGAGGCGACGGTGCTCCTGCTGCGCGACCTGGCCGAGCGACTTGGCAACAGCAAGATCGTCGTGCTCGGCACCTACTGGGAGTCCGACCTCGACCCGGAGCGGCCGTTCACCGGTGTGGTCGCGCGACTGCTGCGCCGCCGCCGCGCGCAGCGCATCGCGCTCAGCAGGCTGACTGACGCCGAGGTCGAGAAGATGTTGATGATCCTCGCCGGCGGCGCGCTCACCCCTGTGCAGGTGATCGGCATCCAGGCCGCGACTGAGGGCAACCCCCTATTCGTCGAGCACTCATACCTCTACATGGCCGAGTCCGAGGGCCTCCTCGGTGGCGTGCGCGCGCGATCGCACGCGAGCTACACGGAGGAAGACCTCGAGCTCGCGCAGAGCGTGCGCGGCCTCATCGGCCGCCGCCTCGAGCGGCTCAGCGAGCCGGCGCACCGCATGCTCGCCGCTGCCGGCGTGATCGGGCGCGACTTCGACGTCGCGCTGCTCGAGGCCTTCGGCGAGCTGTCGGGCGGCGAGGTGCGTGAGGCGCTTGAAGAGGCGACCAAGGCGCGGCTGCTGTCCAGGTCCGGAACCGAGCGCTACCGGTTCTCGCACGACCTGGTCCGCCAGCGCGTGCTGGCGGCGATGCCGCTGCCGCGGCTGCAGGCGTACCACCTCGCAGTCGCCGACACCCTCGAGCGCGTTTACGGCAAGACGGCCAAAGACCACGCCGCCGAGATCGCAAACCATCTGTACCAGGCGGGCACCGCGGCCGACGCCATGCGCACATCGTCGTTCCTCGGCCACGCGGCGAAGAACGCGCTCGCCGTCGGCGCCTACGAAGAGGTGCTTCGCCTGATCGAAAGCGAGCTCATGCTGCTGCCGGCCGACAAGACGAAGGACCGCGCCGCGGCGCTGGCCCTGCGCGGGGACGCTTTCGCGGGCCTCGGCCGCCGCGATGAGGCGCGGTCGGCGTGGGGCGTGGCGGCCCAGCGGTTCGAGGACTCCCGCGACACGCGCTCGGCGAGCGCGGTGCGGTCCCGCCTGCAATCCGCGCCGCCCGAGACGGCGGCGGCTACCGGCGGAGCCGCCGAATCACCGTCGACGGGCGGGGACGGACACGCGGTGGCGGCGGCGGAGCCTGCCGCGGACGCTCAGGCCACCAGTCGAGCGGAGAACGGGACCGGCGCGTAGTCCGACGTGTACTGAAGAGCCGGCGACCCGGTGATGCTCAGGGTGTCGGCGATGACACCCCCCATACCGCTCGATTCGAACAGCCACGAAGACGGCATGCTGACGGAGGCGGAGGGCGCGTAGATCAGGCCCGTTAGGGCCGAGTTGGAGGCGGCGCCGAGCACGTTGGCGCACGAGTTGTTCGCCGGCTCGTAGAGCTGCACCCAGTTGTACTGATAGCCGCTGAACACGAAGTTGTCGCCGGTGCCGGACAGGTTCATGCATCCGCCGGACGGCACATAGAACTCGACCGCACCCGGTGTGATCGCCGCCGGGCACGAGGCGAAGGCGCCACCCGCTGTCAGGCACGCGTTCTCGTTGGCGCGATCGCCCGCAGACCCGGAGCCCCGATTGGGGTTCTGGTTAGGAAGAGAGCCGGACAGCGGCGACGTCTCAGGATCGGGTGGATAAGCGCCGATCGTGCCGGGAAGCGCCAGCAGGTTGGGCGCCCAGGTGCCGAGAAAATTCGAATCGATGGTCAGCTGCTCATTGCCGAGGCTGCAGCCGCCGCCGGTGAAGATCGGGCACGGGCTCGTCAAATTGTTGGACACAGTTCCGGTCACCGGGATGCTGCCGGCGAACCCGAACGGTCCGCCGCATGCGTTGCCGGGAGAGCTGAGGTACACGTTGTAGGAGGTGGCGCCGGGGACGTTGCTGACCTGGATCAGGATGTCGTTCCTGGTGGCCGTGTTGACCGTGCGGCACATGGAGGGCGCGCTCTCGCGCGGGTAGCTCACACCGCCGTACGTGTCGGCGCGGACCGACGTGAGCTCGATACCCCACACGCCGTTGCGAACCGGGTTCCTCGGGTCATTCGAGGTTGCCGTGGTGAAGGAGCCCGCGCATCTGAATCCATCCGTGTTCCAGAACTGGTTCGTGGCCAAAACGGTGTTGCCGCCTACTGCCGGCTCGTCCGGCGGTTTGAGCTCGTTGCTCACGAAGTCGGCCGTGTTGGTGTAGCCGCTCAGCCACTTGTACGCCCCGCCGCTCAGGAACCAGCAGCCTCCAGAGGTTAAGTTGGGATTGGACGAGTAGGACCCCGGCAAGAGCACGACGTTGCTGCTGGGCGCGGGCTGGCTGCCGCCCACCACCGCCGGCGGAGAAAAGCCTGGGTCGGCCAGGCGGAAGCCCGAGCGCGTCGACCCCGCCACGTCGGGGAACGTGCAGGGAGTCGAGGCGCCGCTGGGGTAGCACGCCAGGGACGATCCCGGCACCGACGACTGGCATCGCGCGTAGATGTCGCCGCTGACGCGCGCCGTGGCCCCGGAGATCGAGATGGAGCCGTTGGAAACCACGTCGCCCATCAGCGAAAGCGTGCCGGCCCCACCAATGCTGATCGCAGACCCGCCGGCGCCGCCACAGCCGGCCTGGTCGAGGGCCGCGATCGTCGGCGAGTAGAGGAGGTTGTTGACGCGGCCCGCGGACGATGTGGAGAGCGTCGGCGTGGTGCCGTTGGTGAGGATGCGGCCGAACTGCAGGGACAGTGTCCGCGACGCGGTGAGCGTGAACCTCGTCCCGGTCGGGCCCTGGGCGGTCACGACGTCCGTGAGGGTGGTGCCGTCCGAGTACGTGCACACCAGGGTGTACGGCGACGCACCAGGCGAACCGAAGCCGGGCGAGCATGCGGGCGATCCGTACAGCCTGAGGTTGATCCCGAACGCACTGTTGGCCGCCTGCTCCGCCGAGCTGTAGCTGGAGGTGCGCTGGAAGTTGTCCGCGGCGGCGAGCGCCGCGGAATCGGTCGCCGCCTGCAGGTCGCGCCGGAGCGCGTAGGCTCTGGAGCCGTCGATCGCCAGTGCTGCCATTCCCACGACGACCGCGATCATCAGCGCCACGATCACAATCGCCTGCCCGCTTTGGACGCGCGGGGGGATCAGGATCCCCCCGCGGGACCCCCCTCTCCGCGCGACGATTGGGTGGCGCCTGGAACATGAACGCCTGGGGGACGGCCGGAATGAATCCGGCCTGAGGCGCCACCTGGCAATTAATTGATTGGGCTGCATCAGTACTCGGTGCGGAAGATGGCTGCCGCCGTGAGCAGGATTCGGTTCGCGGTCGCCTGGGAGACGATCGGGGTGATCAGGACCAGGTTGAATCGAAGGGTCACCTGCAGGCTCGCATTGCCGGTGGCTGGGTTGACGGCGCTGCAGGAGCCCGTCGCACTGGCCGGGTATTCGCCACCCGGGGCGTTCATAGGCGGGTTCGACTCCACGACATCTGGCGGGTTGGGCTCCGTCACGAACAGCCAGGCGGTGTTGCTCGGCGGGACGACGCTGGTTACGGGTCCCTGGGGGCACGGCTCGGACACCGGCGCGCCGACGAGCTGCTGGGTCACGGCATTCAGCACGGTCTGGTTGGTCGGCAGCTGGCTGGACGCTCCGACGGCGGCGCGCGCCCCCTCGCGCGCGGCGTGATTGAGGGTGTCGTAGTAGAAGACCGCGCGGCCGATGTCGATGATGCCGAAGACGAGCAGCAGCAGCACCGGCGAGACGAGGGCGAACTCGATCAGCGCCTGCGAGCTCTGGCCGTTCGGACGAGGTCGCGCCCTCACGATCCCTGCACCGTCATGTGCTCGTTGTTGGCCAGGTGAAAGGTCCCGAACTGGCCGCCGACGAGCGGCGTCAGCGGCGAGTACGTGTAAAGGATGATGACGTTGAGGTCCTGGCCGCCCTGGCCCGCCGGCGGCGCTGTGAAGTCGACACCGGCAGTGTTGTCGTAGCAGATGTACAGCCAGGCCTGATTGGCCGTCGGCGGATATGCCGAGTTCACGTACGGCGGGTTGTGATAGCTGTTGCCATCCGTGACGGCGGGGCAGGTCGTGCTCGAGTTCTTCAGGACGGAGACCGGCAGCGACGCGGCGGCCAGCTCCTGGTCGACCACGGCCTTGATCTCGGCATCGAACAGGTAGGGCGACGCGAGATCCGGGGCGTCAAACCAGATGCCATGCCGGGCGCCTTCCCGAGCGGCGTTGGACAGCGCCTCGGTGACATAAATGGCGCGGCCGATGTCGACCAGCCCCCCCACGAGCAGCAACAGCACCACCGACGACAGCGCGAACTCGACCAGGGACTGCCCAAGCTGGGGTTTTTGGGGGCCACCGCGGGCCCGCCCTAAGCGGCGCGACACGCGGATATCTTGCCTATGATGTTCCGGCCGTGGCGCGCCTTAAGCTCTCTGGACTGACCTCTCGCCGTCCCTTCACGCTCCTCGGCATCGTTCTCGCCATACTCGTGATCGTCGCCTTCGTGCTGGTGGCCATAAGCGCCAGCGCCGGGCAATCGTCGGGGGAGCAATCCGTGGTTGTCGCGACCCAGGACCTGTCGCCTCGGGTCCCGATCGAGGCGGCGGCCCTACAGATCAAGAGCATCGCCGTATCCGGCTTTCCGCCCTCCGTTTTCTTCCACAAGATCGACGACGTGAAGGGGATGGTCCCGCTGGTCACGATCGTCAGTGGTGAGCCGGTCACCACGAACGTGATCGCCAAGCCCGACGCCGCACTCGGTTCGCAGTCGGAATACCTGCCCATACCTTCCGGCTTCGTGGCGGTGCAGCTTCCCACCAGTGAGCAGCAGGGTGTGGGCGGCTACATCCAGCCGGACGACTACATCTCGGTCATCGCCACCGTGAGCGTCAACGGCAAGGTGGCCACCAAGACGATCTTCACCGACATTCACGTGATCCGGGTCGGGCCCATGACCCCGCCGAACTCGCCGTCGTCCACGGCCACCGCCAGCAGCCTGACGGTGGTGGTGACCTACTGCCAGGCCGAGTTCATCACATGGTTCTTGACCTACGCCTCGCTGAAATACGAGCTCGAGTCATATCACGACTACAACCCGGCCAGCGCGCAGAACAAGAGCCCAAACTGCCCTGGCGTGGACTCGGCGAGGGGCGTCACCCTCAAAGACGTCCAGGCCGCGTACCCCTCCCTCTTTTAGTTTGAGCAGCCAGCTCGTCGCGGTCATCGTCGCCGTCCCGGCCGCGCTCGCCATCGCCATCTTCTTCTGGAGCGTCGACCGCATCAGGAGGGAGCGCGCACCGGCCCCCACGACACCGACCGCCGCGCGCGCGACCCCGCGCGAGCTCGTCGAACGACTTCTCCGACCGGCCGCGGACACGCTGAGCCAGCGTCGCCGGGTGCAGGGGAAACCCACGCTCGCCGAGGACCTGGGCCGGGCCGGCCTGAACATCTCGCCGGCGGAATACCTGCTCGTCCGTATCGGGGCCGTGGCTCTCGGCGCGCTCTTCGGCCTGTTTCGTTTCGGCGTTTCGATCGGGCCGCTCGTGCTCGGCCTTGTCGGCTTTTTCCTGCCGGCCCTTGTGATCCGCTACTTGCAGCGGCGCCGCCGCGACAGGTTCAACGAGCAACTCGCGGGCATGCTCCAGCTGCTGTCCAACTCCCTGAAGACCGGGTACGCGATCGACCGAGCTCTCGAGAATGTGGCCGCCAAGTCGCCGCCGCCGGTGTCGACCGAGTTCGAGCGCGTCACCACTGAGATCGCGCTCGGTACGTCGGTGGAGGACGCCCTCAGCGCGCTGCTGCTGCGCATCGACAGCCCGGATCTCGAGTTCATCGTGACCGCGATCCTGCTCCACGTGCGCGTGGGCGGCAACCTCGCGGAGGTGCTGGACACCATCTCGGACACGCTGCGTGACCGGCTGCAGACCAAGCGGGACATGGAGGTGCTGACAGCGCAATCTCGCGCGTCGGCCACCATCATCACGGGACTGCCCATCCTGCTGGCGCTCGGCCTTTACGTCTTCGTGCCGGGCTACTTCGCACCGATGACGAGCACGGTCGTGGGCTACGTGCTGCTCGGCATCGCCGGTTTCCTGATCCTCATCGGCAACCTGCTGATCACCCGAATGACGCAGTTGGAGAGCTGAGCGTCGATGTCGACCGTGGTCTTGGAGGCGCTCATCGCCGGCACGATCAGCGGCATCATCGTGGCCGCGTTCTTCATCGCCATCGACATCAGCCGCACCGCGGCCAGGGCCCCGGCCAGCGGGTTGTGGAGCCGTCCGACCGAGAAGGTCTCAGCCGTGAAGCAGCTGGAGGAGCTGATGCGGCCGTTGGCGGCGCGGCTGCCGGCCATCGCGACCGCTCAGCTGCGCGAGAAGCTCAGCCGCGCAGGCGATCCCGGCAGCCTCACGCCCGCGGGCTTCCAGTCTGTGCGCTACGGGCTGGGGGCTCTTCTCGCCATCGTCGGCCTAACGCTCGGACTCCTCATCCAGCTGCCGCTGCCGCCGATCGTGGTCGCCCCCCTGAGCGGAGCCGTGCTGGCAGTCATCGGCTACATGGTGCCCAGCGTGTGGCTCGAGTTCAGGGTCTCATCACGCAAGCGGCAGATCCAGCGCTCGCTCGCCGAGGCGACTGACCTGCTCACCCTGGTCGTTGAGTCGGGCATGAGCCTCGACGAAGGGCTGCTCAGCATCACCGAGCGCTTCCACAACGCGCTGGGCGACGAGATCGGCAAGGTGCTGCGCGAGATCCGCCTGGGCCGCCCGCGCATGGAGGCCCTGGAGCACATGGCCGAGGTGTGTGGCGTGCCGGATCTGCATCACCTGGTCGAGTCGATCGTCCAGTCGGACCAGATGGGTGTGCCCATCGCGCGCCTCCTTCGTGTCCAGGCCACCGAGATGCGCAGGCGCCAGCGGCAGACCGCGCAGGAGCGCGCCGCGCAGGCCTCGTCTCGCATGGTGTTCCCGATGGTTGGCTGCATCTTCCCCGTGCTCTGGATCGTGCTTCTCGGACCGGCCATCATCCAGATCTTCAGGTCGATCCACTGATGAGCAACCGCCTCGGATTGCGAGCGCCGCAGAGCTCCTTCGGGGACCTCGACAAGCCGCTGTACACCATCAGCGTTGCCGCCGAGATCCTGGAGACGCATCCACGCACGCTCATGCTCTACGAGGACGCGAGCCTGCTCGAGCCGCACCGCACCGCCACGAACCGTCGGCGCTACTCGCCGCGGGACATCGTCAAGGTGCAGGTCATCCAGCACCTGACGCGCGAGAAGGGCGTGACGCTCGCGGGCGTGCGCCACATCCTGAGCCTGTTCGAGGTCATGAAGCGCCACAAGGTAGAGCCGCCGAGCGAGCTGCGCGAGGTGTTCGACCGCTACTCCCAGATAATCTAGGTCGCGCTACCGGGCAACCCCATCAGCTCGCCTTCTTCCGCCGCTTGGCCGCGGTGCTCCACAAACTTTCGAGGTCGTAATAGCTCCGCTCGCCGGGCAGGAACACGTGCGCGAGCACCGAGTCGAAGTCAAGAAGGATCCAGCCGGCATCGTCGTAGCCGTCGACTCCGAGCGGCCAGAGCTCTTTCTCCTTGGCGGCCTCGACCATCGCGTCGGCGATGGCGCGCACCTGCCGGTCCGTCTCGCCTTCGCAGATCACGAAGTAGTCGGCGAGTGAGGTCTTGTCGCGGACGTCGATCACGACACAGTCCCATGCCTTCTTGTCCACTGCGGCGCCGCGCAGCAGCCTTGCGAGCTGCAGCGGGGTGGGACTCTTCTTCAAGGCCATTTCGATTATCCCCTGTAGATGTGATGGGTCGCGATGTAATGCTCGACCGCCTCTGGCACCCGGCCGGTGACCGGTCGTCCCGCCATCAGGTCGCGCCGCAGGTCGCTGCCTGACACAGACGGTGTCGGGCGCGGGCACAGGATCACGCGAGCGGGATCGAGGCCTGCGGTCTTCACGTCATCGATCGTTGGGGCAGCTCTTCCCGGTCGAGTGATCACGATCACCGGCGCGAGCGCCAGCACCTCATCGGGCCGGTACCACGATCGCAGCTGCGAGGCTGCATCCCAGCCCAGGACCAGGAACATCTCCGCATGCGGGTTCGCACCGCGCAGCGCCAGAAGCGTGTCGAGCGTGTAAGACGGCCCCGCGCGCTCCAATTCGATGTTCGAGACCGTGAATCGCGAATCGCCCGCGGTGGCGAAGCGACACATCTCGAGACGCTGCTCGCCTGACGCCATCGCGCTAGGCCGGTGCGGCGGGGTGCCGGTGGGCACGAACACGACCTGGTCCAGATCGGCGCACTCGATGGCGGCCTCGGCGGCGGCCAGATGGCCGAGGTGGATCGGGTCGAAGGTACCCCCCAGCACGCCCAACCTCATGCGGGGCCCCCGCAAAATCGCAGATCTCGTGGGGTCGTCACGGCTGGTACTCGAACTCCGTCGGTCCGATACGCACCGTGTCGCCGGCCTTCACGCCTGCGGACTCGAGGGCCGCGCTGACCCCGATGCGGTCGAGCTCGACCTGGAACCGTTCCAGCGCGCTGTCTGAATCGAGGTCCGTCCGCTCAACCAGGCGCTCGACCCGGTCACCGTTGACGCGGTAACCCCACGGAAAGCGCTGAACTGTGAGCGCCGGCGAGACCGGCGCCAGCTTCGTCGCCACGCGGCGAGGCGCCGGCGCCGGCAGCGTCGGTGCGTGGGTCAGCGCTTCCGCGATTCCCTCAGCCAGCTCCGGGATGCCGTCGCCGGTTTTGGCCGAGACCTGATAAGTCCTCTTGCGCCGTGTGCGCGAGCGCCGCGCTTCCGCCAGGTCCATCTTGTTGACCGCCACGATGTGCGGCCGGGCGGCGACCGCCGCAGAGAACGAGGCCACCTCGGCTCGCACGATCGCGAGGTCTTGCCAGGGATCGGCGGCGGCGCCGTCGATCACGTAGACGAGCAGCCGTGTGCGCTCGACGTGACGCAGGAATCGCAGTCCAAGGCCGGCGCCTTGCGCGGCTCCCTCGACGAGGCCCGGGATCTCGGCCAGCACGATGCCGCGGCCCCCGACCTCCATCACTCCGAGCTCAGGGTTCAGCGTCGTGAACGGGTAGTCGGCCACCTTCGGCCTGGCCGCGGTCAGCGCGCGCAGCAGCGAGGACTTGCCGGCGTTGGGCGGGCCGACCAGCCCCACGTCGGCGATCAGCTTGAGGTCAAGAACGACCATCAGCTCTTCCCCCTTCGCACCGGGCTCGGCGTGGTCGGGCGCGCGCCGCGTCGGGCTCTTGAAGTGCACATTGCCTCTCCCGCCTGCTCCCCCACGCACGACCTCGTGACGCGCGCCTGGATGGTCGAGGTCGGCGATCAGCGCGCCATCCTCGTCCACGACCACCGTGCCCACCGGCACGTCGAGCGTGAGCTCGGCGCCTCGCCGGCCGGTCTTGCGGCCGCCGGCGCCGTCACCCCCGGGTTCGGCCTGCCAGCGTGGCCGCCTCGTGTAAGGAGCAAGGTCGAGCAGGTCCGTGGTTGCCCGCACCCACACCGAGCCGCCGCGTCCGCCATCTCCGCCGTCGGGGCCGCCGCGCGGGACGAACGGCTCATGACGAAATGAAGCCGAGCCGCGGCCGCCATGGCCGGCACGCAGGAGAACGCGAGCCGAGTCGACGAACGGCCGGGTACGGGCGCCTGAGCTCTGGCTAGGCCTTGGCGTCTGCGGTCGCTTCTACGTTGACGCGCCGGCCGTCCTTGCCCACCCGCTCATACCGGACCTTGCCCGGGACCAGCGCGAACAGCGTGTGATCGCGGCCGAGGCCGACCCCTTCACCAGGGGCGATCCTGCTGCCGCGCTGCCGGACGAGGATCGTGCCGGCGAGCACGTCCTGGCCCGCGTAGATCTTGACGCCCAGCATCTGGGGATTCGAGTCGCGTCCGTTGCGGGATGACCCACCGCCTTTCTTGTGTGCCATCTATTACTTCTTGGCCGCCTTGGCCGCCTTGGCCGTCCTGGCCGGCTTGGTTTCCTTGGCGGCCTTGGTGTCCTTGGTTTCCTTCTTTGCCCGAGGCTTGCGCGCGGCTCCCTTCTTGGGAGTTTCCTCGGCGTCCTCGTCGGACTCGTCCTTCTTGTTACGCCCGAACGGCATGATCTCGAGCGCTGTCAGATCGGCGCGAGCGCCTCGGTGCACGCGCACCCTCTTCTTCGACTTGTAGCGGAGCACCTCGATCCGCGGGCCGCGCCTGTGCGCCAGCACCTTGGCCTCGATCTCGAACCCGTCGACACCAGGCGCTCCGACCTCGATCGTGTCGCCTTCATGCAGCAGCAGGACTCGACCGAACTTCACGGAAGATCCGGGCTCGGCGGCCAACCGGTCGACCAGCACGCGGTCTCCCGGGGCAACCCGATACTGCTTTCCGCCGCTGACGACGACAGCCGACAGCGATCCGTCTGGCTTGGGCACGGCGAAGCATTCTACCAAGTGCTTTAGATCGGACGTAGCTCGCTCGCCAATAGGGGGCTACCTGGTGAGTGCCAGCGTCACCACGATGAGTGCGAGGACCAGGAAGGAGTACGGCGCGACCGCCCGCGTGTACAGCCCGCGCGCCCGTTCAGCGCCCCTGCGCGCGAGCACGGTACCTGTCAGCAAGCACAGAAGCGCCGCGATGATGCTGATACCGAAGAAGCGAATCGCACCCGCGACGTCATCGGTTGACGGCGGAAAGAACAGGGTCGTGAAGAGCCCGCAGTACGGGAACCACAGCATCGTTCGTGTCGCGTTGAAGCGCGGGCGCGCGCGCCGCTCGGCGGGCGGGGACATCGGCCACAACCGCATCAACGCAGGCAGGCAGAGCAGATAGAGAAAGCCCGAAGCCACCTTGACCGGCAGCAGCGCGGGCACGAGGACGTTGCCGAGAACCTGCGGGCGCAGGCTCTCGGGCTCGATTGCGGGGCCCAGGACAGAAAGCAGCCAGCAGGTCTGGATGACGAGAAGCAGGCCAGGCCGGGCCACGAGCTCCGGGTCGAGGGCCAGCTCGGCCCACGCGGTGAAGCCGATGGCGATGGCGGCGATGACCAGGTTGCGATCGGGCGTGGGCACTGCATTGAAAGGCGCCGCGAACTGCGCAGCCGCCAGCATCGCGAGCAGCGCGACGATGACCTGCACGGTGGGAGGGCTGCGCCAGCGAAGGTTGGGACGTCCGATGGCCTGGCGCGCGACGGCCGACCAGGTGACCTCGATCGCCAATCCGAATACCGCGATGGTCAGCAGCCCGGGGTAGACGAGCAGCGACAGCGTGTCGCCGGCGGCGGACGAAAACAGCTGTGTCACAGCCCCGCCAGCCCGAGCAGAGGTCGCGGGAAGAGGCCGAACACGACGCTGATCGCCAGCGCAACCGCGACGCCGATCAGCTGGCGACCGGTGGGCGCGCCGATCGTGCGGCCGAGCCGCAGCGAGCCCGGCAGCCACAGAAGAAAGGACACGGCCAGCACCAGCGCCAGCGGCCAGTACATCGCCGTGGCTGCGCGCAGCAGCAGGATCCTCGCGGGAAATCCTGCAAACGGCGCCGATCCGGCGAGCGCCGCAGCGACGATGAAGTTGATGGGGCGGTCGGTCTGCGCCTTCTCACGCAACGACTGGCGCGACCAGAGGTACAGCGGGAGGCGTCCGAGCAGGATCGAATAGAGGACGAGAAGCGCCGCACCAACGCCGTCGGGCACCACCAGCCCGAATCCGCAAAGGGCAAGGCCCCAGTCGGCGATGAACGAGTAGCGCCACGCCTCCGCGTCGGACGATGTGCGCCAAGAGGCGATCGTCGCGACCACGATGTTGATGAGCCCCAGGCCGATGAGCAGCGCTCCGAACGCGTCCTCTGCCCCCGCGACCATCTCGCCGGCTCTTCCGACGACCACGACCGCCAGCACCGGGCCGACGAAAGCAAGCCAGGGAATCGGCGATGCGGCCGTCGACTCGTCTGGATCGAACTCATGGATGTACGGCAGCACGCCGAGAGCGGCCGCGAGTCCGGCCACCAGGCAGACCACGACGAGGCGGGTCAGCAGCGGCGGCCCCTGCATCGCCGCCAGCGCGATCGCAAGGGCGAGCAGGCACACCGCGAGCGCAGGCGCGCGGAAACGAATCGCATAACCGCGGCGGCCTGCGCCCGAAGCCTGCAGCACCACGAGCAGCAGGAGGATCATCACCAGGATGCCGAGGGTCGGAGCCGCGGCCATCGCGGTCATTCCCGCGAGACCGCCGAGTCCCCATCGAAGCAGTGTCGAACGCTCAGCGCGCGGCGGCGGCAGCGCCACGAGGATGGCGAGGGCGGCAGAGGCGGCGATGAGGATCGCGCGGCTCGCGGGCGGCAGCGTCAACGTGATGCCGAGCTGATCGGACGTCAGGTCCGCCCTGCTCAGGATCACCGCGACCAGGCCGGCAACGCCAAGCGCCGCGCCCGAGGCAAAAGCCAGTTTCGGCCGGGGCCTGAGCGCGGTCGCGCAAGCCGCGCCGGCAGCCGGCAGCGCTACAGCGAGCTCAGGTTCCACGCGGACGCTTTGTGGCCGGGGCCGGCATCGCCGAGACACCAGCTGTGACGAGCGCGGCGAGGGCGTACGACACGATCCCGTCGCCGGAGACGATTCCCAGCACGAGCGCGACGCCTGCGATCGCGGTCAGCATCACGGCCGGTTCGGCGGCCTCCAGCAGGCGCCCGCCGAGCAGCACAAGAACCGTCAGCGCTGCGACCCTAAAGCCTGCGCTGGGGCCTGACGTCACCGCAAGAGCGACCCACAGCGCGACTAGGGCCCCGACGATCGTGAACAGGAGCCGCGGCGTCGAGCCCGGCTGCATCAGCCCCCAACCGTCGGGCCCGATGGTGAACCGCAGCGCCGAGCCCAGCACGCCGCCGGCCAGGAGCACAATCGCGCCGCCCTCCTCGCCCTGCGACCAGGCGATCGCCGCGGCGGCGAGGGCCACGACCGCAAGCCCGGCGGCGAGGCCGCGCCGGCTGTCTGCCAGGACGATGACCGCGGCTCCAAGCCACGCCACGAAGGCTGCGACCTCGGTCATCTGCTGACCGCGATGGCGAGTGCGACGAGTGACGCCAGCCACAGCGCCGGCCGTCCGCCCGCGGCCACGCGTTCCAGGGCGACCGGATCGAAAAGCGATCGGTACTGGTCGGGGACGGTCCACGACCTCACGCGATCCCGGAGCGTCATCGCCGCGGCGGCGCCGGGCACGTCGAACAGCGGGGCCTTCGACTGCGCGGCCGTCGTCGCGGGTCCAGGCTTCGACAGCGCCACCGCCACCGCGCCAAGAAGCAGCAGCGGCCCGAACAGCGCCACCGCGGGCAGCCTGGTGGAGACTGTGATGATCGTCAGCGGATCTGGCGCGAGGCCTCCCGTCGGAAGTGTCATGACGCCGGCGATCGCGTCGCTTGTGATGGATGCCAGGGCCGCGACCGCAGGCCCGGCCGCAAGCACGATCACGCCGAGAACCGCGGCCACGAGCGCGAGCGCATCAGTCGCTTGCCTGCGCCGGCCGGCGGGCAGGCCCACCGATCGCGCCGCCGCAGCCGCCGCGACCAGCCACGCGGCCGCGCCACCGACGGCGACCAGTCCGAACGCGTTGCCAGTCTCGAACGCGTCTGCCAGGCCCAGCACGCGCCCCCCGAAGGCGAGACCGGGTGGGACGCCGGCGGCCACGGCTGCGACCAGGAGCGCCGCGGGGCTGCGACGGTCTGGAAGCAGCGGTAGGGCGGCTGTGAGCAGCGCCGCCGATGCAAGCAGTACGAGGCCGGCGAAGAGGCCGACCGCAGTTCCGATTGCGATCGACATCAGGGCGAACCCGGCCAGGCCAGGCACCGTCTCAGCCATGTACTCAGACCGGGTTGGAGCCGCCTGCGCCCGAGCGGCGGCGCCCAGAGCGACCAGCACGCCCCAAGTCGCGAGGACCAGGTTCAACCACGACTGCGGGTACCGCCCGTTCCCCAGCTCGTACGCGCGAACGAGGAGGTAGAGGCCGAGCGGCAGCAGCGTTGCCGTGGTGACGCTCGCAGCGCGAAGCGAGGGCCTCATCCAGATGCGGACCGCCCAGCCTCGCCACGGAACGATGCCCGCGCCGAGAAGTGCGGCGATCGCGATCAGCGTGAAAATCTGCGTGGTTAGCGCCGAAACAGGCACGGCTGCATAGGCCGCCGTGCCGGCATCGATCTGCAGCGTCACGCCGGCCCAGGCGAGCGCGATCCACGGGATCATCACCCACGCCCAGGAGGGCCTCACCGCGCGGACGTCCTCGATGTCGAACTGGACCACGGCGAGGGTCGCCGCGGTGCATCCGCCGATCGCGGTGACGACCATGTTGCCCGACTCGATCGCGAGCACGACCGCCGCGATCGCGAGTGACGCGACCGTGCTTTCCTGCCACCCTCGCTGCTGCAGCGTGAGCAGCAGCGCCGCCGGCACCAGCGCGATGACCCCGAACACGACCCCGACTCCGTCGAGTCGGAGGTCGAGGCCGACACCGAACCCGAGCGGTCCGAGCGAGAGCTCCTGCGTCGAGCGCACCGTGAGCCAGAGCACGGCGACGGCGGCGAGCGCGGTCCACGCTCCTGCCGCCGCGACAACGCGGGCGATGCCCTCGCCGAAACGCGAGGTTGCCGCCGCCACAACCGCGGAGGCGATGGGCAGCGCTATCGGTGCCAGCAGCGCTATCGGCGGCACGCGCTTAAGGGTATTTCGTTAGGTCAGTCGGTCGATTGCGGCGCGAAGCTCCTCGGCGCGATCCTGCTGCTTGGCGATCTCCTCGGGCGGGGCCTTGGTCATGAACTGCTCGTTGGCCAGTT
>WNGK01003808.1_pt1 | contig 16271 bp, 12 predicted proteins | sample 5400601 | NCBI WGS metagenome assembly WNGK01 (sample SAMN13153376, study PRJNA577476) | soil metagenome | isolation source: 60 cm soil or saprolite under Garry oak tree replicate 1 | place: USA:California | collected 2016-06-15
CAGAAGGATTATTCACAATTGGTGGATCTGCTGGATGCTTCGACGCGCCAATCGCTCGGTGAAATCAATCGCGATGAGTCCACTCGTTTGTTGTGGAATGTGGTGCGCCGCCAGCCCCGCCTGGTGCTTCTCGGGCTGCGCGGCTTGTTGATGGGGAAAGCGGAGAGAGGTTAGCTGTGCCGGCGTTTTCGCGCGCGCCAGTCTGTAGCGGGAATGACAGGACGCCAGGCGCTGATGGCAACAACTTTCGATGAAACGCTTTGTTCCCCTAGTCGAATCATTCACAATAAACGTTTGAGAGATCGCTTCGCATAGGGTGCTGCCCTTTGAAGCTCGTCACACGGAGGATTCGTCTTGCGCCTTTCAGTTATCGGCTGTGGATACGTGGGGCTCGTCACCGGAGCTTGTCTTGCCGAAGCAGGACACGAGGTAGTGTGTACGGACATCGATCGCGAGCGCATCGCTAAGCTCAACGCTGGCGGCGTTCCGATCTACGAACATCATCTCGGCCAGATTCTCGCGTCCGCCCACAAAGCCGGACGGATTTCCTATACTCCCGACGTCGGTGAAGCCATCCGCGCCGGGGACGCCATCTTCATTTGCGTGGGCACTCCGCCGAAGGATTCCGGCGAGGCCGACCTTTCGGCCATCGACAACGTGGCCCGTCAAATCGCCGCCGAAGCGAAAACCCCCAAGCTCGTCGTCGAGAAAAGCACCGTCCCCGCGCGCACTGGGCTCGAACTCAGCCGCGCTCTTTCCGCCTATTCCAAGAAAAGCAGCGTCAAATTCCGCGTCGCTTCCAATCCCGAATTTCTTCGCGAAGGCACCGCCGTCTCGGATTTTTTCCATCCCGACCGCATTGTTGTCGGCGTCGAGGATCCTTCCGCCGCCGCGGAACTCCGCGAAATCTACCGCCCCATTCTCGAACGGAGCTTCCGCTGTCCGGTGCACAACGGAACCTGCCCTCCAGGCCGCAAAGCCGAGTTTCTCGTTACCACCATCAACAGCGCCGAGCTCATCAAGCACGCCTCGAATTCCTTTCTCGCGCTGAAAATCAGTTATGCCAACGTGATTGCCGATCTCTGCGAAAAAATCGGCGCCAACGTGGAAGAAGTCACTCATGCCATGGGCCTCGACCCGCGTATCGGTGGACAGTTCCTCAAGGCCGGCCTCGGCTATGGAGGTTTCTGTTTCCCGAAGGACGTTCAGGCTTTCATTCACTTGTCGTCTTCCGTCGGCGTGGACTTTGACATCCTGAAGGCCACCGAACGCGTCAACAGACAGCGCATCGATCGTTTTTTTGAAAAAATTCGCCAGGCGCTTTGGGTGGTGAAGGGCAAGCGCGTTGCTGTCCTCGGGCTGGCCTTCAAGGCCAACACCGACGACATCCGCTTCGCTCCCGCGCTCGAAGTCGTCAAGCGCCTCCTTGAAGAAGGCGCGGTCGTGCATGCCACCGACCCGGAAGGGATGCCGCGCACCAAGGCGCTCTTTCCGCAGGTACACTATCACGAGGACGCCTACCAGGCTTTGCAAGACGCCGATGCCGCGCTGGTTTGCACGGAGTGGGATGTGTTCCGCAAACTCGATTGGGATCGCGCCGGGAAAGTCATGGCGCGCAAATTGGTGATCGACGGGCGCAATCTGTATACGCCGCAAGGCATGCGCGAAATGGGCTTCGAGTACTACTCCTTCGGCCGCGAATAGTTTTGCCTTTCGACCTGCGAAGTGCTGAAGTTGCATTCCAGGTTCGCGGCTCCGCCATTTCCATTTTCTAATTTCACTTTTCTAGTTTCTTTATTTCTTCTCAAACACTTCCTTGAAATACGCCAGCGTCAGCTTCAATCCTTCTTCCAAGCCGACCTTGGGCTCCCACTTCAGGATACGCTTTGCCTTGGAAATGTCCGGACAGCGGCGTTTTGGATCGTCCTGCGGCAGCGGCTCGAAAACGATCGGCGGCGCATTGTCAAAATGTTTGCGGATGCGCTCGGCGAACTCCAGAATGGTGATCTCCTGTGGGTTGCCGACGTTTGTCGGCAAATGTTCGTTCGACATCATGAGCCGATAAATTCCCTCGATCAAATCGGAGACGTAACAAAAACTGCGCGTCTGTTTTCCATCCCCATAAATCGTCAGCGGCTTGCCGCTCAGCGCTTGATATACAAAGTTTGGCAGCGCGCGGCCGTCATTCAGCCGCATCCGCGGCCCATAGGTATTGAAAATTCGCACGATATGCGTGTCCACCTTATGATACCGGTGGTAGGCCATCGTCATCGCCTCGGAAAAGCGCTTGGCTTCGTCGTACACGCCGCGCGGCCCGATGGGATTCACATGACCCCAGTATTCTTCGGGTTGCGGGGAAACTTCTGGATCGCCGTAGCATTCGCTCGTGGAGGCCAGAAAAAACTTGGCGTTCTTCTTTAGCGCCAGTTCCAGCGCGTTCTGCGTGCCCACGGAGCCCGCCATCATCGTCGCGATGGGATGCTTCAAGTAATCGGGCGGGCTCGCCGGCGAAGCGAAGTGCAGCGCATAACCCACTTTTCCCGCCACCTTCAGCGGCTTGCTCACGTCCGCCTTCTGGAACTTAAACTTTTTATTCTTCGCCAGGTGGCTCAGGTTGCCCTTGGCGCCGGTAATGAAATTGTCCAGCGCCAGCACTTCCCACCCCTCAGCGAGCAGTTTGTCGCATAGATGCGACCCCAGAAATCCCGCCCCGCCCGTCACCACCGCCCGCATGCGCCCTCCTCCAAAAATCAGTCCGCCAGTGTATCGTGCCCGCGCTGGAACATCCACACGTCAGAGCCTCAGGCGGTCGCTTGACCATAGATGTTGTTTGTGGTTCGCTCCTGGAGCAGAGGTCAGGAAGCGATGCAACTAAACCGGCGATACCAGCACGACCGTCGACCTCTATTGCCAGCACATCAGCCCAAAGGGCCGCCGCTGTCACATGCTGATCGGCGAGCATCATCGCTCCGCGAACGGAGCCAGCCGTCCCACGCTCTGCGCCTAACACGCCGACCGTCTCAAGGCGGTTGTTCCCGTCGTGGACCCTGAAGTCCTTGCCGCCGAGCTTCTCGGCGACATCGACAGCTTTACAACCGCCGATGAGGTGAATCTCTTCCTCGGCAATCTCGTCAGGCAGCTCGCGCGCAAGCGTATCGCCAGACGCGATGCCATCGCTCTGGCCTACATCTCGCAACTTATTCTTACCAGCCAGACCGCCATGGCCAGAGAAGCCGTAGCCGAGAAGGAAGATGCGGACCTTCAGCGCTACCTCCTCGAACGTCTCGGTCGCTCTCGCGCTTCATCGGGAGAGCAGCAATTGCCGGATAAGTCTGCGGCCGCTTGTCCTGACGCGGGCAAGCATGCGAACCCTGGCACAGATCATGCGCCACGCCCGTCGTAGGTCAGCGGGCGGGGCCGCCGATTGACCGCTTCGGCGGACCGGGATAGCATGCGCCGGTTCCCAAATGGCAGCTCCCGACAGCTCCATCACGGTGTCTCGGCCGCGGTCACGCGCCCTGCTCATTCTTTCCGCCGTTTTTGGCGCCGGCTTGGTCCTCGCCATGGTGATTTTCTTCGGCGTGGGCCGCTGGCTCGTGGTGGAGGATCCGCTTGCGAAAGCCCGGGCGATCGTCGTGCTCAGCGGAGCGATGCCGTTGCGGGCCGTCGAAGCAGCGAGACTCTACCGCAGCGGGTACACGCCGGAAATCTGGCTTACTCATTCCACGGAGCCCGGCAAGGCTCTGGAGCAGATGAGCATCCCCTTCGCCGGCGAGGATCATTACAACGCTCTCGTTTTGATTCACGAAGGCGTGCCGGCGCAAGCGATTCACGTCCTCGAACCGCCGATCGTGAATACCGCCGACGAAATCAGAGTCGTTGCCGCTGCCCTTGCACGAGCGAAGGGCGAATCCGTGATTCTGGTTACGACAAAAGCCCATACGAGGCGCGTTCGCTTGCTCTGGCGCAGGCTCGCTCCGCGCCAAAACCGGGCCATCGTCCGCGCCGCCTCCGGCGATCCCTTCGATCCTCGGCGCTGGTGGCGCAGCACCAGCGATGCTCTCGATGTGGTGCGCGAAGCCCTCGGCCTATTCAATGCCTGGGCTGGCTTGCCTCTGCATCCGGCGCGGTGACCGTGGATTTTGGAGCGCAGGAGCGAAATTCCAGCCCTCACGGTTGCTGCAATGGCTTGGCGGCAAAGCCGGCAGCACGGCTGCCGCGCTCCAAAGAAAGGTTTTCAGAAAAAGAAAAACCGCTTGCGCCGCGGCGGCGGCAATTCCTCTTGGATTTCCGGCACATAGGGAAGCTCCCGCCCCTCGAATGCCGCGAGCGGATTGTCGTGGAACAAAGCGCTTGCCTTCTCTTCTCCAAACCGGTCGACAACGACGTTGTAGGCGGGTTGCAGACGAAGCGGCCGGCTTCGCGTATTGTGCGCGTCGCTGGCCACGAAATGAACGAGCCCTTCGCCGATCCACCGCAGCGCATCTCGTTGCGCGGCAGGGCCGAACTTTCCGGTCAGCGCGCCCCCCGTCACCTGAGCGAAGCAGCCCTGGCGTACCCACTTTTTCAGGCGCTCCGGCAGCGCGCGCAAAATGCCGTTGCGTTCCGGATGGGTAATCACGGGCCGCACACCGCCAAGCTGAATGTTGTGCAAGGTCTGGTCCATCGCAGGTGGGATCGAAAACTCGTTGAACTCCACGAGAAGGAAATTACGCTGGTTGATGCAATACTGCCGGGCATCTTTGCGCAACGATTCGAGATTCTCCGGGTTGAGATGAAAATCGCAGCCGGTGGCGATTTTCAGCCGTTCGCCGATCTTGGCTTGCAGTTCGTCGCGAAGATGGCACACGTGTGGAAAGTCGAAAAGGTATTCGTTGTTGGAGTGCGGCGTGGCAACGACGTGCGTAATCCCGTCGGCAATCGCGGATTCCGCCATGGTCATCGATTCTTCCATCGTGTCCGAGCCGTCATCGAGGCCCGGCAAAATGTGACAGTGCAAATCGACCATCCGGATGAACCGTCCTTAATGCCACCAGGCGCTGAATGCTTGCAGCGCGCCGAGCGCGAACAAGATCCCTGCAAAGATTTGGCGCATCAGCCGCGGCCTAATCCATTTGGCCGCTTTTCCTCCGGCAATGCCTCCCAAAAACACGCCGGGGATCAGCAGCAATCCGGCCTTCCACGAGACAAATCCTTCTTTCGAGTACGCCATCAGCGCCAGCACTCCCGTGGGCGGTACAAGCGCGATCAGGGAAGTTCCTTGCGCGCGATGCTGGCTGAAGGCGAACAGCAGCACCAGCAGGGGCACGACCAGAACTCCCCCGCCAATGCCAAACATCCCCGAGGCGACTCCACACACGCACGCGACCACGAATATTCCCGCGCGGCGGCCCATCGAATCAGACACGAACTTTCTCCCGATCGCTGCCCGCTACGTTCGTGTCGCACGGCGTTTTTCTCCAAAGCAGGAACGCCGCCAGCATCAGGAAACATCCAAACCCTCCTTTTAAATGGCGTGAAGGCATGGGGAGTGCGATCAGGCTTCCCGCATACGCGCCAAATAGCATCCCCAACGCGCAAAGAATTCCCGCGTTCAAGTCTACCTGGCCCCGCTTCCAGTACTCGCGCAATGCGCCGAGTCCGATGGGCGGCAACAAAATGAAAAGCGAAGTGCCTTGCGCCATGTGCTGGTCCATATGCAACAAATAAACCATGGCGGGCACGAGAACGACGCCTCCCCCGATGCCCAGGAGGCCCACCAGCACACCAACACCAAGTCCCAGGAGAAGAATAGTAAATATCATGGTGACCGGACGGTTCCGCGCGCATCGCCTCGATGATGCGGACCAGGCTCTTCTATCTTGCTCTCTCCGGCGTCCTGCGGCAACCTCCCTTGAACAAGCCGCAACAATTGAAAATGCGCGGCTTTTTTTGTTTGCGAGGAACCTGCTATATTTACTTGTCCTTTCTCACGTCGGCCCTGTGCCTTGCTGGCGGCTGTGCGGCAGCCCGCAACGCGGTATCCCCGAAAACGTGAATCCCTTGATCCCGGCCAAGCCGGGATCAGACAAAAAAGAGGAGTGCGACGGAACTCATGCCACTCGAACGGAAACCCGAGTTTTTCAAAGGTGCCCAGCTCAAGGTGGGAATCATTGGCTGCGGCTACGTCGGCTTGCCGCTGGCGCTGCGCTTCGCCGAAGCGGGACACAAAGTCACGGGATTTGATACCGATCCCCACAAAGTGTCGATGCTCAATGGTGGCAAGTCCTACATCGAACACATTCCTCAGAACAAGATCCAGCAGTTCGTCAACAGCCGGCACTTCAGCGCGACCAACGATTTCGCGAAGCTGAAAGAGGCCGACGCCATCATTATCTGCGTTCCTACGCCGCTTGATGAGCGGCGCGAACCGGATCTGAGTTACGTCGAGCAGACCGCCATTTCCATTTACCCCCATCTGCAAAGAGGACAGCTGGTGGTTCTCGAATCGACGACTTATCCCGGCACGACCGAAGAGCTGGTTCTTCCCATTCTGGAGAAAAGCGGTTTGCGCTGCCCCATCGCCAGCGGCCCGGAAAATGAAAACGTCGCGTGCGATTTTTACCTGGCGTTTTCTCCGGAGCGCGAGGATCCCGGAAACAAGCAGTTCGGCCTGGCGCAGATCCCGAAAGTGGTTGGCGGCTTGAACCCGCCGAGCGGGCGCGCCGCGCAGGCGCTGTACACGCAGGTGGTGTCCCGCGTCGTGCCGGTGAGTTCGACGCGCGCCGCGGAGATGGCCAAGCTGCTCGAAAATATTTTCCGCTGCGTGAACATCGCACTGGTCAACGAACTCAAGCAGCTCACCCTGCGAATGAACATCGACATCTGGGAAGTGATCGACGCGGCAGCGACGAAGCCGTTTGGTTACATGCCGTTCTATCCGGGACCGGGCCTGGGCGGGCACTGTATACCCGTGGACCCGTACTATCTTTCCTGGAAAGCGCGCGAATATGATTTCGCGACGCGATTCATCGAGCTCGCCGGCGAAGTCAACACGGCGATGCCGTACCACGTCGTGGACGCGGTCGCGAATTCGCTGAACGACCACAAGAAGAGCCTGAAGGGCTCGAAAATTCTGGTGCTCGGCGTGGCGTACAAGAAAGACGTCGATGATCTGCGCGAATCGCCGACACTGAAAATCATGCAGCTTCTTCAGCAGCGCGGCGCTCATCTCGATTACAACGATCCCTATTTCCCGAAACTCTACAAAATGCGGCACTACAATTACGAAAACATGAAATCCGTGCCGCTGAACCCGCAGACGCTCGGAAGCTATGACGCCGTGGTTATCGCGACGGATCATACGAGCTATGACTATGCGGCGATCGCCGATGCCGCGAAGCTGGTGATTGACACGCGCAACGCCACGCGCCGCGTGGTGCGCCATCGCGAAAAAATCGTTCTGTGCTAGTGCCGTTCCAACTAGCCCGGCGCGAGATGAAGAAGCAAAGAGGAACAGACGTGCGCGAAGCGCTGTGACTCAATAAACCATTCGAACAAGTTGGAACGGCGCTAGGAAGCGATGACCTCGTCCGCCGAAGAGATTCGCCGCCAGCTCGAGGAGAGCGCTCGCGTCAAGCAAAGTTTTTCCGGCGAACTGATCGGCCGGATCGCGCAATTCGCGGAGAAATCCGCGACGTCCCTGCGTGGCGGCGGCAAGCTGGTCTTTTTCGGGAACGGCGGCAGCGCCGCGGATGCTCTGCATCTCGCCGCTGAACTGGTCGTGCGGCTGCGAGCGGAACGACCAGGCATGGCAGCGCTGACGCTCACTGCAAACCCTTCGGTGCTGACTGCGGCAGGCAACGACTACGGATTCGAAAGTATCTTTTCACGGCAGATTGAATCTCTCGTTTCAAAACACGATATTCTCGTGGCGCTCACGACAAGCGGGAATAGCCCCAACGTTGTTCGCGGAGTGGAAGCCGGCCGAGCTCGCGGCGCTTATCTCGTGGCCTTCAGTGGAGAAACGGGCGGTCAACTCGCCGGGAAGGTGGATCTTCTCTTGAATGTTCCTTCGAATGACGCGCAGCGCATCCAGGAATGCCATATCACCATTGGGCACATTGCTTGCAGCCTCATTGAGCGTCTTGCTTGTGGCTAGGACGTCCCACAACCAAGTGGTTCAGCGCTGATAGTTAAGAGCCAAAAGTAAGATATGGGGAGACTTGGTTCGGATTCTTGAGCAGTGGGTCATCAATTTCCGACTGTCCAGAGTACACAGGCAAGCGGACCGCGAACTCGCAATTCCCCAGAACGGGGCTCGCGGTGACGAAAGTCTTAAAACTGGCTTCATCAATCCCGGTCTTCACTCCGAACGCGCGTCCACTGCCTCGTCTCTCCTTTCAACAAGAACACGCCGTTTAGCGTATGACATGCTGTTCGTAGAAGTGACGACTTCGGATTCGTGTCGAGATGCGACAGCTCGCGGATTCTCGGCGACTCTCCAGGAAACAAACTCGTAAGTCGTTTGTTTCCTTCAATCACTGACGGCGTAAAACGCCGTCATCTGCTCGGAAACAATCCAGAAACGGGTTACCGGAAACGGGTGAACCAGTACCGATTCTTTGGATTGTTGAAGGTTGCAGCCAGCATGGATACCAAGTGGGAACTTATTACTTTGCTTTGAGCAGCTCGACGCGGGCGGTGGCGAAGGGCATGACGGCCTCAAGTAAAACCGGTGTGCGCACCGCGTCATTCGCGAGATACAGCGTGAAAGATGCGTCCTTCATCTCCACGCCGGCGTCAAACACGCGAATCGCGATCCTTGACGCGGTGTAGTCTCCCGCGGGCACATTCACTTTCTCGGTACCGGCCCGGAGTTTGGCACGAACGTCATACAGTTTGTGCCCGTCGTAGACAGGGCCGCGCACTTCGGGGGTTTTTGACCAATCCACGTTTCGCACGTATTGCATGAAGCCGAGGGGATCGCGTGTTTCGGGGAGCACGCGCGCCTGCGTGGCATCCGGTGAGGCAGGCTCCTTGCCCGTGGCGCTCATGCGCTGAATAGACTCCACCTTCTGCCCCCGCTCGCTCAAGTGCATCTCATACTGCAAACTCGTCATGGTCGCCGCATCGCTGTAGGAATCGAATTGGTCATCGAGTTCAAAAACCATTCGCAACGCATTCTGGGTGTGCGCAAAGGCCTGCAAATGCCAGGTACTTTTTCCCAGAAAAGTGCCGCGCCCGGCAACCTGCAGCCGCAAACTTGCTACATTGTTAAGCTGGGAAACGTTAGCGGTATATTCGAGAACCTCGCCGGCGCGCAGAGGCAACGCGGTGTCAACGGGAGGCGTTGTTTTTTTTGACCTGGCTCGCAAAGTTGACTTCACCGGGGCGGAGCCTGCAGGTTTCTCCGCCGGGGGCGCCTCATGGAAGCCAAGCGGTTCAGGGGATACGACCTCAGCGACGCGTTGTTCCCCACGCGCGCGCAGCCAGTAGAACGCTCCCGCGGCGCAACCCAGCACGGCCAGCGCTGCAATGCCAAGTGTGGTCCTGAGACTCATGCTCTTTGTGCGACGCTTCCTGGAATCAACCGGTCGCCCGCCACGCTTCCGTCGTACAATATCTTTCCGTTCGCGGAAATGATGCGGCTCGCTTTGCCGGGCGGCCGCGAACTATGAGCGTATCAAAACGCGGGGCGGTCGTCTTTCCCGGGCTGGGGTCCTATGCCGCGCCAGCAACGTGTCTCTGGTGAACATCATCCTCGGCCGCAGGGCGGCCGCAAGAACTAGGAGGATTTCCTGAATGCGCTACCTCGTTACGGGCGGCGCCGGCTTCATCGGCTCAAACACGGTGGACGAACTCGTCCGCCGCGGCCATAGTGTTGTCGTTCTCGATGACTTCTCTTCCGGCAAGGAAGACAACCTGGCAGAAGTCCGCAACAAGATTACCTTCATCAAGGGCAGCATCACGGACATCGAGATGGTAAGAAAGGCCATGCACGAAGCGGAATTCGTGCTGCACCTGGCCGCCCGCACCTCCGTTCCACGTTCGGTCAAGGACCCCGTCGAAACGAACAGGATCAACATTGACGGCACGCTTAACGTTTTGGTTGCCGCAAAGGAACTGAAAGTCAAGCGCGTGGTCTTCGCCGCCTCGTCTTCCGCATACGGGGAGACGCCGACGCTCCCCAAAATCGAAACCATGCAGCCGCAGCCCATTTCGCCCTATGGCGTCACCAAGTACGTGGGCGAGCTTTACGGCCAGACCTTCGGCCGGTGTTACGGCCTGGAAAACGTGGCGCTCCGTTATTTCAACATTTTTGGGCCGCGGCAGGAACCCGGATCGCCGTATTCGGGCGTGCTTGCCAAATTTTGCACGGCGTTCCTGGAAGATACACAGCCCGTTGTTTTCGGAGATGGCGAGCAGACACGGGACTTCACCTACGTCGAGAACGCCGTGCATGCCAATTTGCTGGCATGCGAAGCGCCGAATGTTTCTGGAAAAGTTTTCAATGTCGGCGTAGGGGGACGCATCTCTCTCAATGAAGTTCTCCGCGAACTTGGAAAAATAACCGGGAAGACGCTGGAGGCAAAGTATGAGCCGCCGCGCGATGGGGATATCCGCGATTCTCAGGCGGACATTTCTCAGGCGCGGGAATATCTTGGGTATGAGCCGCAGGTTACGTTCGAGGAAGGCCTGGCGCGGACCTTCGAGTGGTATCGCGAGACACAGGCGAAGGCCGCGGCAAAGTCCGAGAAGGACTCGTGACCGGTGACTGATGAGAGGCTCGTAAGGAGACGCTCTCGCAAGTCACCAGCTCTCACTCAAGAAATACCTGCCAAGTTTCCAAAGCGGACTTTCAAGGCTGCGCCGTTTTACCGTAGCTTAGTGGCTCACCGGCTTTCGGCGCATCGTAGTTGTTCCAGAACCAGAGCGGCTCCAGCTTTTTCTGTTCGGGCCACACCTGATTGAGGGTGTCCCCTTCAAACAATTCACCGTTCTTCATGACCCAGTGAATAGTGTTGGTGTTGTGGATATCGTCGAGCGGGCTCTTGTCCATGATTACCAAATCCGCTAGCTTGCCAGGCTCAATCGATCCCAAGTCCGCAGGCCTCCCGATAATTTTCGAGCCGTTCACAGTGGCGCACCGGATTGCTTCGAGGGGAGTCATGCCCCCACTCGCCAGCATCCACAGCTCCCAGTGATAGCCGATTCCCTGCATCTCACCGTGGCTACCAATTCCGACGAGGCCGCCAGCACGCACTAGCTTCGCCATCTGCGCCGCAAATTTCGGAAACTCATATTCGTCCTTGCGGAACCATTCTGGCCGACGCTTGGTTCTCTCATCGATGACGCGGTGTGGCATGAAGTGATTCAGTTTTGCATTGTCGTGCACTTCGCTGTTCTCAAACCAGTAGTCCTCGCCGAACGGCCCGCCGTAGTTCACGATGAGCGTAGGAGTTTCCGAGATCCCCGATTTCGCAAACATCTCGATCACATCTTTGTACAGGGGCGTGATGGGCAGGGTGTGTTCGTTGCCGTGGAAGCCGTCGATGACGTGTGTCAAGTTGAGCTTCAAATCGAGAGCGCCTTCGGTCGTCGGCATCATCTCCAGCTCTTTCGCAGCCTGCACCATGTACTGCCGCTGCTTTCGATTGCCGACCACGTAGCTCTTGATGTTGTGCGTGCCGTAATATTTCCTGTACTTGGTCAGCACGCCCTTCACTTCTTCGGCGGACTGGAAGTTGTTGTTGGAAAAAACGCCAGGGCCGGTCGAAAACGCCCGCAACCCCAGGATGTCGCCGCTGTCGACGAGATCCTGGTACGCGAACATGTCGTTCGTGCCGGTCTGAACGTCCAACCCAGCCGTCACGCCGTAAGCTAAATTGGCGAGGAATGACCAGTTCTGCGTGTCCAGGATGCCGCGCCGGATTTCACTCCAGTGCGCATGCGTATCGATAAAGCCGGGCACAATCGTTTTGCCATTTACGTCGAACACTTTGGCGCCCGCGGGGACGCTACCTTTCGCACCCACGCTTTTGATGCGGTTGTTTTCGACGACGATATCGGCATTCTTCAGAACTTCATCGCCTTTCATCGTCACTACGGTCGCGCCGCGCAGAACGATGGTGCCTTTTGGCGTTTTTCGGGGGAATTCGAGGTTGACCGCGATTTCCTGGACATCCTTCTCCTGTTCTTTCAGTTTCTTTTCTTCTTTTTTCTCGTCTTTCTTTTGATCCTTTTTTTCGTCTTTCTTCGCATCAGCCGTTTGCGAAGTGGCATCCGTCTTGTCCGCATCCTTCTTATCGGAGTCCTTGGCGTCCGCGTCTTTCTTGTCGCCTTCTTTCTTTTCGTCCTTCGGCGGTTCGAAAGAGATAGAGCTCAGCGGTTCGCGAAAAAGGCTCGCGCCCACAGCCCAGGTGATGGTTTTCCCGCCATCGGCCCATGCGAAATAATCCGCACCAATGTCCGTCAGGCGTTTTGCGGGAACGGAGGGGGTGGTGACATTGACGGTTGGCGGTTCCCCACCTACGACCGGCATGGCAATCAAGTAGAGCTGGTTCATTACGTGCGCGAGCGCCCATTGGCCGTCGGGACTCGGCACGATGTCACCCGCAGGAACTGGCTCCTCGGAGAAGAACAGTCCTTGCCCTTTCACCACGAGGTGCGTGCGGCGGTCCGTGCCGTCGTAGCGGAGGGACACCAAGCCTTGCGGCGTGTAAACGTAGATGCGGTCCTTGTCATTGGTGAAATGCGGCCCGCCAGCTCCACGCGCGGGCAGAATCAAGTTGGCGTCTCCGCCGTCCGAGGGAATCCAGATCAGGTCGGCGTTCCCGGTCTGGCCGCCGTCGAAGGCGCTGTTTTCCCGGTCATAAGCGTTGCCGCGAAGAAGGACAATTCTCGAGCCGTCCGGCGACCAGGCTGGATTGCTGTACACCGCAAGCGACTTTGAGAGCTGCACCGGCGATCCGCCCGCTGCCGGGATTTTCCAAAGCTGGCCGCCGTCGCTCGACCAGGTCACATAAACGATAGACTTCCCATCGGGCGACCAAGCGGGCTGAAATTCGCGCGCGCTTCCGGTGGTCAGCCGCTGCGGTTTGCCGCCCGGCAAATCCATGGTGTAGAGATGCGTCATGGCGGAAAACGCCAGCCTCTTGCCATCGGGCGATTCCGCCGGATCCATGATCAACCGCGCCTTCACCGGCCCTTGTTCAACCGCCTGCGGAAAATCCAGCTTGGGTCCCAATTCCTGAGAGACCTGGGCCGTGAACGGAATCACTTTTTCAGTCCCAGTGGCCAGATCGAGACGCTTGATCTTGCCATCCTGGTTGTAAACGATCTCCTTGCCACCGGGTAGGAAGGCGTAGCCGGGAAAAACGTCGCGGGTAAAGAGCGATTCCTGGTCGTCGCGTGTGACCGGATACTTCACCCAGCGGTCTTCGCCGCTTTCCAGGTTGCGCAGACGAAGGCCGGACTCCGTCTCGTACCGCGTGACGTAGAGAACCTGCTTGCCGTCCGGCGAAAGGAGCGGGCGAAACGCGCTCTTGATCTGGTGAATGAGGCTGTCTTCGTCGCCGGTCTTGCGGTCGCGCCGGGCGATGTGCCAGGTCGGAAGCTGCTGGTTGTAATAGAGCGAGCCTAACTTCGCTGCATAGTAAAGATACTTTCCATCCGGGGAAGCCACCACGCCCATGGCGTTCGGCCTCTCGCGGCGGGGAGTAGTAGGCGTCGGCTTGGATTTTGTTATCTGCACGCCCGAGCCGCCGTCCAAGTGGTACATCCAGATTTCGCTGGAGCCGATTCCGAATTGCGCTTTCGAAACAAAAATGTATTTTCCGTCGGGCGCCCAGCTCGGCGACGTAAACCCACTATTCGGGTCCTTCGAAACTTGCTTCACGCCGGCGCCGTCCGGATGCATGATCCAGATGTTCTCGCTGCCTTCGCGGTCGGAAATGAAGGCGATCCACTGGCCATCGAGCGAGAACTTCGGCTGGCTATCGAAGGCCATGCCGCCGTCGATCAGCTTGGCTTGGCCGCCTTCGATGGGTAGCGTGTAAATATCTCCGAGCAGTTCGAAAACGATGGTCTTGCCGTCCGGCGAAACGTCCAGCGAAAGCCAGGTGCCCTCATCCGTGGCGAACTCGATCTTCCGGTCAGACTTCAGAGGCAGGCCTTTTTTTTCGTCCTTCTTTTCTTCTTTCTTGTCTTTCTCCTGCTCTGCGGCATCCTGCCGTGTTGCGCCTGCGTTGAGCGCCGATGCGCCTTCGAAAGTAATAGCGAGGACCATTGCCAACGCGACTAACCACGCGGTCAGCCCGCGCGGGCTGGGCTGCTTGACGCTCATGCTCGATTTCCTCCGTGCCGTCCATCGAAAATTATGAGAAGGAGCTCACGGACCGGCCACCGGCTAGATACCGGACCGCCGATTGACACCCCCCTGCGGCCCTTAGACGCAAGCCGCGTGGAAGCGTCTCCGTGGCACACAGTTCTGAGTTTGCGCTAGCGACCCGATTCTTCCTCGCCGCCACGTCCGGCGCGCGGCTGCGGCGGCCCAAGGACGATGTGCGGAATTCCCGCGTCATTCATCTTCTTGTTCAGCGCGGGCAATTCCTCATCGCCAATTTTCTTTACTTGCGCCGAACCATCATTGACCAGCGGCGACAGCTCGGCGAGCTTTTCTTTTTGGTGTCCGCTTGGCGCGGCAGTAAACCCGTCCAGGTCATCGAGAAGATTCTGCACCTGATTTGGCAGCGGGTCGGGCTTCCATTCGAGCGGAGGCCCCGCGTTCCCCAGCCCTTCCCGCACGCGGATGAACTTCTCCGCGATAGCGTCCACTTTTTTCTGCAGTTCATCGGCGGCTTTGACGATATCGTCAGGGATCTTCGTCGCGCTGGGTTTACCCGCGTCCTTCTTCCACTGCTCTCGCGCGGTCTTCAGCGCTGTTTGTATGCCTTCGATTGTTTTGCGGTCCTTATCCGTGGTCTTGGCCATGGGATAGAGTTGATCGATCATTTCGCGGCGCGCCGACCGGTCCGCGGCCGAAATCACGATCCGCGTATCTTCTTCAACCATGACTTTCTGCGAAGCTTCCTTGTCACCTGCCTTGATTTTGACGGTGTATTCCCCGTGCTCGACCAACGGACCGCGTGGACCGAAGCCGAACCCCGCGGCGATGGCTTCCAATTGTTCGGGGGTCGGTTCTGCGGGGGCATTCGATCTCAAATCCCAGTTTGTGCGGTTCACGCCTGCGGCGCCCGGCCCGTCCATCTCACGAAGAACTTTTCCGTCTTTGTCGAGCACGGTGATTTTTACTTTGCCTTCCTTTTTTTCCTCCGCGTCGACCTTGGCCTCGGACTTTGATTTCTCCTCGGCCGCGTCTTTCTTGTCCTTTTCGTCTTTGTCTTTCTTCGGCGCTTCCGCGGGCACGGCTTCCTTCAGGTAGTAGCTCAGAATCGCTCCGTATGGAGGATTCTTTGCGGTGAACATTTTCTGCCCCGCGAACCAGCGGCGGTTGCGCAGGTGCCAGGTGATCGCCGGCCGCGGCGGAAAAAATGTCAGAGGCGATCCCGTCACGTTTGCATTCATCTTCTCGATCGGCGCTAGGTCGTCAAGAATCCAGATCGACCGCCCGTGCGTCACCAACACGAGGTCGTTTTCGCGCGCCTGGATTTCGATATCGTCCACCGGGACGGTCGGAAAGTTGTTTTTCAACGCCGTCCAACTGGCTCCGCGATCCCAGGACACCCACAGACCGAACTCCGTCCCGGCAAACAGGAGGTTTGTGTTCCGCGGATGCTCCCGCACGACGTGCACGCTTCCGGCAGAATCAGGAATGCCGTTGCGGATCGCTTTCCAGTTCTCGCCGTAATCGCCCGTTGTAAAAACATAAATGTTGTTGTCGTCTCCGCGATGGCCGTCGAACGCAAGCAGCGCGACACCTTCACCGGTTTTCGACGCGACCACGCGGCTCACGTAAGTTCCCTTCGGGACTCCGGGAACTTTCGATGCCACGTTTTTCCAAGTTTTTCCACCGTCGCGCGTCACCTGTACGTTGCCGTCGTCCGTGCCCACCCACAGAACGTTGGGAGTCAGCGGCGATTCGCTCAACGTCGTGATGGTTGGGTATTCCTGGACGCCGTCGTGCCGCGACAAGGTGTTCTTGTCCGGAGTTTTGCCAAAAATTTGCAGCTTGTTGCGGTCCACGCCAGTCGTCATGTCTCCGCCGAGGCGGGTCCAGTTATCGCCGCGATCGGTGGACTTAAAGAGATAGTTCCCGCCGTAATAAATCG
>WNGK01004621.1_pt1 | contig 16270 bp, 18 predicted proteins | sample 5400601 | NCBI WGS metagenome assembly WNGK01 (sample SAMN13153376, study PRJNA577476) | soil metagenome | isolation source: 60 cm soil or saprolite under Garry oak tree replicate 1 | place: USA:California | collected 2016-06-15
CGCACGACGGTGATCGTCGCGGCGCTTGCGCGCGCGGAGTTTCTGATCGAGATCGAATGCATCGCGCACCGTTAGGACGCGTTGACTCGATTTTTGCGACCGACTGGGCAGGCTGGATGTCGGCTGTTGGCACTTCTGCGAAGTTCGCGGGCGGGGTACGTTGTTCCGCTTTCGATGGATAAGCGGACGCGTCGCGGTTGCCAAGTTTTACCCAGCCGGGATCGAAGACTGCCGGTCCCCCGATGATGAATGCCATGGTCTGCCATATCGCCGAAGGGGAGCTTCGAATCGAGCAGGATGGAAAGACCTTCACGGCCAAGAAGAACTTCGCCTGGACCTGCAACAAGGACACAAAAGAGCAAGCGTACAATGATGGGAAAGTAGTCGCAATTATGAGGATCACGGACCTGAAGGCATGAAGTTCATTTTGAGCCCCAACTGGCGGCCTCAGGCAACGCGACCGCGGATCGCGAATGCACGCGCTGTGAGCGAGAAACTGCTGTTGCGTCCGCAGCCGAGGAGTGCACGGCACAGGTGCAAGCGCACCGCATCACGGGCATCCGCTGGGAGCGATGCTACTAGCGCCGTCGTCGGCGTCGAGGCGCTCAGCACGGGCAGCCAGAAATCGGCGAAATCCGCGAACGGGAGATCGACTGGAAGGTATGCGGTCTCGATTTCCGCGAGTCGGGCCGAGCCCCAATGCTGCCGCAGCTCCGCCAAGGTCGGGAACGGGCGCCCTATCTTCCGCGGGCGCTTTGGTAGAGTTCCGAAGCGACGGCCTCCACCGCTTGATGAATCGCGGCGATCATCGGCACTGGCAGGCGGCGACGATGCTGCCGCGGCGGGTGACGCGCCGCATCTCGCCTAGCGCGCGCCCTCGATCGCGAATGTCTTGAAGCAGAAGAAGAGAAGGGCAATGGTCGAAGGCACCAATCGCTGCACGGTAGCGCCTAACGCTGCTGGAAAGCCGGAGACAGGCGCGGCGTTCGTATGGAGAGGCCCTTGACCACCGCGTAGATCGCAGGAATCACGACCAAGGTGAGCACGGTCGCCGAGACCATGCCGCCGATCATAGGAACTGCAATGCGCTGCATCACCTCGGCGCCGGTGCCATGGTTCCACATGATCGGTAGCAGGCCCGCCATGATGGCCGCGACTGTCATCATCAACGGACGCACGCGCTCACACCCGCCGCTCATGATTGCGGCATGGAGATCTTCGTGTGTGAACGCTCGGCCTTCGGCTGCGCGTTGGGCCTGCAAGTCCGTGAGCGCCTGGTCGAGATAGATCAGCATCACCACGCCGGTCTCGGCGGCGACGCCTGCGAGCGCGATAAATCCGACCGCGACGGCGACTGACAGGTTGAACCCAAGCCACCACATCCACCACAGGCCGCCGACGAGCGCGAAGGGCACGGAGAGCATCACGATCAGGGTCTCCGTTACCCTTCGGAAGTTGAGGTAAAGCAACAGAAAAATAATGAGGACCGTAACCGGTACGACAGTCTGGAGTCGTGCCTTCGCACGCTCCAGGTATTCGAACTGCCCGCTCCAGGTCACGTAATAGCCCGGCGGGAACTTGATTTGGGTCGCCACCGCTTTCTGGGCGTCGGCGACGTATCCGCCGAGGTCCCGGTCCCGGAAGTCGACATAGATGTAGCCCGTGAGTTGGGCGTTTTCGGTGCGAATGCTCGATGGTCCCAGCGCAAGACTCACCTTGGCCACCTCCCCCAACGGAACGGTGCCGCCATCGGGCAATGACACGAGCACCTGGCTGGCGATCGCCTGCGGATCGCTGCGCAAGTCACGTGGATATCGGATGCTGACCGTATATCGTTCGCGGCCCTCCACGGTTGTCGTCACCGGCTGATGACGGCCTCGATCTGACGTGACAGGCCTTCAATGTCAGCCAGATCCTTCCCGAACACCTTGACGCCGACCGGCGTACGTATGCCGGTCGAGAGCATATCGATGCGCGCCTTGATCGGCATGGTCCAGGCGTTGGAAACGCCGGGGAACTGAAGGGACCTGTCCATCTCGGCGATCAGCTTGTCGACGGTCATGCCGGGCCGCCATTCGTTCTCCGGCTTCAGGTTGATCACGGTCTCGAACATCTCGGTCGGAGCGGGGTCGGTGGCGGTGGACCCACGCCCGGCCTTGCCCCAAACCGATTCGACCTCCGGGAATGATTTGATGATCTTGTCTTGCGTCTGGACCAGTTCCGCCGCTTTCGTGATCGAAAGACCCGGCAGCGTCGTCGGCATATAGAACAGCGTGCCCTCGTTGAGCGTGGGCATGAACTCCGTGCCGAGCTTCGACGCCGGCCACAGGCTGGCAGCGAGGACCGCGACGGCGACGAGGATCGTCGCCCATCTGAACCGCAATGCGAGGCGGATCACCGGCCGATACGCCCATATCAAGGCGCGGTTCACCGGATTCCCGTGCTCCGGCACGATGCGGCCGCGCACGAGCAGGATCATGAGCGCGGGAACGAGGGTCACGGAAAGGAATGCCGCCGCTGCCATGGCGAACGTCTTGGTATAGGCGAGAGGCTTGAACAGCCGGCCCTCCTGCGCTTCGAGCGTGAAGATCGGGAGGAAAGAGACCGTGATCACGAGAAGGCTGAAGAACAGTGGCGGGCCGACCTGGATCGCCGCCTCGATGATCACCTCGGCCCGTGTCTTGTCCGATCCGGCTCGTTCCAGCCGCTTATGCGCGTTTTCGATCATGACGATGGCGGCGTCGACCATCGCGCCGACGGCGATGGCAATGCCGCCGAGGCTCATGATGTTCGAGCTAAGCCCGAGCACATACATGCAGAGGTATGCGATCAATATTCCGAGTGGGAGAGTGATGATTGCCACGAACGCGCTGCGGACATGAAGCAGGAACACGAAGCAGACGAGGGCGACGATGATGCTCTCCTCGATCAGTGTCCGCTTAAGTGTCTCGATGGCGCGGTTGATCAGATCCGACCGGTCGTAGACCGCTTGAATCGTTACACCTTGAGGCAAGCCCGATGCGATTTCCGCAAGGCGATCCTTCACATTTGCGATGACCGAAAGGGCGTTCTGGCCAAAGCGTTGAACCGCAATCCCGGAAACGACTTCGCCTTCTCCGTTAAGTTCGGTGACGCCGCGCCGCTCATCGGGGGTGAGTTCGACACGGGCCACATCTCTCAGTAACACGGGCACGCCGCGGTCGCTCTTGACGACGATCTGCTCCAAGTCGGATATGCTCTTCACATAGCCGCGACCGCGAACGGCGAACTCTGTTTCGGTTAGCTCGACCGTTCGCCCACCGACATCACGATTGCTTGCGCGCAGAGCGGTCCGAATCTTATCTAGCGATATACCCAATGCCTGCAGTCGCCGTGGATCGACGACCACACTGTATTGTTTAACAAACCCGCCTACGCTTGCGACTTCCGCGACGCCTTCGGCTTTGGCGATACCGTAGCGGACCTGCCAATCCTGGATGGTACGAAGCTCGGCGAGGGTCTTTTGCTCGCCGCGAACGACGTATTGATAGACCCAGCCCACTCCAGTCGCATCAGGTCCGAGCGTCGGCGTAATTCCTGAGGGCAATCGTTGCGTCGCGGTGTTGAGGTATTCGAGAACGCGCGAGCGAGCCCAGTACAAGTCGGTACCGTCTTCAAAGATGACATAAACGAACGACACGCCGAAAAAAGAAAACCCGCGCACGACCCGCGACCGCGGAACGCTTAGCATGGAGGTTGTCAGCGGATAAGTGACCTGATCCTCGACGACTTGCGGCGCCTGACCCGGATATTCCGTGTAGATGATGACCTGAACGTCGGAGAGATCGGGAATCGCATCGAGAGGCACATGCTTGAGCGCGTAGAAGCCGGCCGATCCGATGAAGACCGACGCCAGTCCGATAAGAAAGACGTTTCGCGCAGACCAGCGGATGATAGCAGCGATCATTTCGGCGGTTCCTGTGGAGTAAAACCTTTCAGAGCCGCCCTCAGGTTGCTTTCCGCATCGATTAGGAACGTCGCAGTCGTCACAACCTCTTCGCCCTCCTTGAGGCCTTCGAGAGCCTCCACATAGCCGTCGCCATGTCTGCCTGTCTTGATCACTCGTGGCTCGAAACGTCCTTCCCCCTTCGAGATGAGGACAAGCTGGCGCGTACCGCTGTCGATGACAGCGCTGTCAGGCACGGCGATCACAGGCTTATCGGCCGAGTCCTCATGAAAGACCACGTCCGCATACATGTCAGGCTTCAATCGACCATCCGGATTCGGAAGCTCGATCCGCACCCGTGCAGTGCGCGTCTCCGGCTTCAGTTCGGGATAGACGAGCGTCACGCGCCCTTCCATCGGCTGACTGGAAAAGGCTCGGAAGGTAACGGTCGCCCGGTCCCCGGAGGTAATGGAACCGATATCGCGCTCCGGTACCTCCGCAATCACCCAGACCGTCGAGAGGTCCGCGATCCGGTAGAGTTCATCCCCGGCCAAGATTCGTTGGCCGCTGATCACCTTCTTTTCGACAATCGTGCCGCTTGCAGGCGCTGGCCACTCGATCGTGCGCGATACTGTGCCACTCTCCCGAATTTCGCGGATGCGCGACTCGGGCATACCGAGACTGCGCAGCTTCTGGGCCGCGCCATCGACCATCGCCATCTGGCTCGCGTCATGCACATTGCGAGATGCCTTGATAGCGAGCGCGTACTCAAGTTGGGCCTGTACGAGCGGCGCGCTGTAAAGACGGAAGAGCGGCGCCCCCGCCTTCACCGTCTCGCCGGTTGCGTTGACATGCAGTTCCTCGATGTAACCTTCGGCTCGCAGCGTGACGACCGTCTGCTTTCTTTCGTTGATGCGGACGGTTCCGGGGGCACGGACTGGCCGTAACAAGGTTCGCAGCTGCACTTTTTCGGTGCGGACGCCGCTGCGCTGCACACGGTCCATGCTCACCTTGATGGTGTTGTCGTCGCCCTGATCGTCGCCCTCATACACGGGGATGTAGTCCATCCCCATGGAGTCCTTCTTGGGAACCGGGGACGTATCGGGCAGTCCCATCGGGTTTCGGTAAAAGCGAATCTTGCGTTCGCCGCCCGTGACCAGCGGCTTTTTCGGCTGTGGACCGAGAGCCGGCTCGTCACTATAGACCGGAAGGTAATCGCGGCCTTGCGCATCCTTCTTCGGCGTTGCCGACCAGAACGGCGCGCCGCTTGGATCACGGTAGTAGAGGATCGTTCGGTCAGCGTCGGCTGCCGGCTCGGCACTGACTGACAGTGCCGGCATGGCACCGTGCCGCTGGGCATACCGATATCCCCCCGCGGCGCCGGCGGCTGCCGCGATGGTGACGAGCAGCACTAATCCGAGGCGACTCACAGGTCACCGCCGATGGCTTTCTCGATTTCGGCAAGCGTAGCCTGCTGCTGGACCTGGATCTTGAGGATTTCAAGCTGCATGTTTCGCAAGCGCCGAATCGCATCGAGCACCCTGATCACATCCCCCTGGCCGGCCTCGAGCGCGCTCAGAACCGATCCAACGATCAGTTCCGATTTTGGCAAATGATGTTGCTGCATGATTTCGAGAGTCTTCGCCGTTGCCCGGTACTCGGCGAGCATGCCGGCAACTTCCCCCCGAATGGTGGCCTTGAGTGTGTTTAGGCGTTGTTCGGCAGCAGCGCGCTCGGCCGCTGCAGCAGAGATCTCCGCTTCCTTGGCGCCCCATTGGAGCGGAATGCGGAGTTCCCCCATAACGCCAGTGCCGGCGTAGCCATCGCGATCCCGCGTGGTCATGATGCCCAAGGTCACATCCGGGTAGCGGTTGCGCTCCGCCAAACTTTGCGCAACAGCCGCCGATGCCGTCTTGGCTTGGCCCTCGGCGACCATCGGATTGAGCTCGACCGCACGGTCGACCAGGAGCGTAATGCTCATCGTTTTCTCGGCCGGCAATCGGCGTAATGCGACCGGCTGGGCCAGCGGTGCATCGGGGCGACGATTGAGAAGCGTATTTAACTGCGCAGCCGTCTTGGTCTGCTGACCCCGCAAGCGTTCGATTTCGATACTAAGTTCTTCGGCTTCGATTTCGAGCCGGAGGACATCTTCTTGCGTTGTCCCGCCTTGAGCGTAGCGATCCCTTAGCGTCGCGGCCGCGGTTAAGACCGTATCCAGAGTCCGCTGGGTGAGTGCGCGGGCTTGGAAGGTCGCATATCGGGCAGCAAAGACGCTCTTCACACGTGCGACAAGTTCGACTTCAACTCCTCGGCGGCGATACCGGGCCGCGGTTGCCTCGAAGCTGGCCATCTCACGTTTGAGACCAAGCTTCCCCCATAGCGGGAACTCCTGCATCAGCCTGAACGTGATGGTGGTTCCGTTCATGGAGACGTTGCGTTGATCGAGGTTGTCGGCGTCGACGCGAAGGGTCGGATCCGGGAGCGCCCCGGCTGACGTGATCCGGACTGTTGCGGCCTCGGCAGTCAGGGCGGCCGCCGCAAGTTCGGGGCTGAGCTGCCGCGCAAGCGCGACGAGCTCGCCGACGGTTGCTCCCGGCGGGCCCTTGGGCGCGGCATCGGCTGGCACCGTCAGCACAAGCGCGCTGACGAGGCCAGCCAGGATGGACCGAAACATGGCTCAGTCCGTGGCTTTGAACGTGACTTTTCCGGTCACGGTCTCTTGCTCGCCCTGTACCTTTGCAGAGACCGTCAAGACCCAACGGCCGGCCATTGCGAGATCGGTCGTAAAGCTGTAGGTGCCCGGTTCAGTCCCCTTGGCCGGTGCGACGGGCGCCGTCATCGTCTCCATGCCCTCCGGGGACATGTCGATACGGGGCGAAACGATGACCGCGTCGGGTACCGGCTTCCCGGTCGGCTTATGGACGAGACGCACCGTGAGCGTCACATGGTCGCCCTTTTTGACCTCGGCCCTCACCGGCTCAAAGGCGTAGTCGTTGGCACCCGCGAACGCGGTACCGATCAGACTGGCAGCCGCCACAATGAAAGCTCCGGCAAGCGGGTATTTCGGATGCATGTCTCAAGCTCCTCATGGGTCTATGATCGCCGTTGCACCGAGGTAATCGGGCATCAGCCGAATGCGTATTCGCGCGCGAGCTCTCGACTCACACGTTTTTAGCACAAGTCTGTTGAAATTTTAGACCCGAGGAGGTCGGAAGGGCGGAGTGCTCGTCTGCGAACGCAGGTGGCCTGTCAGGGGCAACGCCTCGGCACTAGCCACCGGGGGGTGGAGAAATGGACCCCAAAAGGTCACGGTGTAGAGGCTGAAGCACTTGGCCGCGCAACCGGCGTTCGCCTGACACTCTTTCCCCATATCGTTCATCGACGTGCGGTCCATCGGCATGCCGTCGTCGCGGTCGCAACAATCAGGCATGGACACTATGGTCGCCTTCGCGGTCGGCACTGGCGTCGAAGCCCGAGCCATACCACCCGTGATCGGTAGCAATGTCACCGATACGGCAACCCAGACGGCCACAATCGTCCGTGCAATACCCATGATGAACCTAGCTATAGCTAGGGGAGAAGTATGCGCCCTGCAGTTCAAGGTCAAGTCACAGCTTCCTGAGCCGCCCCGGTCATGGTCAACGCACTCCCGTCGGATCGAGCCAAGTCGGGCGTTCCGGATATCCGTTTTGCGGTAGAATGAGCACGCAACGCCCGACTATGACATCTGGACCTGCTGAGTATTACCAATCCCGAATGCACGGCGTAGACTGCGGTCACCGCGGGACAGTGAAGGTTGCCTGTTCCTCGATCAGCAACCACACTCGGACAGCCATGATGCCAGCGCTTCATCGTGCTCTTGAGAGCTGATATGATTTTAACAGAGCGCACGCTACGGAGACTTGTGATGATGAACGATATGATGGGAGGCGGCGCCATGATGTGGGGGCATGGGGGCGATTGGCCTGCTCGCTCTCATCGTGCTCGTCCTGTTGTTGGTCGCGCCTGTCAAATACATCTTTTTCCAATGATGCCCAGCCTGATTCCATCAAAGCATCGAGCCGACCATGGTGCACTCGGCGTGATGGCCGTGGGAAGGGTGTGCTCCACTTTCCATGAGTTTCGGCACCTGAGGAGCCCTCTAGACGATTGGTTTACGTTTTTTCGTTCGCCATCAAACAGCAAGGAAAAGCCATGGACCTGTGGGACTTCAAAAAGTGGCGAAGGAAGCTAGGATACACACAGTTCGACGCAGCAGAAAAGCTTGGCGTTGGCCGCGGGGCCATTCAGGACTGGGAAAGCGAGCATAGACCGGTTCCAGCGGCGGTCGAACTGGCCTGTTGCGAGCTAACGCGGCTTTGGATGCGGCAGCCTGATTTTGGTCCCGTGATCCTCGTTTACGCGGATGATCAGATATGGGGCCAGCCCCAAGGCGCGTCCGACACTCTCCTCTTGAAATGCGAGCGATATCCGGACAATGAAGCTGCCATCCGGCGCATCTGCTGGTTAAGGGAGACGCTGATTTCCATCAGTCCGGTCATCATGAACAAGGAGGGCGCTGTGATTTGGGGAACTCCCGAGCTGTTGGATGAGTGCGAGCAACGCGAAGAACAGGCGAGAGCGCGGCGGCGAGCTATCCCCGGGAGAACGGGGCATAGCACTGGTGCCAGTGGCCCAAAATCCTAGTTTCCCCCGTATCTTCGACCGAAGAACGGGATTCTCAACTCAGAAAAGCCCCGTGTGACTTTTTTAACACGGTTCGCCAACATTTTTCATGCGATGGCCCGTTTGCACAGCATTGAGGCAGGTGCCGCAATAATGGCGTTGCAGAACGGGTTCGTTTCTTCTGGAATATGAGCGTCTTGTTCGTCCACGGACGGGGGTCGGGCGGCCGGGTTTATCGAATGCCTTGAGCCGTGCTGCTATTGGGGGCTTGTGCTATGTCGCATTCGGGACGGGTTCTCGGAGTGGTCTTTGCTGGGCTGGCGCTTGCTTTGGGCACTCCGGGCGCGGCGCCGTCGTTCGCCGCCGATCTGACGGTGCTAAAGGCGCCGCCGGCTGCGCCTCCCGCCCCGGCCTCTTGGTGGAGCACCTTCGAGGTTTCCGGCCATGTCGAAGCAGGTTTCACGTTCAATTCCAATCAGTCGGATATCAATTTTGGGCATCTGTTCACGGACAGGGCCGACAGAGTCCTTCTGAATCAGGCGCTGATAACCGCGCAGCGTCCGCTCGACCCGAAGGCCACCGGCTATGACTTCGGCTTCAAATTCCAGGCGATGTATGGGTCTGACGCGCGCTATACGCACTTTCTCGGCGAGTTCGATCGGTCGATCAGCGACATAAACCAATTCGATATCGTCGAGGCTCACGTCCTGGCCCACCTGCCTTGGCTCACGACGGGCGGCATCGACGTGAAGGTCGGCCAATATGTCACGCTTGAGGGCGCCGAGGTCATCTATGCGCCCGATAATCTGCTCTACTCACATTCATACATTTTCAATTTCGGGATTCCGTTCAAGCACACCGGCATCATGACCATAACGCATCTCAGTTCGGAGTACGATCTCTATTTGGGAGCGGACACCGGTGTAAATACGACGATAGGGTGCTGCAGTGGGGACAATAACCACGCCGCCGCGTTCCATGGTGGCGTCGGACTCAATCTTTTGGGCGGCAACCTCACGGTGCTGGCGACCACCCACATCGGTCCGGAAAATCCGGACGTACTGGCGGTTCGGGCAGCTTGCGCGTGCGATCCCAACAGCGCTCTGCGGTACCTCAACGATATCACGATAACATGGAAGGTCACTGACAATCTCACTCTCATCACAGACCTGAACTATATTCGCGACGATGGCTTCAACGTTTCCGGTGGCGGCGTGGCGCAATACTTCGGCTACAAGATCAATGACTTTTTCAAGCTGGTCGGACGGGCCGAGATCTGGGCAGACCCCAACGCGTTCTTCATCAACGCCTTCCCGGGCCATCTCGATTTCGTGAATTCCGAGCTCGGCTTGCCGGCGACCATCATCAGCGGCGGAAAGACGACTTATGGGGCGCTCACACTCGGCCTGAATATTACACCGGAGGTACCGAAGGGTGGCCTGATCAAGGCGGTGATCTTCAGACCTGAGATTCGCTTCGACACGTCCTTGAACAACACTAAGCCCTTTGATCCCGCAACTGCATGCCCGCCTCCCTTAACCACCGCCGTTTGCGGTACCAAGAGCTCCCAATTCACCATCGGCGGCGATGCCATCGTGAAGTTCTGAGGCCGGAGCCAAGGGACTGGTTCAGCGGCCTTATGGGATAGGGCGGCATGCCCAATTCTCTGGGCTTGCTCTCCGCCTGTGGCAGTGCCGAAACGTTCGAGACCCGGATAGCCAATGTCCAGCGTCCCGTGAAATGCCGCAATGAGATCACCTTGCGGCGAGGCGATGAAGACCTCTGCTGTCGATGCGTCACCGGCATGCCCAAATACCGGTCTTTGGACCTCCTCGATAGGTGCAGGACCTTGAGGCCTTTCCTCCGTACGGCACATTGTTGACTTGTGGCGTGGCCTTCGGAGGGGGAGCTTTTTGTTTTATGGCCGTGAGCGATATCGGCTGGGCTGCCGACTGGTTGCTCCCGTATCGACTCGGGGAACGAGTCTCGTTTGGCCAGTACCTCTGGTCCAAAATTATCCAGCCGGCTTGGACCGTGTCCGCAGTCGCAAGTATCGCCAACAGCATCATGGCGACATGGCCCTTTGCTGTCATCCTCTCCTCCTCGTCTCCGTAGGGATCCTTGAAGTATCGAAGCCACCGAGCGGCGCGCCGTCAAGTGCCCGTCTGCTTGCTCTAGAATTTCCGCATATTCCCAATCGAGCCACAGCAGCAGACTCTGGCCAGCCGCGCTACCGATTACATAAAGGCATGTACGCGCATTTCAAATCGCATGCCACAGCGCGGCGTTGCGATGAGCTGCCAGAAGAACGGAGAATGGCAATGTGCGTAGCACCTGCTCCTCTGATGCAACTCCATCGACGATGTTGCTTTAATCCCTCGTTGAGGCATCGGTGAAGATTATCAGTTTCTCCAACGTAGATGGCCTGCCATATGTTAGTTCTCAGAAGCTTGAGGAACATGTAAGCCCCGCTGTCAGCCATCACAATCGTACCAATCTCGTGAATCTCAAACGAATACTGCGTTCCGCTAAGGCCCCTGCACTTGACAATCTGGGAGTACAGCTTGGCATTCACTGTCTTAATGCCATAACGGTCCGACTGGGCGAATATCCCCAAGAGCACGCATCGTCCGGCGGCCGATATTGCGGACGGCTCAGCGCCACCGGCCTAGCAATATTGCATTCGGATCGCGCTTCAGAAGTTCGCACTGTGGCAATCATATCAGGATTGCTGCAAGTGGTGTAGAAGTTCTGAGGTCGGAGCAAGGAACTGGTTCAGAGCGGCCTTTCAGTTCCCTGCATGACTGGAGCTACGCCTCACGGTTCTACCGGGATTCGGGAGCGCGCCTGGATTTCGCAACCGCGCCCTTCCAAAACGAAACTTCCGCGTTGAAGCCTGGTAGCGCCGAATCGTTCGAGATGCGGACATAGCCGATATCCGCTGTTCCGTGAAATGCCGCAATGAGATCACCTTGCGGTGAGGCAATGAAGACTTCTGCAGTCCCGAGACGTCTCAGCAACATCAGGACATAAGGCACGGCGTCGCCAGTGTTCGCCGGTAGATTGATGGCGTGGCCCTCGTCCGGTTTCGCATTATCCTCAGCACCGAGCTGCTTGAATCGACAGTCCGGATTCGATCGAGCCAAGCCGAGTGTTTCGCAGTAGCGACCCAGATCTTGTGGCCACCCATTCCTTTGGACGAACCTGACCACATCGGAGAACATCACTTCACCTTCCGCGATTGGTGTGGCTAACGGCCGCGATGCCGGAGGGGGCAAGCCCAACTCACCCGCGGCTAATCCGTCGGGCAGGTCCGCAAGGAGAGTCAACGCACCAACCAACACGGCGAGGGCCGCTCGGCGGTCGCATGGGTCCGCGTTCATCCGACCCTGCTTCAAGGCGATCCCTCCTTTTCGGAATCGAGATCGTGCGGGGTTTGTCTTTGTTGAAGGATAGCGGCTCTCGCCGAGGAGACGACGCAATAAAAATCGGAATTGAATAAACGAGCGAAGTGCATGTTCAATGGGATAGGTTGCACGCGAAGTTCCGACTGAACCTCCGTTCCCAAGTGATATTGCACGGTCCGATGCTGTCCAGGCCTTGCCCGCTCAGCGCCTTTGAGGTCATGGACGTTGGCGGTAGAATAGTAAAGAGGAATCGGCCCGTGATCCCCGTGCGGAAAGGCTGAGTGCTCACCTACGGAGGGGCCAGACCTCCCAGCAGACAGAGAGGACGGCGTGAACGCGAGTGATTTCAGGAAGTGGCGAAGGGAGCTCCGGTACACACAGCGCGAGGCGGCTCAGAAACTTGGCGTCACTCGCAACACCGTCCACCACTGGGAGTGCAAGGTGACACGCATTCCCGAGCCGGTTGCGCTCGCCTGTCGGGAACTGACGCGGCGCTCGAAGTGGCGCCCGCAGTTCGGTCCGGTGACCCTGGTCTACGCCGACGAGTCAATCTGGGAGAATCCCGATGTCTGGTCCGACCTGGTTGTGCTGCAATGCGAGGGGTACCCTGACAACCAAGCCGCCATACGACGCGCCTGCTTTTTAACAGAGACACACAGCCTGAACGTCGCTTTCATTGTTGAAGGAGACGGGGGAATTGTCTGGACCAGCACCGAACTCTTGGATGAATGCGACCGACGAAGAGCGGAAAAGAAACTGATCCGGAAGGCGTTGAGAGGAACAGTCCACAGCACTGCGTCAGCCAGGTCAGATTCGCCGCGCACAGGGCAAAAGAACCGGCAGCAAAATGGTTGAGATGCCGTCGCCCTGCACCTTCGTCCGCAACCGCGATAAGGCGTCGCGTGAAAAAAGCCTGCCAGGGCCGCTCATCAGGGCATGAAAAATGCGCGAGAGGAAGGACGGCATTGAGATCAAGCCCGGCGAGACGGTCGAGCTCAAGCCGGGTTCGTCCCACATCATGTTCGTAGATCTGAAGCGGCGCCTCGAAAAGGGAGAACGCATCAAGGGAACGCTGACGTTCGAACGAGCCGGCAGGGTCGCGATCGAATACCCGGTGGAGGCCATCGGCGCGCGAGCGACCGAGCAGGGCGGCGGCCCTATGCACATGCATTGACGATCTCTGCGGGATTATACCGCTTCTGGCCAGTTAGCCCCGTAACTTCACCAGTCGACCATTAGCGCGTCCGCTGCAATATTGCACCCGGTGTTGGCGTCGGTGCCGGCGGGGCGGTGTAGCCGCCTAGCGGCCTCTTTGATTGCGGTGGGGGGATTCGTCTTCAGCTGGACTTCGCACATCAACTGCGATCTTCCGCTAATGGCACTGAAGGGACCTTCCGCCTATGCCTGCCAATGTCTGCTCATTGGGCATGACCAGACGTGTCGAGGACCTGCCCTTACCGCCGAGTTTGACCCATAAGAGACATGCGGTCGATCGGCTCTATTCGATCACCTCGTCGGCGCGGGCGAGCATGCTGATCACTCCGGCAGACCGGCTTTTCGAAGACCTTCTTCGTATCTGGCGAGATTTTCTGGGCGATGCGGTCCCAGCACTTCCTTGAGATTGGAAACGCGCCGAGTTGGATCGATCTCGCGCATGCGAGCCAGGCATTGGTGAGCCTGCTCCAATCGCCCAGCGGAGGCATCGCTTGCAGCGGCCATGCGTAATGCAGGGAGCAGATCCGACATCCCGCGCAGGGCCATTCGAGCCCATGACGACGCCTCATCATAACGGCTGGCGAAGAAATGAGCGTGAGCGGTTCCGGCTTGCGCGTAGGCGATGACCGGATCGAGTGGGCTCAAGCGCATAGCGTGCGCGAAGTGCTCGATGGCCATATTCAGTTTGCCAAGCCACACCCTGAGCCAACCACTGAAATACCAAGCCATCGCCAGGTTGGGATTGAACCCGAGTGCCCGATCAACGAAACCAACACCAGCATCGAGATCGCCGGCAAGAAAAGCGAGCGTCCAACCGGCAGATGAGAGCGCGACCGCGTCGTCCTTGCTTAATTCAATCGCTCGCCGAGCTAGCCGTGTGGCCGCGGCAGTCTCCCGCACGCGGTCGGTGACCCAGCCTTGCGTCTTGCGCTGCGCGTAGCACCATGCGGCCGAGGCATGGGCCGGGGCGAACGCCGGATCGAGCTCAATCGTCCTCTGAAGCAGTCGCAGCGCCTCATCAACGGCCTCTCTGTTAGTTAACTGATACAGATTGGCCATCCCGCGGAGATAATGGTCATAGGCATCAAGGCTTTCGGTCGGCTTTCGCTGGGCACGTTCGATCTCAGCCTGCTCCAGCTTCGGCGCGATGGCGCCAATGATGCTCGCGGTCACCTGATCCTGCAAATCGAAAATGTCTTCGCGTCCACCCTCGAAGCGGTCTGCCCAGATATGCGCTCCGGTCGTCGTGTCTATGAGCTGACCAATGATGCGCACCCGGTTCGCAGCTCTGCGCACACCGCCTTCGAGCACGTAGCGTACCCCAAGCTCACGACCGACCTGCTTCACATCAACGGCTCGGCCCTTGTACGCGAAACTGGAATTGCGGGCGATCACGAACAAGCTTCGAAAACGGGACAATGCGGTGATGATCTCATCCACGATGCCATCGGCGAAATACTCCTGCTCGGGATCGGCGCTCATATTCTGAAAGGGGAGCACCGCAATCGAGGGCTTATCAGGCAGCGGCAACGCGGGGCGAGGGCTTGCCGCGGCACCGCTCAGTCGGGCCCGGTAGACACGCACTGGGCGGACGATGTTCTTGAGCTGCTGCTCGCCTGCGTTCTCGAAGGTGATCTCAAGCTTACCCTCGGCATCCTCCTGCACCCGACCTGACACACAGATGCCTCCAGGCTCCGCAAGCGCTTCCAGGCGCGCAGCCACGTTGACCCCATCACCGTAGATGTCATCGCCCTCGATGATCACGTCACCCTGGTGGATCCCGACCCGGAACTCAATGCGCTTGTCTTGGGCAACGTCTGCATTGCGCTCGGTCATCCCGCGCTGGACCTCAACGGCACAACGGAGGGCGTCCACAACGCTCGCAAACTCCACGAACATGCCGTCTCCGGTGGTCTTGACGATCCGACCGCGGTGTTCGGTGATCTTGGGGTCGAGCAGACCCCGGCGGTGGGCCTTGAGCGCGGCGAGGGTCCCCTCTTCGTCAACACCCATCAACCGGCTGTAGCCAGCCACATCGGCGGCCAGGATGGCCGTAAGCCGCCGCTCCACCCGCTCGCTGGCCAAGGCTGTCCTCCCCGCGATGGTCGAAGGCAGTTTACGCCTCCGGCTTCGGGGGCCAAGTGGATGAAAGATGGCATTTTGCACCACGGGGAGCGGAGCATGCGAGGCCCGCCGCCGACCGATCAATGTCTGGTTGTGGCACCGAGCGGCCGAGCTCGAACCGGCTGGCACTTCCGCTTTTGAGGGGAAACCCGCCCTGTCGGAGAGGCGCGCTGACCGCCGATTTTGACCCACAAGAGACATCCGCCGGATTATCCCGCGATTACCGGCGCCCCGTAATTTCGAGGCTTCCGAGCGGAACCTTGGCCTGTTCCGCGTGTTCGCGAAAATAGCTCGCAGCGGCACAGACCCAGACCGATAGGTGGGTCATGGTTCCCGTGTGGGGCATCGCTTCGCCCACGCCACGTCGTTCGCTGATCGTCGCACGAACGGCGGTGCTCGCTGCGTTCCTTGCCGCCGGATCGCTGGTCGCCTGCTCGGGGGAGCCGCGGTCACTCGCGAGCTATATCGCCGCGATCTGCTCGACGCCCTTTCGTTCCGCTCCCGCCGCAGAGGCGCCGTATCACGCCGAGAACGTCGCCGCGATGACGAAAATGATGATCGACATGGGCATCCGGCCGTCCGGCGACGTCGACGCCGATTTCGTCGCGATGATGGTCCCGCACCATCAGGGCGCGATCGAGATGGCACGGGCCGAGCTGCGTTACGGGCACAACGAGCAGCTTAGGCGCATGGCCCAGGAAATCATCGTGACCCAGCTGCAGGAGATCGCCGCGATGCATCTCGTGCTGGGCCAACCGTTGCCGGCGGGGCAAGGCGATCGGACGGTCGCTGGCGACGCCTATGTGCAGCGAGGAGACTTCAAATGAAACGCAGCTTGATGTTGACGGCGCTGCTGGCTACGACGGCTCTCGCGGGCGCGCACTATGCCGGCGCCGGACAGGCTCCGGCGGCCGCGAGCGATCCCGACATACCG
>WNGK01003809.1_pt1 | contig 16267 bp, 13 predicted proteins | sample 5400601 | NCBI WGS metagenome assembly WNGK01 (sample SAMN13153376, study PRJNA577476) | soil metagenome | isolation source: 60 cm soil or saprolite under Garry oak tree replicate 1 | place: USA:California | collected 2016-06-15
ATCTGAAGGTGATCTCGCGCACATCCACCCAGCATTACAAGAGTGCGCCTGAAAACTTGCCCGAAATCGCCAGGCAACTTGGAGTTGCCAATATCCTGGAAGGCAGCGTGCAGAAGAGCGCCGACTCCGTGCGCGTCAACGTGCAGCTAATCAAAGCCGCCAATGATTCCCATCTTTGGGCCGATACCTTCGATCGCAAACTGACCGACATCTTTTCGGTGGAGAGTGAAGTGGCCAAAGCCATCGCCGACCAGTTGCGAGCGAAACTCAGCGGTCAGGAAGAACAAGTCATCGCTGCCAAACCGACAGACAATGTTGAGGCTTACGATGCCTACCTGCGTGGTCTGGCTTATGCACTGAAAACGGGAAACACACCCGCCAACGCCCTTGGCGCACAGAAATATCTGAAAGAAGCGGTGCGGTTGGACCCGAAGTTCGCTCTTAGCTGGGCGCTCCTATCACACGTGGACTCGCGCGGCTACATCACACAGGCTCTTCAACCAACCGTCACCTTGCGTGAAGAGGCGCGGCAAGCAGCCGAGACCGCTCTCGCTCTTCAGCCCAATCTCGGCGAGGCTATATTGGCCGAGGGATCTTACCACTACGCCTGCCTAAAGGATTACGACACAGCGGTGCGTTATTTTGAGCAAGCGCGTCAGTTCCTCCCCAATAGCAGCCGGATTCCTGAATCGCTGGCGTATGTAATGCGGAGGCGGGGTCAGTGGGACCGGAGCGAGTCATATTTCAACGAAGCCGAGCGGCTCGACCCGCGCAACGCTTTCCTACTCACCCAGCACGTGGCTTCCTATTTCAACCTTCGTCGTTTCCCCGAAGCGCTGCGAAAGCTTGACCAGGTTCTCGATATTACACCGGACGACGTGGATACCCTTGCGGAAAAAGCGGCTGTTGCACAAGCTGAGGGCGACCTGCCGCGTGCTTCGGCGCTTCTCGCTCCGCTCCACCCGAACGCCGACGACACCCAGGCCTTGGAAACACAAGTTTACCAGGCGATTTTGGAGCGCCGCCCTGGACAGATCATCGCTCGGCTAAAGCAAATACTTGCCACGCCTGATCCAGCGTTGGGTTACGTCAATGGCGAACTGCGCTTTTACTTAGGCTGGGCGCAAGAAGTCGCAGGCGACCATGCCGCGGTCCAGGAAAGTTGGCGACAGGCGCGCGGCGAATTGGAATCTTTCCTCAAAGAACAGCCGGAAAATTATTTCCTGATTGGAGATCTCGCGCTAACCAATATGGGTCTTGGTGACAAAGCCGCCGCATTCAAACTGGCCGAGCGGGCGATGGCCGCGATCCCGATTGAGAAAGACGCGTTGGATGGTCCCGCTCCCATCGAGATCCTCGCTCGGGTGTCGGCGCAAGTAGGAGACCCCGACCGCGCGATGGCCGCTTTACAGAAACTGCTCTCGATACCATACACTGGCCCCCTGGCTGGAAACATGCCGCTCACTCCTGCGCTGCTCCGGCTCGATCCCATGTTCGATCCGCTCCGGAATGATCCGCGCTTCCAAAAACTCGTGGCCTCGCCCGCGCCCAACGATGCGAAGCAATGATGTGCGCGAGTTCGGGCCATTAAACTTTCGCATGTCTCGAAGCTTCATCGCATGACTCCGACCTCGCTCGACTATTACAGCATCGAAGACCTTCTTACGGACGAAGAGCGCGCGGCTCGCGATGGGGCGCGGCGTTTTGTGGACGAGGAAGTCATGCAAGAAGTTGTTCCTTGTCATCGCGCCGGGAAGTTTCCTGAACATCTCACGCCACGCATGGGATCGTTAGGTTTCTATGCTCCATATCTGAAAGAACACGGCTGCGCTGGCTTAACTTATACAGCTTACGGGCTCATCATGCAGGAACTTGAGCGCGCTGATTCGGGTTTGCGATCACTCGCCTCCGTCCAAGGTGCGCTGACGATCCATGCGATTCATTCCTTCGGCTCGCCTGAGCAACACGCGCGCTGGCTGCCGGGATTGGTATCGGGCGAACGCGTCGGTTGTTTTGCACTGACAGAACACGGCCATGGCTCAGATCCAGGCGGAATGGAAACCCGTGCGAAACGAGACGGCGACAGTTACATTTTAAACGGCAGCAAATGCTGGATCGGGAATGCGTCGATCGCAGACGTCAAAGTTGTTTGGGCAAAAGATGACGACGCGCGCGTGGGCGGATTCATCGTTGAGAAAGACGCGCCTGGGTTTCGCGCGCAGGATATCGAGGGAAAGTTCAGTCTGCGGATGTCGCGCACATCGGAATGCTGGTTCGAAAACTGTCGGATACCGGCGGAGAACCGGCTGCCAAAGGCGTCGGGGCTGGGCGCGCCGTTGTCGTGTCTTTCGCAGGCGCGCGCAGGGATAGCGTGGGGTGTGATTGGCGCGGCAATCGATTGTTACGAAACCTCACTTGCTTACGCCAAATCGCGTCAGCAATTTGGCCGCCCGATTGCCGGCTTCCAACTGGTGCAGGAAAAACTGGTCTGGATGGTGCAGGAGATTACGAAAGCGCAATTACTGGCATTGCGTCTCACGCGCATGATGGAGGCGGGCACAGTTACCTCGGCGCAAATTTCGCTGGCCAAGCGGAACAACACGTGGATGGCGCTCGAATGCGCGCGCAAGGCGCGCGACATACTCGGGGCCGCGGGGATCACAGATCGCTATTCTGTGATCCGGCACCTCATGAACCTCGAGACCGTTTACACCTACGAAGGCACGCACGACATTCACACGTTAGCGGTCGGCCGCGACATCACAGGCATCAGCGCCTTCGGCGGCTGAATTGATGTTCTGGGGAGCGCACCCGCCTCGCGTGCTGGCGATTGCGCCTCGCGATCGTGAACTTCCCCCTCGAAATTTCGGCGAGGACGCCGAAATCGGCACGCGAGGCGCGCGCGCTCCCCGGAAATCTTCGCTTCGCTCGGGATGACAGCGTGGCGAGATTAGCTAAAGTTAATAGAAGCTTATGAACAACGTTTACATTCTCGGCGGCGGGCGCACGGACTTTAAGCGCAACCTCAAAAAAGAAGGCAAAACGATCCGGCACATCATTATTGAAGCCGGAAAGAAAGCGATCGAAGACGCGAAGATCGATCCCGCGGAAATTCAGGCGGGGGCTGTGGGAAATTTCAACGCCGGACAATTCACGAAACAATTGCAGCTCGGCGCGTTTATTCCGGAGATCGATCCGAAATTGCGCGGCATTCCGACAATGCATACGGAAGCTGCCTGCGCTTCCGGCGCGCTTTCGGTATTGCTCGGCGCGGAATGGATCATGGGCGGCTTTTACGATGTCGTGCTCGTGGTCGGCGCGGAGCAACAGAAGACGATGTCGTCACTCGATGGCTCCGACGTGCTCGGCGCAGCTGCCGATTATCACAATGAGAAACCGGAATATGGCGATTTCATGTTCCCGAAATTGTTCGGGCGCATTGCGCAGATTTACATCGAGAAATATGGCGCGAGCGAAGCGGACCTCGCCCAGATTGCGTGGAAGAATTACGCGCACGCCAAGCTGAATCCTCTGGCACAGATGCGCGACGCCGATCTCACGCTCGATTGCGCCTCGCAGGTTTCGGATAAAAATCCGAGCGTCGCACCCCCGCTCAAAGTCTCCGATTGTTCGCAGATCACTGATGGCGCGTCGTCGGTCATTCTCGTTTCCGGAAAATATCTGGAGAAAATTGGACGCGCTAAAAACAAGACCGCGCGCCTGCTCGGCTACGGGCACACGACCGATTATTTGCCGCTCGATAAAAAAGATGCGCCCACATTTTCAATTGCGCGCAGGGCAGCCGAGAAAGCATTTGGCATGGCGAATTTGAAACCGCGCGACCTGCAAGGCGCTGAGGTGCACGATTGTTTTTCAATCACTGAGATCGTTGCCTACGAAATTCTCGGGCTGGCCGAGCCGGGCAAGGGTGTCGAGTTGGTGAAGAGCGGTGCGACGGCCTTGCCGCAGGTGCGCGGCGAAAAGGCGGGCAAGCTCCCATTCGAGATTCCGGTTAACGCTGGCGGTGGATTGATCGCCGATGGTCATCCGGTCGGCGCGACCGGCGTCCGTCAGGTATTCGAGGCGTATCAACAACTCACGGAACAAGCTGGCGCGCGCCAGATCGAAAACGCGAAAAGATTCCTCACCTTTAACATGGGCGGTAGCTTGACTACCTCCGTCGCCATGATTTGGGGCCGCGATTGAGGACGCAACAGCGGTCTGCTTGGCATAAGCGACTGGCGTCCCCATGGATTTCCCACCACCTGGCGGCCATGTGCGGGAAGTGCTTTCGGAGTGCAATGCATCCTCTCATTGCTTTCACCGTGTCATGAGTGAACTCTTTTTGGAGTCTTCAAGTCCGAAATGCGGTCCGTGCACGTTTCTTGAATGTGACCTCGCTCGCAAATGACGAACTTCCCGCGGTAATAAAAGAGGACGTAGAAGACTATCTTGAGAACCATCCGCGCAGCCCAGCCGCGCGGCTGCGCCCAAGAATGGGAATGGTCGGCGATGTCTGGCTGGCCTTTATCGACCCGGAGCTGCAACGTGGTGCCAGCAGACTGGGAGAGACGCCCTTTGGCCGCGCTGGAGGATTTCAATCGGCATTTGATGGAGCCACTCATTTCTCCAAACGGTTTCGAACCAGATTAGGCCCGGTTTAACGATTTGATGATTACATGAAAGTTCCGCTCACGCTTGGGGAGGTCGGCCACTTTGGTTTAGCTGTACGCGATCCGAAGAAAAGCGCGAAATGGTTCGAGCGCACGCTGGGATTGCGGAAGGAATTTGAGTTTGAAAATGGCGTCGCGGTCGGCAACGACAACGTCACGATCGCGCTGTTCAAGGGGAAGCCGTCGCCGGAAACGATCGATCACATGTCGTTTCATCTGCCGAATATGGCGACGTTGCGAACAGCGCTCGATCACTTAAAAAGCGTCGGCGCCGACATCGAAGATGCTGGCGACGAAATCGGCCCGGAAGCACCCGGATCGAAGAACATGGGCCTTTGGTTCCACGATCCCGACGGCTACCGTTGGGAGCTGAGCGTCCTCGGCGGCAAATAGTCACCACAATCGCTCGTTCATGTGCGTAGCGCACGGCCAAGTGCCTGCGTTGACACGGTATTTAGCGACCTTAACGTTTTTTGTTCTCAAATTTAACAATGATCACTTTTGCGACAGAAAAAAGGGACGGGAAAACGTTTGTCTCGCACGCGCCGGGCTTTTGGTTCCGCGACGGCGGGATTGCGCCGGAAGTCTGGAACGATTGGAAATGGCAGCTCAAAAACAGGGTCACGTCACTCGCTCAACTCGAAAAATACCTCGATCTTAGCGAGGAAGAACGCAGCGGCGTTTTGCTCTCGGGAGACAAACTCGCTTTGGCGGTTACACCGCATTTTTTTAATTTGATCCCGCGCGATAATCCCGACGATCCGATTCGGCGACAGGTCATCCCGCGCATCGAAGAAACGTGGACGTCCCCGTACGACATGGCCGACCCGTGCGGCGAAGATTCGCACATGCCCGTTCCGGGGCTTGTGCATCGGTATCCAGACCGCGTCCTGTTTTTGGTGACGGATCGCTGTGCGAGCTACTGTCGATATTGCACCCGCAGCCGCGTGGTGAGCGGTGTGGGCGAACAGGAATTACACACTGATTTCGAGGAAGCGTTCCGGTATCTTGAGCAACACAGCGAAGTGCGCGACGTCCTGCTAAGCGGCGGCGACGCGCTCATTTTCAGCGACGAAAAGATCGACAAGTTGCTTGGCCGACTCCGCGCGATATAGCACATTGAATTTCTTCGTATCGGCACGCGTGTTCCGATTTTCCTGCCGCAACGAATCACGCCAGAGCTTTGCGCGATTCTTGCGAAACATCATCCGCTTTGGATGAGCGTGCACGTAAATCATCCGCGCGAGCTCACGATTGAAGTCAAAGAAGCGCTGGAGCGACTCGCAAACGCCGGCATACCGCTCGGAAATCAAAGCGTGTTGCTCGCCGGCGTGAATGACAATCTTGAAACGATGAAAACGCTCGTGCACAAGCTGCTCATGTGCCGGGTGCGGCCCTACTATATTTACCAGTGCGACCTGATCAACGGGTCTTCGCACTTGCGCACGTCGGTCGCGAAGGGCATCGAGATCATCGAAGGGTTGCGCGGTCACACGACCGGTTACGCGGTTCCGCAATATGTCATCGACGCGCCCGGCGGCGGCGGCAAAGTGCCAATTAATCCCGGCTACGTCCTTTACCACGACAACGAGAAAATCGTGATCCGCAATTACGAAGGCAAAATTTTCGAGTATCCCGAGACCGGCACTGAGAACGTGCAGTTCGCTCCTCAGAGGGAATATCACGACGAATATCTGTATTCGTAATTGATTTTGTTATTGTAGTCAGACTATTGAAGCGTGCCATCTGCGGTGCACCAGTAACCGCAACGAATCGTGAAGACTGCGACAGCCCCGAACTCTGGCGCGAGGAAAGCCATCCTCGTTGTTGCCGTCATCGTAACAGTGTGCCTGCTCTCGCTAATAGTAGCGGGTTTCACCAGTTTGGTCTCGCTGGCTGAGCGAATCCATCCGGTCGCTGGTGGTATCGTCTTCTGGAGCGTATGCCTTGCAGCCGGCTTTTTTGCGCTCTATTGCGCCGTCGCGTACGCAAAGCTTCCGGCTGCGCTCGTTCCGCCGGCAGAAGATTCAGGCCCGAAGTACGATGCATATTTGGACGGTCTCCGCGCCAGACTCAGAGCAAATCCGCGGACGAAAGGCAAACCTGTCGCCACAGTCGAGGAAATCGAGTATACGCTTGGAGATTTATCGGCTGAAGCGGACTCGGTCGTCCGCAGCACAGCAAGCACGGTATTTCTTAGCACGGCGCTGATGCAAAATGGCCGGCTCGACGGGCTCGTCGTCCTCTTCACCCAAATTCAAATGGTCGGACGAATCGCCCGGATTTACGTCCAGCGTCCTTCTCCTCGCGAGTTGGTGCGGCTCTATGCGAACGTCGCTGGCACAACTTTCATCGCGAGCGGCCTCGAATCGCTCGATCTTGGAGAAATGGTCGCGCCGCTTGCGGTCTCGATCGTTCCGGCGCTGAAAAGTGGCATCCCGGGCATGGGCGGCATCTCAGCTCTTCTCGTCAGATGCGTCTCTAACGGAGCCGCAAACGCGTTCCTCACGCTGCGCGTGGGAGAAGTCGCGCGTCGTTACTGTGAACTCACTTCGCGTTGTCCAGCTGAACTTATCCGCAAGTCTGCCACCGCTGCGGCCGTCCAGCATCTTGGTCGGATCGTGCGGGAAAACGGCGCCTTGGTTGTGAGGAAAGTTTGGGAAAGCACTGCGGGTGGACTAATCGAAAGCGGCGTATCGAAGGCGGAAGATATAGCAGGGGCGACCCGAGACCTTATTGGCAGAATTTCACCCTGGCGGGTGAAAGAGGACCATGCCAGCCGTCAGTGATTTGTCGCTACTTCTGCGGCGCATCGATGCTAAGATGTCGCACTCGCCATACGCGACGCGATCGAAGATATTATTCCCGTATAGATCGGCAGCCCGTGCGCTGATTCGCTCCGCGGCGAATTAAAGTCGTTTCTCGCGAGATCAGTCACCGGGAACCGTGCACGGTATTCCCTCGCGAACGGCCCTCATTTCGCAGCGTGTGTGACGACGACTATTTCTATGTGTAAATCGCTTACGGCCGACAAAGCTCCAACGCACGTAACTCTTTAGTATGGCAAAGGACGAGCAGGTTCAAACCAATGATCCGCCGTTGGAGCAAGTCAACTTCGACATTAACGACATCAACTCCGAAGTTGCGCAGAGTGCGGTGCGCGAAGCAGTGAAAGATTTAAACGGCGTGCGCGACGTGCAGTTTGCCGGCGGCGGCGCGGTCGTAACTTACAATCCGATCGGCATCACCAAAGAAGAAATTTGCGCTGCGATCCGGCGGAGCGACTATCGCGCGACCGAGATCACCGCCGCTGGATAAAATTATGGAGCAATCGCCATGGCCGCCGACCACAAGTCAGATTCACTGTGGTTTGGCAGCGCCAATCATTTCACGGGCACGAGCGGCACCCATGAGCGCACCCCGGCGTTGCGGAGCCATTGCCAAAGCACGTTCAAACTCCTTGAGGGCGTCCTGCGGGCGATCTAATTCCAGCAGGAGATCACCGAGCTGCTCGCGCCCAGGAACGATCGCGCCGGGCGTGACCGGACGTTTCTCGACCGCGTCCTCTTCGTCGGCAGCATCGTGAATGAGCTTGACCGCTTCGTCGTCTTTGCCTTCGGCGTGCGCAATCCATGCGAGTGCCTCATTGATCTGCGCGTGAACTTGCGTTGCCCAGTAGTCGTCGACTGTCCGCAGCTTCTCGTAAGATGTCTTTAGTTGGTCGAGCTCTTGTCGCGCCGCTGCCGGCTCTCCGCTGCGCGCGAGTCCGATGGCACGCGCCCACGCGGTGACGGCGAAAACATGCGGTTGCGTACCGGCGATGGGTTCGAGGCGCGCAGCTTCCGTCCACGCCCGACGCTCGATGGCATATCGGACGGGCATGGCACTCGCCGCATAGCCAACTTTGAACTCATCCGCATGGAGCCCCGACATCCCGCGCAAATCCTCCAGCGTGCGCCTGGCTTCAGCGTCGCGGCCCAGCTGTAAGTAGGCGTAGGTGAGATAATCCATGGCGTGCAATTCCTCGCCAATGTCGCCTTGCACGTGCGCAGCTTTTCGCGCAGCGACATTTGAAGCAATTGACTCTTTCCACATTCCCAATCGCGTATAAATGTGCGAAGGCATGTGCAATGCGTGCGGAGCTGACGGCGCAATTCTCGAATACACCTCGGCCGCAGCCAGACCGCGTTTAGCCATCTCGGCATTGTCGCATGCGTGAATCAAATAGTGCGGAATGCCCGGATGTTGCGGGTAATTTCGGAACAGCGGCTCGAGCAATGCTGCGGCTTTTTTCTCGTTTGCATGAGTTGCGTCGGACGGAGATGCAGTGGCGATGAGCGCCAATGCGTAAAAGACCTGGCACTCGACATCGTCGGGATTGCGCTCGGCGAGTTTGGCCATCGCGAGTGTGTAGGCATTAGCGCGTTTGCCGTAAGGCACAGAGTCCGCTTTCGCATAAATCATGTTTAAGGCGTCAACGAATCCGCGCTCGCGCTCTGAGCCGCCCATGCCTCTGGCGCGCTCGACCTCCAACTGGCCACGGGCCACGTCTGTAAGGTGCGGCTCCCAAAGCTGATGGAAGTAAGTCATGGCAATACCCCAGTGGGCCATGGGGCAACTGGGATCTTTTTCCACGACGTCACGGAAAGCCTTTTCCGCGGCCGAGTAGGCGAACGAATGCAAAAGCGCCACCGCTCGCTCAAACTCTTTCTGAACACTGGCAGAGCACGATGTTGGAAAATTCACGATACCGAGTTTCTCAGGCACTGGGTGATCGTGTTCCTGGACAGCCGCGGACGATTGCCAACCAGGCGATGCGAACCAAATGAGGCAACGAACCAGCGCAAACGCTGGTCGTATACGTGGATTTTGAGATGTCATAACCGTATTCACCAACCCAAGTTATCGAATCAACTCGATTATCAATTACCGAAAACAACCTCGCCGCCGATCACCGTCATTTGAGCGCGTGTCTTGAGAATTTCTGGCTCGGGAATTTTCATGATGTCTTGCGAGAGCACAGTGAAATCGGCCAGTTTGCCGGGTTCGATTGAGCCTTTGTCTTTTTCTTCAAACGCGGCGTATGCCGGCCAGATCGTGAACATTTTCAATGCCTCCTCGCGCGAGACGGCTTGCTCGGGGTGCCAGCCTTCGCCCGATTCGCCTTTGATGCTTTTGCGGGCGACGGCGGCGTAAAATTCAATCATCGGCTCGCCGCGCTCGACCGGCGCGTCGGAACCGCCGGCTACAACACAACCGGATTTCAAAAAGCTTTGCCACGCGTAAGCCCCGGCGAGCCGATCCATTCCGAGCCGGGCAGGCGCGAAAAACAAATCGCTAATTGCGTGCGACGGTTGCATCGACGGAATGACGCCGAGCTTTGCAAATCTCGGGACGTCGACAGGATCCACAATCTGCGCGTGTTCGACGCGCCAGCGTGGTTCGCGAATTTTTCTTTGCGCAGGCGGAACGGCTTTGAGCGCCTGCTCGTACAGATCGAGGATCATTCGGTTCGCCCGATCGCCGATGGCGTGCGTCTCGACTTGAATACCGCGGCGCAACGCTTCTTCGAACAGCGGCCGCAACTCCTCGGGCTTCTCCGTGAGAAAACCGGACGCGTCAGGCGCATCGTTGTACGGCTTCAACAAGGCAGCGCCGCGCGAACCGAGCGCGCCGTCGAAGATGACTTTGATCGTGCGCTGCGTGAAATGATGATTGAACGCGTCAATTGTCGGGCCATCGGCCAGGAAATCTTGTGCATCTTCACTTGGACCATAAACGGCATTAATAAATCGTATTTTTGTTTTCCCATCGGCGAACGCTTTCTTAATCAGTTTGATGTCTTCCTTGTGGCTGCCGGCATTTTGAATTTCGCACCAGCCGAGCCCGATCTCGCGATTGATGCCGAGCAATAGCGCCTGCTCGCGCTCGGCTTCAGTCGGTTTCGGAATATGTTTCGCGGCCAGATCTTGCGCGTTATCGAGCAACATTCCGTTGGGTTCGCCGTTGGTTTTCGAAATTTGTCCGCCGAAGGGATTCGGGGTGGTCCTGTCGATCTCTGCAATTTTGAGGGCGGCGCTATTGACAACTGAAGCATGCCCATCAGCGCGTGTGAGAAAAACCGGATTATCCGGCGCGATCTTGTCGAGGTCCTGGCGCGATGGAAATTGAGGCGGTTTCCAAAACGTTTCGATCCATCCCCGGCCAGTGATCCATTTGCCTTTTTCGGTTTGAGCAACTCGCTCTTTAACTTTCGCCAGAAAATCGCGCAGCGAGTTTGTTCCTTCGAGATTCAACCGCATCTCGCGCTCGCCGATTCCGAAAATGTGACAATGCGAATCGGTTAAGCCCGGAACGACCGTCTTGCCGCCAAGGTCGATCACGCGCGTCTTGGCGCTACCGAGCTTTTGCACATCCGCAGTTGATCCGACAAACGCGATCCTCTGATCTTTGACGGCGAACGCTTCCGCGCGCGGTTGTTTCTCGTTTGCCGTGTAGATGTTTCCATTAACCACGATGAGATCGACAGCTTCGGCGGCATTCACGTTTCGAAGAAAAAATAGCAACAACAGGAGGATGCCGCACAAGAAGATGTTGGAGGCTTGCGCTTTCACTTGACGGCTTGGCGAAGTTTTGACGTTATCGGTTTTGCGAATTATTCGCTTTTCCGTATCGGAAAGAGCGGCAGCGTTGTTTTTTATCGACATGAGATTGAAAGACGAATTTTATTTTGCCCCGGTCCAGCAGATTCATAGAATCCTGGTTTCCCCTCGGACGCGCAACCAATCTCAAACTTTGCACCGTCTGAACAAAGCTCCTGATCTCAACTTTGATCCGTTTTCAGCCTGGCGGCTGCGGTTCGATGGCATCCGCGCTGCTTAGAATCCATGGCAAATTTTTTTCCACGCTGGACGAACTGGGTGCCGATCAAACTGGTGATCTGCGGGATCCTGTCGGTCTGTGGATTGACCGGAGCGACATGGTATTACGTGACGCCAAAGTACACCCGGGTGAGGTATGAGCCGATTCAGCCGGTGCCTTTTCCACACGATTTGCATGTTTCGCAACTGGGAATGGATTGCCGTTACTGCCATAGCTTTGTCGAGATGGCGGCACACTCGAACGTGCCTAATACCCAGACGTGCATGAACTGCCACACCCAGGTGCAGAAAGATAATCCAAAGCTCGAGCCGGTGCGCGCGAGCTGGAAGACGGGTGAGCCGATCGAATGGGTGCAGATCCATCGCACGCCCGACTACGTTTTTTATAATCACAGCGCCCACGTCAATCGCGGCATCAGTTGTTTTAGCTGTCATGGTCCGGTCAACAAGATGCCGGTAGTTTATCATGCCAAGCCGCACAGCATGGCGTGGTGTCTTGAGTGTCACCGACACCCAGAGAACTTTTTGCGGCCAAATGACCAGGTCTTTAATCTCGATTGGAAACCGGACGATGTGAGACCGGCGGAATTTGTGGCGAAATACGGCCAGCCGCAGAGTGCAAGAGAAGATTTATCGAAGAAGAAAAAGCTCACTCAAACAGAGATCGGCCAGACGTTAAAGGAGCGCTGGCACATTAATCCGCCCACTAATTGTCAGGGGTGCCACCGATGAACAAACCGCTGCGCAGACTCACGCGGGATTGTAGCCGCTTCGCTCTGCGAAGCGCGACGCTGGTATGTTTGAGGCCCGCGTGCCGCGCCGTCCATAGGCCGGCGGCTACAGATAAATCATGAAACGCGTATTCCAACATCCACCCGAGCCATCAACCGGCAAACGCTACTGGCGCAGCCTCGGCGAGTTGAGCGATACACCCGAATTTCGCAAATGGCTGGAACAGGAGTTTCCCGCGGGCGTGGCGGAACTGGATGGCGCAGAATGGTCGCGACGGAGCTTTTTGAAGTTGATGGGCGCCTCGATGGCGCTGGCCGGCTTCGGTTTAAATGGTTGCCGGCGACCGGAAGCCCATCTGGTTCCATTTACCAAGAATGTGGAGTGGACCATTCCAGGAAAATTTCTGTATTACGCGACCGCGATGCCTCGGCGCACCGGCGCGATTCCACTCATCGCAACGACTGTGGACGGACGCCCGATCAAGCTCGAAGGCAATCCATTGCATCCGGCAAGTGGCGGCGCGACCGACACTTTCGTCCAGGCGTCGATTCTTGATCTTTACGATCCATCACGCTCGCAACGGTTCGTTCACAATGGGAAAAAGAGCGATCGCGCAGCGTTTGATGCCTATATTGGCAAGCTTCGCAACGCGTTCCTCTCGCAGCAGGGCGAGGGCCTTGCATTTCTGGTGACGGAGACGCATTCCCCCACGCGCGAACGTTTGCGCGGAGAACTGGAAAAGATTTTTCCGGGCGTGCGGTGGTGCGTTTACGAGCCGCTCCTGAGCCAGGAACAAAGTTCTGCTGTTCAAGGTGCCTTCGGTGACAACGTGCGCGTATTACCGAGGTTCGATCGCGCCGATGTAATCCTCGCGCTCGACAACGATTTTCTCGATTGCGGCCAGGGCGATCTCGCGTCGGTCCGCGCATTCACTTCGCGACGCCGAGTGAACGCGCCGAAAGATAATATGAATCGGCTTTACGTAGTCGAGAACCGCTTCACGCTCACTGGCGCGATGGCCGACCATCGCCTGCGCTGCCCGGCGAGCCAAATTGCGGCGTTTGCGCACGCGCTTGGCGGAAAGATTCTGGCGGGAACCAACGATGCAGGCCTCGGCTCTGTGATTGGAAATCTGCAACTGCCGGCAGGGGCCACCCCGTTCGATGAGCAATGGCTCAGCGAGGCCGCGAATGATCTCATGGCAAAACCAGGCGCGAGCTTGGTAGTGGCAGGCCCGAATCAGCCGGGCGAGGTGCATTTGCTTGCTTATGCAATCAACGCTGCGCTCAAAAATCTTGGTCAGACACTGGTCGTCCGCCAGGTTCCGCGCAATCCCCGAACGATCGGCATTTCCCAACTCGCCGCAGACATCAATGACGGACGGATCAAGCAACTGTTCATTTTCGGAGGCGATCCCGTCTATAACGCGCCGCGTGGCCTGGCAGAGAACAGTGAGACAGGGCAGCCGCTTGATTGGAGCGATCTGCAAAAGAAGGTGCCGGAGATCGTGCGGCTCGGTTATCACGAGGATTCCACTTCGGCGCTGAGCCAATGGCATGTTCCTGCCGCGCATTACCTGGAATCCTGGGGGGACACGCTCACGGCCGAGGGCGAATATTTATCGATCCAACCAATGATTCTGCCGCTTTTTGGCGGCTTATCGGAAATCGATTTGCTGAACGCGCTCCTCGGTGGACCGAAAACAGAAGGACCCGAGCTAGTGCAGGAAACTTTTCGTGCGACGAACCCGCCGGGAGATTTTCACACGGCATGGGCCCGCTTTCTCCAGGACGGATTTACGTCCCACATTCAAATCCAAGATCAGCCGGCCGTGTTTAATGCAAATGCGGCGGGCCCTCTCGCTCAAGGTTCCTCGTTGTCGCCGCCGAAGCCTACGGCAGAGTCCCCCGAGATCGTACTTGTCGGCAGTTATGCAATGGATGATGGCCGCTACGCCAATAATGGCTGGCTGCAGGAATTACCTGATCCGATCACAAAGCTGACCTGGGACAACGCCGCCCTTATGAGTCCCGCTTTTGCGAAAAAGCTTGGTGTCCAGACCGGCGACCTGGTGCAGATCGTGATTAATGAAAAGGGCGCTCGTGGAGGGCCGATCAAACGCGAGCTGGTAATCGCGGCGCTGGTGTCGCCCGGCCACGCGGATAATTCAATCACAATCTCACTCGGTTACGCGCGAAAAATGCCGGAGTTTAATGCGCTGCCGTACGCAGGCGGAGCGTTGAAAGAACGACCGAAGATCGCCGAACAGTCGGGGTTCAACGGCTACTTCCTTCGCACCGCGGCAAATCCATATTTCGTCTCGGCGGGTGGCCAGGGAATCGAGAGTGTGAAAGTAACGAAAGTCGGACGCACTTATCCGCTCTCCATTACGCAGGAGCACTTCAGCATTGAAGGCCGCGGTCTTGTCCGAGAAGCGACGCTGGAACGCTACCGGGCCGACAATGATTTCGCCAAGAAAGTGCCCGGCGAGGAAGAATTGTCCCACAGGTTGCCAACCATCTACAGTCATCCGCCCCTAGACGCGCCGCAGCAGTGGGGGATGACAGTCGATCTGAATGTCTGCACCGGATGCAGCGCTTGTGTGATCGCCTGCCAAAGCGAGAACAACATCCCGGTAGTCGGCAAACTGCAAGTGGCTCATGGCCGGGCGATGCACTGGATTCGCATCGACCGCTATTACGCAAGCAAAAAGCCATTTAACCAGGACCGTGGCGACTGGCCGCAAGATCCGGAGATCGTGCATGAACCGATGATGTGCCAGCACTGTGAGAACGCGCCGTGCGAAACGGTTTGTCCCGTCAACGCTACCGTCCACAGCGAGGATGGTCTCAACGTTATGGCTTACAACCGCTGCATCGGCACGCGATATTGCGCGAACAACTGCCCATTCAAGGTGCGCCGATTCAATTACTTCGATTACAATCAGCGACCAGTCGGCAAGAGGAAGATCGCCGGTGCCTTGAGCATCTATGAAGAATATTTCGCGCCGCTCACCACCAAAGGCGCGCCTGACATTATCAAAATGCAGAAAAATCCGAACGTCACCGTGCGTATGCGCGGGGTGATGGAGAAATGCACATTTTGCGTGCAACGGATTGAGGAAGCAAAAATCGCGGCGCAAGTACGAGCCGGCGCTTCAGCCGATACACTCATCCCGCGCGATTCATTTACGACGGCGTGCGCGCAAGCCTGTCCCACAGAAGCAATTGTTTTTGGGAACATCAAAGACCCGGAAAGCCGCGTCTCGAAAATGAAAAAGCAGGACCGCAATTATCGCCTGCTCGAATATTTGAACGTGAACACGCGAACGAGTTATCTCGCGCGTATTCGCAACCCGAATCCGAAGATGCCGGACGCGGCAAACATTGGCGTCGCAAGCTTGGAGGAGAAGTTACCAGAATGAGCGAAGGTCGAATGATAACGGCGGCCGACAGATTCCGGGTAGCGCACGCGTCTCGCGTGTCTGGTTTCGGCGTCGCGCCGAAACGAACTTTTCCTTTGGCACCTTCACATCTTTGCACATTTTTTGTCTTCAAGTCGGTGGTCAGAAAAGTCCGCGAACCCGAGACGGATTCGCCAACGCGCGAGACGCGTGCGCTACCCAATCAGTTGAATTCGCGCATGGGGGTAGATGTTGCGCTGGTGTGTAATCCTGAGCGGGACGAAGGATCGCGCACGGGGTGTGGGACGCACCCGGCTTTTTTTTATGTGATTAATGGCCTGATGGGAGATCCGTCGCCGTCTGCGCTGCTCGGGATGACCGCCTATTAGAATTATGGACGCAGCACCAACAGCACCGGAGATCAAAGAAGCAGAGCCGCTCGCGCATGTTCCGCTGGTCTTGAACAGGCGCAACTTCAGTTGGCTGACGGAGCGGATTTCCGGCGTGGTTGAAAATCCTGCGCCACGCTGGTGGTGGGTAGCTTTTACCATCACCGCAAGCGTGGCGACCTTCGGTCT
>WNGK01005166.1_pt1 | contig 16263 bp, 15 predicted proteins | sample 5400601 | NCBI WGS metagenome assembly WNGK01 (sample SAMN13153376, study PRJNA577476) | soil metagenome | isolation source: 60 cm soil or saprolite under Garry oak tree replicate 1 | place: USA:California | collected 2016-06-15
TTCGCCCTGAGCGCCGAGCCCGCGTTGAAGCCGAACCACCCGAACCACAGAAGCCCGGTGCCCAGCGCCACGAACGCCACGTTGTGGGGAAGCGTTCGCTCGCCGGGGGCGAAGTGCCGGGACCCCACGACCCAAACCGAGGCCAGCGCGGCGAAACCCGCGCTCGTGTGCACGACCATGCCGCCGGCGAAGTCGAGCACGCCCCACCTGGCCAGGAACCCTCCGCCCCAGATCCAGTGGACCAGGGGCACGTAGACCAGCAGGCTCCAGAACACCAGGAACTTCAGGTAGCTCCGGAAGTGCACCCGGTCGGCGAAGGCCCCGGTGATGAGGGCCGGGGTGATGATGGCGAACATCTCCTGGAACACGAAGTGCGCCGAGCCGGGGATGGTCGGGGCCCACGGGCCGGGGGCTTCCCCCACGTGCCGCAGGGCCACCCACTTGAGGTTCCCGATGATCCCCCCGAGGTCCCCGGAGAAGGCCAGGGAGTAACCGACCAGGAACCAGATGGTGGTGACCACCCCCCATCGAGATGAAGCTCTGCATCATGATCGCCAGGAAGTTCTTCCGTCGGACCAGCCCGCCGTAGAAAAAGGCCAGGCCGGGCGTCATGACCATGACGAGCGCGGCGCTGGCGAGGACGAACGCCGTGTCGCCGGCGTTGATGTGCGGCATGCCGCCACCCCCTTTTCGATCCGCCCGGGTCCCTCGCTGGAAGTGTTGCGCTCGGTTCGGTTCGAAGCAAGACCGATCCTCCGGGCGCCGTCGCGACGGCCAGCCCCGCGCCTGGTCGCTACGGGGAGGAGGAGGCCTTCAGGTCGGCATCGACCTTGGCGATGGTGTCGTCAAGCCACTCGACCATCGTCCGGTGGAGCCGGATCCCCATGTCCAGCGTCATGGCCGGATACCGCTCCTGCTCATCGGCCTGGAGGAACGGCAGCAGCGCCTCGAACATCGCCAGCGACTCGCGGAACCGCGCCCGCTCGTTCTCGAGCATGCGCCTCGTCGCCTCGAGGTTTCCGGCCTGGCGGGCGAAGAACACCTTCACCAGCGACTCGCAGTAGAACTGGGGTGGCCGGGCCGGGTGCCGCAGCCATGCCGTCACCGCCCGCCGTCCCTTCGGGGTGAGCTGGAGGATCCGTTTTCGACGCCCCCCCGGGATCTCCCGCTCCCTGACGTAGCCGTCCCGGACCAAGCGCTTCGCCTGCTGGTATACCTGGCTGTGGGCAGCCGACCAGAAGTTGCTGACCGAGGCCGCCATGAACTTCTTCACGTCGTAGGCGGACATGGGCTCCCACGTGAGGATGGACAGGAACACGTGGTCCCCGGGAGCCAGCTCCTGCTTCGGCTTCGCCTTCGCCGGTGCGGTCGCTCGATTTGACATCGTCCAGGATGGATCATACCGTACGGGTCAAGACAGTCCAGCCTGGACTACCTATGCCAAGGAGCCCGCGATGCCGGCACCGGAGGCCCCGGACACCACCATCCAGGTCGAACAGCTCTCCAAGGAGTACCCGGGCGGGGTCCGGGCCCTCGACGACGTGAGCTTCACCGTCGACCGGGGCGAGATCTTCGGGTACCTCGGGCGGAACGGTGCGGGGAAGACCACCACCGTCCGGATCCTGGCCACCCTCACCCGCAAGACCTCGGGCCGGGCCGTGGTCCGCGGCGTCGACATCGAACGCGACCCGGCCTCCATCCGCCGCGTGGTGGGCGTGGCCATGCAGAACGCCTCACTCGACGACCTGATGTCCGGACGGGAGCACCTCGAGCTGGCGGCCTCGCTCGACGGGATGCCGAGGAGGGAGGCCAAGGACCGCGCCGGCGAGCTGCTCGACGCGTTCGGCCTCCAGCCTGCCGCGGACCGCCTCGTGGCCACGTACTCGGGCGGGATGCGCCGCCGGCTGGACGTGGCCATCTCCATGGTCCACCGCCCTCCCGTCCTGTTCCTCGACGAGCCCACCACCGGGCTCGACCCGCAGAGCCGGCGGGCGCTGTGGGCCATGATCCGCGGCCTGAGGGACCAGGGGGCGACCATCCTGCTGACCACCCAGTACCTCGAGGAAGCCGACGAGCTGGCCGACCGGGTCGCCGTGATCGACGCCGGCCGGATCGTGGCGGTGGGTTCGCCGGAGGCGCTGAAGGCCGAGATCGGCCGGACCTCCGTGTCGTTCCGGCTCCGCCAGCCCGGCGACGCGTCGCGGCTCCAGGGGCTCGTGGGCGATGGATCCGTGGCCACGTCGAACGGCAGGACGAGCGTCGAGTTCGCCGGCGACGGCAACCGGCTGACCGACCTGCTGCTCCGGCTGCGGAGCGAGGGCGTCGAGTTCGACCAACTGGCCGTGTCCGAGGCATCCCTGGAGGACGTGTTCGTCCGGCTCACCGGGGAGCAGCTCGACGTGTCGACGTCCTCGAACGGGGCGGTGGGTGTGGCGGCGGTGCGACGGCTTCGAAGCGCCTGAGGAGGAGGTGATCCGGGATGAACCGGGAGGGCCTGCGGAATCCGGCGTTCGCCTTCCTGTTCCCCACCCTGTTCCCGCTGTTCATCATCGTGCTGACCTCGCAGTCGTTCCACCAGGTGGTCAACCTGCCGAACTTCCCGAACATCCGGCCCTATGCCGCCTACGAGGCGCCGGCGGTGCTGCTGCTGACCGCGATGATGGGCGCCGGCTTCTCGGCCACCGGCCTGGTGGTGGACGCCCAGAGCGGATTCCTCGACCGGCTGCGGATGCTCCCGGTGAGCCCGGCGGCGATCCTCCTGGGACGGCTCCTGTTCGACGGGGTCCGGGTGATCCCGGCGTTCGTGGTGGTGCTGGTGGCGAGCTTCGGCCTGAGGGCGCAGCTCGGCTCGGGGCTTCCCGGGGCGGTGGCCATCCTCGGGCTCACGGTGTTCTGGTCGATCGCCTACAACGGCCTGTTCTTCGTGGTGGCCCTGCGAACCAAGAACGCCCAGGCCCCTCTGGCGGTGGTCCCGCTGTTCATGCCGCTCATGTTCATGAGCACGGCGTTCGTTCCCAAGCTGTCCCTTCCGGGATGGCTGCAGGCCGTGTCGAACTGGAACCCGTACACGTACCTGCTGGAGGGAGCCCGAACCTTCATGACGGGCACGCCCGCCTGGGCACCCGTGGGCAAGGCCCTGCTGGGCGCGGCGGTCATCCTGGTGATCAGCCAGGCGTTCACGGTGATGAGCTTCCGAGCGCTCGTTCGCGGCGACTAGCCCGGCCCCGCGCCAGGCCACCGCGGCGGGCGTTCGCACCGGCCGGATCGTTCGCCTACCCTCGACCCCAGTGGACCCCGAGGTCAGCCCCAACGCCGGACGCCGGCCCGACCCCTCCATGCTGATCGACCCGGACACGCTCGTGGCCGCGTACCACGAGAACCGGCCCGACCCCGCCGAGCCCTCCCAGCGGGTGGCGTTCGGCACGTCGGGACACCGGGGCTCGTCGCTGAAGGCGTCGTTCAACGAACCCCACATCCTGGCCATGACCGAGGCCATCTGCCGGTACCGTCGCCACCGCGGCATCGACGGTCCCCTGTTCGTCGGGCGGGACACCCACGCGCTGTCGGAGCCGGCATTCCTCACGGCGATGGAGGTCCTCGGGGCGGCAGGCGTCGAGGTGGTGGCCGAGCCGGACGGGTTCACCCCGACACCGGTGATCTCACACGCCATCCTCGTCCACAACCGGGGAAGGCGGAACGGGCTGGCCGATGGCATCGTGATCACGCCCTCGCACAACCCGCCGGAGGACGGCGGCTTCAAATACGACCCCCCCACGGGAGGGCCCGCCGGCGCCGACGTCACCGGCTGGATCCAGGATGAGGCGAACGCCCTCCTGCGCCAGGGCCTCGGGGGGATCCGCCGGTTGCCGTTCGAGCGGGCCATGAACGCGCCGAGCGTCCACCACCACCGGTTCGTGGACGGCTACGTGGGCGACCTCGGCTCGGCGGTCGACCTGGAGGCGATCCGGCGGGCGGGCCTACGGCTGGGTGTGGATCCCCTCGGTGGGGCCAGCGTGGCGTACTGGCCGGCCATCGCCGAACGGCACGGCCTCGACCTCGAGGTGGTGAACGACCGGGTCGACCCGACGTTCGGCTTCATGACCCTCGACTGGGACGGGCGGATCCGGATGGACTGCTCCTCGCCCTACGCCATGGCCGGGCTGATCGAGCTGAGGGACCGGTTCGACGTGGCGTTCGGCAACGACACCGACGCCGACCGGCACGGCATCGTCACGCCCGGCGCGGGGCTGATGAACCCGAACCACTACCTGGCGGTGGCCATCTCGCACCTGTTCGGCGGGGGCCGCGACTGGCCGGAGGGGGCGGCGGTGGGAAAGACCCTGGTGAGCAGCAGCATGATCGACCGGGTGACGGCCTCGGTGCGGCGGCGCCTGCTCGAGGTGCCGGTGGGGTTCAAGTGGTTCGTCTCCGGGCTGCTCGACGGGTCGCTCGGATTCGGCGGTGAGGAGAGCGCGGGAGGATCGTTCCTCCGTCGGGATGGGACGGTGTGGACCACCGACAAGGACGGGATCGTGCTGTGCCTGCTGGCCGCGGAGATCTGCGCCCGGACCGGGGAGGATCCGGGCCGGCTGTACGAGGGCCTGGCCGAACGGTTCGGCCGGCCAGCCTACCGGCGCATCGACGCCGCCGCCACACTGAAGGAGAAGGCCGCGCTGGCTGGTCTGTCTCCGAACGATGTGCGGGCCTCGGAGCTGGCCGGGGAAAGGATCACCGCCGTGCTGACCGCGGCTCCGGGAAACGGGGCCCCCATCGGCGGGGTGAAGGTGGTCACGGAGAACGGCTGGTTCGCCGCTCGCCCGTCGGGGACCGAGGACGTCTACAAGATCTACGCGGAGAGCTTCCTCGGCGAGGAGCACCTGGGCAGGATCATCGAGGAGGCCCGGGCGATGGTGTCGGCCGCGCTGGGGTCTCCAACCACATGACTGATACCCCGCTGGAACGCGGTCTCTGGGCGAAGCGTTGCCCCAGGGGCAACGGTTGGCCCAAAGAATGGAACAGTCGGTAGCGGCGCCTCCGGAGACACCGACTACATCACGGTCGCCTACGACGCCACGCGGGGGCTCCGGCAGTGGGTGTCGAATACGACGGTCCGGGACATGGGAACGACGATGCGGCGTCGCTCGCGGTGAGCCCTGACGGATCGAAGGTCTTCGTCACCGGGGGGAGCTACGGGGGCCGGATACGTCGCCTTCGCAACTGTGGCCTACGCCGCGTACTGCCGTTTGCGTGATCGGGAGCGGGCCCCGTACCATCGCCGTTCAACCGAATATCGAGGTCGGGCGGTCGCCTGAACGGCCGTTCGACCGGAGTGACCTCATCCAGAGAGGCGGAGGGACAGGCCCTGTGAAGCCTCGGCAACCCCGGTAGGGCGGGGTGCCAAGTCCGACCCCCGGAAGCGGGGGAAAGATGAGGGTTCTGGACCGAGGCTCGCTTCGATCATCCGGGCGAGCCTCTTCGTTCGGGGTCACGCACACCGACACGAACGGAGAGGAGCGCCGTCCCGATGAGCGAATTCCTGACCGGCCTCACGTGCGTCGAATGCGGCGCGGGCTACGCCGCCGAGGCGCGTTCGATCTGTGACGAGTGCTTCGGTCCCCTGCACCCGGCCTACGACCTGGAGGCCGTCCGGGCGAAGGTCTCGCGGCAGGACGTCGAACACGGCCCGCCCAGCCTGTGGCGGTACCAGGCCCTGCTCCCGGCGACCCGCGACCCGATGGTGGACCTGGGCGACGGCCTCACTCCCCTGCGGAAGGCCGAACGCCTGGGGGCCGAGCTGGGCCTGCCCAACCTCTACGTCAAGGACGACACCCGAAATCCCACTCATTCGTTCAAGGACCGGGTGGTCTCGGTGGCGCTGACCAAGGCCCGGGAGTTCGGCTACGACACCGTGGCCTGCGCCTCCACCGGCAACCTGGCCAACGCCACCGCGGCCCACGCCGCGGCGGCGGGCCTGGGTGCGGTGGCCCTGGTGCCTGCCGGGCTGGAGGCGGGCAAGCTTGCCGCCACCGCCGTGTACGGCGCGACCCTCATCGAGGTCGACGGCACCTACGACGACGTGAACCGCCTGTGCGGGGAGGCCGCCCCCGAGCTCCCCTGGGCGTTCGTCAACGTGAACCTTCGCCCCTACTACGCGGAGGGGTCGAAGACGATCGGCTTCGAGACTGCGGAGCAGCTCGGGTGGCGGGCCCCCGACCACGTGGTGGTTCCCATCGCCTCGGGCGCGCTCCTGACCCGCATCGCCCATTCCTTCCGTGAGCTCCACGAGGCCGGCTTCCTCGACGACGAACCCCATGTGCGCGCATCGGGGGCCCAGGCGGCCGGATGCGCTCCGGTTTCCACGGCGTTCGAACAGGGCGCCGAGGAGATCCGTCCGGTTCGCTATCCGGACACGGTGGCCACGTCGCTGGCCATCGGGGATCCGGCCGACGGGTACTACGCGCTGCAGGAGATCCGCCGGTCCGGCGGCGCCGCGGCCACGGTCGACGAGGACGACATCGTCGAGGCCGTGGGCCTGCTGGCCCGAACGGAGGGCATCTTCACCGAGACCGCCGGCGGGGTGACCATCGGCGCCCTCTCGCACCTGGCCGCGCGAGGGGTCATCCGGCCCGACGAGACCGTGGTGGTCTACGTCACCGGCATGGGCCTGAAGACGCTGGAGGCGTTCGGCGAACGCTACCGGCCGGCGGCGGCCATCTCGCCGAAGCTCGAGGCGCTGATCGAGGCGGTGGGCGCGCGATAGCGGATGGCGCCACCGGCGCGGTTGCTGGCAGACTCTCGTTCGACATGGCCGATGAGGGTGCCATCGACGAGCTGTACACCCTTCCCGTCGACGGGTTCATCCCGGCTCGAACCCGCCTGGCCAAGGAGCTGAAGGCGGCCGGAGACCGCGAGGGAGCGGCGAGGATCCAGTCGCTCCGCAAGCCGACCGTCGCCGCGTGGGCGGTGAACCAGCTCGTTCGGCGCGAACCAGAGGCGGTGGACGAGCTGTTCGACGCGGTCGGGGCCCTGCGGACCGCTCAGGAGAAGGCCCTTCGGGGAGCGGGCCGCCGAGAGCTCCAGGAGGCCGGGGCCCGGCGGAAGGCGGCCGTGGACCGGCTCACCGACGCGGCGGGAGGGATCCTGGACGAAGCGGGCCACGGGGCCGGGCGGGCGTCGTTGGACGCCGTGACGAACACGCTGCTGGCGGTGGCCACGGACCCGGAGGCGGCGAGGCTGGTCCGGTCCGGCCGCCTGGAGAAGGAGCTGCCGCCGCCGTCCGGGTTCGGCGATGCCGGGGACCTGGCGGTGGTGCTGCCCATGCCCGAGCGCCGTCCGGAGCGGAAGGCCCAACGCCCGGGCGGTCGGCCGGCGACCGTGCGGAGCGCCGCCGAAGCCCGGGCCGAGAAGCGCGCCGCCGAGCTGGCCGCGCAGGCGCAGGAGGCCGAACGCGAGGCCACCCGCCGCCGGGAGGAGGCGGACCGCGCCGCCGCGGAGGTTCGCCGCCTCCGGGACGAGCTGGCGGAGGCCGAACGCCTGGCGGCCAGGATGACTCGTGAAGCCGAACGCGCCGAGCGCCGCGCGGCGGAGGCGAGGGACAGAGCGGCGCGGGCGCGCCCGTAACACGGTCGCCAGGTCTACCCGCCGCGGCTCGACCAACAATGCGCCGGTGCCATCCCCCGGTGAGGTTGGATGGAGGGCTCTGGGCCGGGGTCTCGCGTCAGCCGGGCCTGGGCGGTTCGAAGAAGCCCATGATGCGGGGAGCGAACATCAGGTCGCCCGAGACCTTGAGCCGCCCCGTCATGAACATCTGCATGCCGTTCGCCTGCCCCGTCACCAGCTTGGCGAACGGCACCAGGGCGACGGTGAGGGTGACCTTGGGCGAATCGGAGCGACCCGGCCGCGTGGTGCAGGCGCCGTCCGCGATCGAGACCACGTGGGGGTGCTCCTGGCCCTGGTCGGTCACCACCCACTGGATGTCCGCGGTCACGCCCTGGGTCTTGTCCGGTTGGAAGCGCGGGGGGAACCCCTCGAAGATCCGTTCGAGGCTCTGCTCGGTGCCGACGGTCCGGATGCCCTCCTCGATCTGCTCGTCGCTGGCGCCGGCCACGAGCGAGGCGAACTGCTCGGGGGTCATCTCGAGCGGATCGAACGACGCGGCCTGTCCGGTCACGGTGTCCCTCCTGTCGGTCGCGGGCGCCTTCTGTCGGGGCGGCCGGATTTGAACCGGCGACCTTCTGCTCCCAAAGCAGACGCGCTGCCAAGCTGCGCCACGCCCCGTGGAACGGCTCGATGGTACTTCACTTGCGGGACTGGCCACGGATGGCGGCCGCGCCATCCGCGAGAGGGATGACTACGCGGGGAAGGCGAGGGCCCGGTCGTCGAACAGCTTCTTCGAGGCCGGGTACAGGGTGAGGGCCCACGCCCGGTCGCACGCCTGGTCGGGGCAGCGGACGACCCGGAGCCAGCACGCCGAGAGCGCCTCCGTGTCCGCGGGTGGGCCGATGGTCCCGTTCGGGTCGAACGCCGCCAGGCCCTCCTCGTCGAAGGACTCCTCGATCTGATAGGCGAACGGGACGGGGGTCCCGCACGATGGGCAGTTCCACCACGCGCTGGCCACATCGGCCTCCTTCGCCTCGGGTGGCCCATCGCCTGCGGCCGGGAACCCGGGTCCCCGATTTCCTCCCCACCCGCCGGACAGGCGAAACTGGGGACATGTCGGTGAAGGGGACAAATCTCGCCAAGGTCTTCTGGCCCTCGGCGGGCCTGACGAAGGGGGACCTGCTGGTATACCTGGATGCGGTGGCACCCCAGATCCTGGCCGGCCTCCGGGACCGGCCCCTCACCGTCATCCGCTTCCCCGACGGCATCGAGGGGTTCTCGTTCTATCAGAAGAACACCCCGGCCAACGCGCCGGCCTACATCCGGACGGTGTCCATGCGGGCGGAGAGCGCGAAGCGAACGGTTCGCTACGCCGTGTGCAATTCGCAACAGGCCCTCCTCTGGCTGGGGAACCAGGCCGCCATCGAGTTCCATCCGTGGACCTCGCGGCGTGACCGGCCCGAGCGCCCCGACCAACTGGTGTTCGACTTCGACCCTCCCGAGGGCGACTTTCGGCGGGCCGCCCGGGCCGCCGCGGCGATGCGCGAGGTGCTGCGCGAAGCCGGCCTGGCCGGGGCCGCCAAGACCAGCGGGTCGAAGGGCGTGCACGTGTACGTGCCGATCCGGAGGCGCTATCACCACGCACAGGTGATGGCCGTCGCGAGCGCGCTGGCCGACCGGCTGGAGGAGGTCGAACCGGACCTGGTGACCACGTCGTTCTCCAGGGGCGGGCGGGGCGGCCGGGTGTTGATCGACATCCGCCGGAACGTGCCCGGGCAGCACGTCGCCGCGGCCTACACGCCGCGGGCCCGGCCCGGCGCGACGGTGTCCTTCCCCGTTCGGTGGAAGGACCTCCCGCACGCCGACCCCGCGGACTTCACCATCGTGAGCGTGCCGAAGCTCCTGGCGAACGGATACGATCCGTGGCGGGAGCTGCTGCCGCCGGCGCAGAGCCTCCCCTCCCCCCTCACCGGAGGCTGACCGCAGTTGAGCGTCATCACCGCATCTGTCGGCGGCGGTCTCGCCCATGCGCTGAGCCTGGCGTTCGGCATGACGTGGGAGGTGCTGTGGGCGCTGGTCCTCGGGTTCGCCCTGTCGGCGGCGGTGCAGGCGGTGGTGTCGAAACGCGAGATGACCCGGCTCCTTCCCAACGACTCCCCGCGGTCGCTGGGCATCGCCTGCGGCCTGGGCGCGGCGTCGTCCTCGTGCTCCTACGCCGCGGTGGCCCTGGCCCGTTCGATCTTCAGGAAGGGGGCGAACTTCACCGCGGCGATGGCGTTCGAGTTCGCTTCGACGAACCTGGTGATCGAGCTGGGGATCATCCTGGCGCTGCTCATCGGGTGGCAGTTCACGCTGGCGGAGTTCGTGGGCGGGCCGCTGATGATCGTGCTGCTGGCGCTGCTGTTCCGGGCTTTCTTGCGGCCGCCGCTGCTCGAGGCGGCGCGGCGCCAGGCCGAGAAGGGGTTGCGCGGCTCGATGGAGGGCCACGCCGAACACGACCTGGCGGTGCGCAAGCCCGGTTCGATCCTGTCGCGGGTGACCTCGCCCGAGGGGTTCACCGCGATCAGCCAGGCGTTCCTGATGGACTGGGCGGCCGTGTACAAGGACGTGTTCGGCGGGCTCCTCATCGCCGGGGCGGTGGCGGCGTGGGTGCCGAACCGCTTCTGGCAGGGCTTCTTCCTGGTCCACCACCCGGTGCTGGCGAAGCTGTGGGGGCCGCTGGTGGGGCCGCTGGTGGCCATGCTGTCGTTCGTCTGCTCCATCGGGAACGTGCCGCTGGCGGCGGTGCTGTGGAACGGCGGGATCAGCTTCGGAGGGGTGATCGCGTTCATCTTCGCCGACCTCATCGTGCTGCCGATCCTGAACATCTACCGCAAGTACTACGGCGGCCGGATGGCGCTGTTCCTGGTCGCCACGTTCTACGCGACGATGGCCGCCGCGGGCTACGTGATCGAGGTCCTGTTCGGCGCTCTCGGTTTGATCCCCGGCGGCCCGCGCCACGCCAAGGTCATCGAGGCCAGCGTCCACCTCAACTACACGAGCGTGCTGAACGTGCTGTTCCTGGTGGTGGCGGCCGTGCTGACGGTCCGGTTCGTCCGCACGGGCGGCCTGCCGATGCTTCGAATGATGAACGAGCCCGCCGCCCACTCGGGCCACGGCGGGCACGGCCACGGTGAAGGGCATGCCGGCCACGAGGGGACGCTGGGCACGAGCGAGCATCATGAAGATGCCATTGGGGATGCATGAGTCAATCTGCTAGGTCCGGGAATATCGCTGGCGGAAGGAAGTCGTATTTGGGGGCGTCAGCCGAACGGCGGGACATATAGTTCCGAGGATTCATGAGCTCCGCCCGTCACCGCGAGAACGCGACCATCTGAAAGCAGTGCGGTGAGAAATAGCGAACGCGGATAGTTCATGGATCCGGTCAGACTCCACGTCCCCGTCGTGGGGTCGTAAAGCTCGGAAGAAGCCAAACTCCCGTACGTGGAGTAGCCGCCAGCCACCAGAACGAGACCATCGTGGAGAAGTACCGCTTGGGCCCACTCACGTGGGACGGACATGTCCATCGTTGGGCTCCACACCCCTGATTCCGGGTCGTAGAGCTCTGCTGAGGAGAGACTGAGCCCGCTGGAGTCACAACACCCTCCGGACACGAGCACAGAGCCGTTGGGGAGGGGGGTGGCGTTGAACCCCCAGCGCCCCTGGGCCATCGATCCCGTCGGACTCCAGGTGCCGGTGTCTGGATCGTACAACTCGGCCGAGGCCAAAAGGCCTCCCCTTGCCCCTTCGCCGCCGACGACAAGCACTTTCCCCGTTCGGAGCAAGACCGCTTGATGCCCTTCCCGCGCTTGCCCCATGCTTCCGACGGGGATCCACCGGCCGCGTTCGGGCTGGTACAGCTCCGCGGTCGCCGTGGGGCCTCGGGAGTTGCCCCCGCCGGTCACCAGAACGCGACCGCTAGGGAGCAGGGTCGCCGTATGGTCGAATCGAGCCTTGACCATGTGGGCGGTCGTGGTCCATGTCCCGAATGTCGGGTCGTAGACATCGGCATTTCGTGTGGCACTGACGCTTTCGAATCCGCCGGCAACCAGTACCTTTCCGTTCCGGAGGACCGTTTCGGTGAGCGCGTCGGCCTCTTCGTCGACCATCGAACCTGCGCTTGTCCACCTGCCGGTCGAGGGGTCGTATCGCTCCGCGGCTCTCGTCCACTGGCCGCCAGCCAGGAGCGCGTCCCCAGACTGGATCAGGGCCATCGAGCCACCCTCATGCCCTGTTTGGGTGCTCCCCGTCAGCACCCAGTAACCGCCTGCCCTCCGGGAAGCGTGATCGCCAAGAGCAGCTCGGGCCGGAGGACCGGCATTCAAGACCATAGCCATGACGGACACGATCAAAGCTCCAGACTGCTTCGCGCCATTGCCTTTCAGTCTGAGGGAGCCCACGAGTCCTCCTGACGGAGCCGGGCTGACTATACAGGCTCGGTCAAGCGTGAATAGGCGATCTCCCTTCACGCACCTGAGACCAAGTCCAGGTCGAACTCCCCCAGACCCACGATGGCCACGCCTCCTCCAACCCGGACGCCGCCGTCCTCGACCACGTCGACCAGCAGCGTGCTGGGCCGGCCCATCTCGGCGCCCTGGCTGATGGTCAGCCGCCCCGGCGCCATGGCGCCCCGATGCACCAGGTACGCCCCGAGCGGCCCGGCCGCCGAGCCGGTGGCGGCGTCCTCCATAATGCCCTGCGCGCCGAACAGCCGGGCGTGCGCTCGATCCTCGCCGACCGAGGCGAGATAGTACCCCGTCGTGCCGAACGACTCCATCAAGCCCGCCATGAGGCGCTGGTCCGGCCAGGCCCGGCGCACCGCATCGTTCGTTCGAGCCGGGACCACCAGGTGCGCCAGCCCGGTCGAGACCACCTGGGGCGGCAGATCCGGGTGCAGCTCCTCCTGGATCAGCCCGGCCGCCTCGGCCACGGTCCTGAGGTCCTCGGCCACCGCCCCGAAGGTCGCCTCGCCCTGATCCATCCAGGCCGTGGCGCGTTCGACGTCCACCTCCATCCGGTACTCGCCACCCTTCACCGACTGTGTGGCCAGCGAACGGATCCGCCCCTCCAACACCAGGACGAACGCCGTGCCCAGGCTGGGATGCCCGGCGAACGGCAGCTCCTCGGCCGGAGTGAAGATGCGCATGGCGTAGCGGTCGCCGCCGGCCGACATGACGAACGTGGTCTCGGAGACCCCGATCTCCCTGGCGATGGCCTGCATCAGGTCGTCCGGCACGCCGGCCCCGTCGGGCACCACGCAGAGCTGATTGCCCGCAAGCGGCCGGTCGGTGAACACGTCGACCAACCTGAACCCGATCCGCACGAGGGCGATCCTATCTGCCTGTTAGATTTGCAATCAGCCGCGGGTGTAGCTCAGTGGTAGAGCTCCAGCCTTCCAAGCTGGTGACGAGGGTTCGATTCCCTTCACCCGCTCCCGTCGCCCCTCACAGGCTCCAGGCGGCGAAGGTGTCGATCTCCGGCTCGCCGGCGGCCGGAGCGCCGCCGTCGGTGGGGAGCCACAACTCGACCTTCGTGCCCATGGCGGGAAGGCTCTGTACCGTGCACCAGCCGCCGGCATGCTCGGCCCGCTCGCGCATCGAGTCCAGGCCCGTGTGCTCGGGCAGCACCTCCTGCGCGGTGAACCCCAGCCCGTCGTCCCACACCCGCACGAACACGCCTCCCTCCCGGTTCGCCACGAGCACCTCGACGTTCTCCGCCCGGGAGTGCCGGCGAACGTTCGACAGGGCCTCCTGGACGATCCGGTACAGGAGCACCCGAACCTCCACCTCGGGCTCGGCCTCGAGACGGTTCTCCAGCCGGTACTTCATCCCGGTCTCGGCGCGGGCCCCTTCCATGTACGCCCACATCGCCGCGGCCACACCCTCGTCGTCCAGCTCGGGAGGCTGCAGGTCGAACATCACCCGGCGCAGCGCGTCGACCGCCCGGTTCACCATCTCCTCGGCCTCCCTGAGGCCTCCGGCGTGGCGAGGGTCGGCCAGCCCCTGGCTGAGGATCTCCAGGCGCCACGAGGCCGCGCTCATCCCGTCCACGGGGTCCTCGTCGGGGCGGCCCCCCGCCAGGGGCGGTGTCCCCTCGGGCGTCGTCACCAGGCGGCCCAACAGCCCCCGCCGTTCCTGGTCGGTCCTTCGGAGCAGCTCGATGCCGTGTTCGAGCTTCTCCTCGCCGCGCTTGCGCTCGGTGATGTCGCGCACCGCGCCGTTCACCCGGACCAGCCTCCCGGTGTCCCGATCCATCACCGGCCGGGCGTAGCAGAGCGTCCACACGGGCCGGCCGGTGCGGGTTCGAAGCCGGAGCTCCGCCAGGAACTCCCGGCCCGCCCGCACCATCTCCACGCCGCGATCCGCCTCGGCCCGGTCCTCCGGGTGGACGGCGGACAGGACCCCCAGCTCGCTCGGCTGGTCCGGGTCGACCTCGAAGGTCAATGCGAAGTCCTCGGTGAGCCATTCGACCTGCATCGAACCGTCCTCGGCGACCACGGTGGAGTAGGCGTAGTCGGAGGCGATCCCGAAGACGCCTCGAACGGGCTCCTCCGCCGCGGCCGGGACCGCGGCCTCGAGCTGTTCGGCCATCCCGTTCGATATCGGCAGGTCGGCCCGTCCACCTGATGGGGGACAACGAATGGTCCGGCCAATGCGGGCCGCGTACAGTCCCGATGGTGAGCAGGGCCGGCCGGTACGACGCGGTGGTGGTGGGATCGGGGCCGAACGGCCTGGCCGCCGCGGTCGAGCTGGCCGAGTCGGGCTGGTCGGTCCAGGTGCTGGAGGCCGAGGAGACCATCGGCGGCGGCTGCCGGACTGCCGAGCTGACCCTGCCGGGATTCCGCCACGATCTCTGCTCGGCCATTCACCCGCTCGCCACGGCGTCGCCGTTCTTCCGGGAGCTCCCCCTGGCGAAGCACGGCCTCCGGTGGGTCCACCCGGGCGTGCCCCTGGCCCACCCGCTGGACGACAACTCCGCGGTGGTGCTGCGGCGTTCGGTGCGAGAGACCGCGGAGGGGCTGGGCCGCTCCGGCGACGGCCGGGCCTATGCCCGGCTGATGGGGCCGCTGGTCGAATCCGGCGAGGACCTCATCCCGGCCATCACCGGCCCGCTCCTGCGGGTGCCCGGGCATCCGTTCGACCTGGCGAGGTTCGGCCTGCACGGGGCGCGGTCGGCGGCGGGGCTGGCCCGCGCGAGGTTCGAGGGCGAGCCGGCCCGAGCCCTGCTGGCGGGGTGCGGGGCCCATTCGATCCTGCCCCTCGAGCAACGGCTCACCGCCGCGTTCGGGCTGGGGCTGGCCCTGCTGGCGCACCTGGTGGGGTGGCCGATGGCGGCGGGGGGCTCCCAGGCCATCACCGACGCGCTGGCATCGCACCTGCGCGACCTGGGCGGGGAGATCGTGCCCGGCCGCCGGGTGGAGTCGCTGGACGAGCTGCCGCCCGCGCCGGCGTTCGTCCTGGACCTCACGCCCCGGCAGGTCGTGCGGGTTGCCGGACCCAGGCTGCCGGAGGGGTACCGGCGGAGGCTGGAGCGGTACCGCTACGGGCCGGGCGTGTTCAAGGTCGACTGGGCCCTGGACGGGCCGATCCCGTGGAAGGCGCCCGAGTGCGCCTCGGCCGGGACGGTGCACCTGGGCGGCGGCCTGGAGGAGATCGCCGCCGCCGAGGCCGCGGTGTGGCGCGGCGAGCACCCCGAGCGGCCCTTCGTCATCCTGGCCCAGCAGAGCCCGTTCGACCCGTCCCGGGCGCCGGCGGGCAAGCACACGGCGTGGGCGTACTGCCACGTTCCGAACGGCTCGACCATGGACATGACCTCACGGATCGAGGCGCAGGTCGAACGGTTCGCCGCCGGCTTCCGCGACCTGGTCCTGGCCCGATGCGCCCAGCCGCCCGAGGAGATCGAACGCCGCAACGCGAACCATGTCGGCGGGGACATCAACGGGGGGGTGCAGGACCTGGGGCAACTGGTGGGGCGGCCGGCGCTGCGGCCCTCCCCGTACACGACCCCGGCGAAGGGTGTGTACCTCTGTTCGTCGTCGACCCCGCCCGGCGGCGGCGTCCACGGGATGTGCGGCTACCACGCCGCCCGGGCGGTCCTGAAGCGAACCCGCCCCGCCGCGGGGTAGCGTTCGCATCAGCGATGGAAGAGGAGTTCGCCTGGGCGGTCGAAGTGTCGAAGGATGGCGAACGGTGGCGGTTCTTCGGCAAGGCGTGGACCGGGCCCGGAGAGCCGCTGCTGCTCCACGCGCTGCCGAGGTTCCTCCGCTACCGCCGGGTCGACGTGGACGAGTGGAGCGGGCCGCTCGAACGAACCGGGGACCAGCCGATGGCCCTGCTCGACCTCGACGCGGGGCGCCGCGAGGAGCTCTGGCCCGGGGAGGAGCACGCCGGGCTGCCGGTGCTGCTCCCGGGGGGCGAGGAGGGCCGCCTGCTCAGGTTCGACCACACCCCGGACGGCGAACGCTGGACGTGGGCGGTGGAGTTCCGCGGCCTCCGGCACCCGGCCGGATGACGGGCCGGACCCCGAAGGTCATGGGTCGAGCTCGCCGGCCGGCTCGGTCGGATCCGGCGGGGGCATCCGAGCGCGCACCGGCACCACGGTGGACAGGCCGGTGAGCTCGAGGAC
>WNGK01003813.1_pt1 | contig 16258 bp, 9 predicted proteins | sample 5400601 | NCBI WGS metagenome assembly WNGK01 (sample SAMN13153376, study PRJNA577476) | soil metagenome | isolation source: 60 cm soil or saprolite under Garry oak tree replicate 1 | place: USA:California | collected 2016-06-15
TCTTCAGCACCTACCATCAACGAGTATCTCTGAAAACCTCGTCAGGTATCTCATAGAGGATATTCTCCTCCAACAGGAGATTGAGCGACTTTGGGAGATAGGAGATCAGGCTGCGAAATACCGCCTAAATCCTGAAAGTTCCATTAAACTTCTACTTGAAGAGTTCCAAGCATATGTAGGGGCAACCACCTACCAGGACCTTTGCAAACTTTATACTGAGGAAAACATTGGAGATGTGCTAAAAAAGCTCATCCGTCGCTATCAGTTTATCCTATATACAGATAACGGCAAAGATACCTGGGAAAAATGGCTTAGTAGAGTACGGAAGTATGTCAAAATTGAGTACTCATAGAACACATAGCGAAAATAATAAGACTACACAGCTTGCGGTGACGATGACGGAAAGTCGTAGATGTTGCGCATCTCGTGGGTGTTTTTGTAAACTAAACCTGGCTCTCCGTCATCTCCTGGGCAGGATGAGCTTATTGGAAATCTGCTCTCTTTCGCTGCCCGCTTCCAGAGCAGATCAAGGTTTTTCAGAATTCTGCTGATGAGGTCTCTGCACAGAAGATGACGGAGAGCCATTCAAATTGACATTTTACAGTTTCTGGTGTTTTTTGTTGTGCTTGATGTATTGATCGGGTTCAGAGCCGGTATGAAGAAGAAAAAAGAGGCTATTCCGGGGTCTTCTGCGACGAGGGATTCTTCCCGGCGTATTCGGGGGGTATACAGGAATGCCTATCCAGCAGAGGGCGCTCTATGCGGTTTTATACCTGTTCCAGCCAGCGTTTCACGGCTCTGGCATTTTTTGGGCGATCTTTTGCTTCCGGGGCCAGGAGCCTTACTAGCAGGTCGCGGGCGTCCGAGGAAAGCTTTATTTCCTCTAATCGCGCAAAGTCGATTTTTTCACGGGGTTCCGGGCGCGCTAGCATGTCGTACCAGATAGCTGCTACGGCGTAGAGGTCTGAGCAAACGCTGGCATCGCGCGCGTTGGCGCGCAGTTCGGGGGCCATGTAACGATTGGCTTTGACGGGAAATGGCTTATCCGTGAAGGTGAGGGTCAGCGGCGATTCCGGTATGCGTGCAAAGTCAAAGTCGCCCAGTTTGGCCGCGCCATCGTTCGCCAGGTAGACACATGCAGGAGTAATGTTGCGATGCAGAATGCCCCTGTTGTGGCAGCAGTCAAGCGCATCCAGGATACCGGTGAGGATATGCAATTGTTCCTGAAAAGGAATCTGCGGGCCGGTTTCCAGTCGATCCTGCAAACTGATCCCCTTCACCCATTCAAGCAAGAGCCAGTGGATGTCGCTGCTATCGCGATCGGGCAGGTAGTCGTAGACCTGCACGATATTGCGATGCTCCCCAATCCTCGCCAGCGCCTCCATATCACGTTGAAAACGAGAAAGAGCGTCTGCCAGATCTTTTGTCGAAAATGCGCTCGTCGTGTAGTATTTCTTAGCGCGCGCATAGCGTCCAGGCATGCGTACATGGACGGCCTGATAGGCGTGAAAAATCTCCTCAGGACCCAGACCCAGATCATACAATATACGATACGAGTCTCCGATATACTCCTGCCTGGGATCAACGGCGCGAGGCAAGAGCATGGTAACAATTCTATTTATAAGCCCCATGCTCAATTCTCTATTGGTATTATCGGAGAGATAATTTCTGCCAGTCAGGGCGCGAATCAAACGATCATCGAGTCGAAAAATCTTGTCCTCGCGCGGCTCTCTGAGAGTGATATTGTCGCTATTCTGCAACTTTGCGTTAGCCTGGGCTAATACCACCAGGCCAACTATGCTGATATTCTTGAACCCGGCCTGTTCTAATATCCGAGCCAGGATTTTCGCTTTGGTCGCGACGCTGATGAGCGGGCTGTGTTGAATCAGCCCGTCGTTGCGTTGCCATTTCACCTGATCAATGATAATCGATCCTCGCCAGTTCTTGACCTCTAGAATCCAGATGCCTTGCCGGTTGAAAAGCACGAAATCGCATTCCCGCGTGCTATTTTTCTCAGGCAAGTGATAGTTGCCTAATAACACGCCGTTGCTCTGATCCAGTGTACTCATAAGAAAGTTGCGGGTAATTTGCTCGCCTTTATTATCGTTCTGGGCGCAAGCGATATATTGCAGGGTCATACATGCTCCTCCATAACGCATTTATTAAGGACACCCGGGCTAGATACAGGTCAATGCTTCTATATGTTCAGTGTAGACGGTGATAGCCAATTAGTCAAGCAATACTAGCGAAGTTACAAGAATTCTAAAATCATTGCAAGAATAGATGCGGTACTCTTCCCCTCTAACGTAAAAGCTCCCTCAGATGATGAGTGATTGGGGATCAGGATGAAAGACTCGTAACATAACGCGAGTTCTGTAATATGCCGGTCGCACTGGAATGGCCCACGCTCGCCCATAAGAAAGTCGTTATCTCAATTCACACCAAATGTTTAAAATGACAAATTTGGCTCTATCGACTTCGCAATTTTAGCAAAATTGAAAATGATAACTTGAATACTTATCCTTGAAATGAACTCGGGATTTGTGGCCCCCTCTACTCCTCTTCAATACCTGCTTCTAGCGACAGAACCTCAGCTAGCGCGTCATCTGCCGCTCTACGCACCACTAGCGGCTCTTGACCATTTCTTAGTTCGATGAGCCTACGAATAGCCTCCTCTGGAACATTATGGCGCAACTTACCAAGTGCTTGTGCAGCCCTCATCCGTACTTCCCAGTAGCAGGGCCAATCGAGCAACGGCGTTAATTTACCAATCAGGAAAGGTGAAGCGTTTTCCATATATTCGATGATTTCGATAGTGAAGCTCTTCGCTGCCGAGGCCAGGGCTACGCTCGATCCCTCTCCTCGAGAGGCTGCGGCCAATTCAGGTAGGAGCGCACGTAGTATTTCTGGATATGCCTGACGAAGTGCGTCGGCAGCCGCCAAGCGCACTTCCTCTTCGCTGTCTCCTAGCATCGCTTTCAGTTTCTCGGCAGGAATTCGTTCCCTCAGCACTTTTATAGCCGATGCTCTCATCGCTCCGCTGCTGCTCTCCAAGCCTTCTATAAGCTGCTCCTCCGGTATACGTTCCCTTCGTTGCTTAAGTAACTCCAGTGCCAGTTCCCCGACAATATCTGACTCATCGTTAAGCGCCGATATGAGAAGGTCGATAGGAATACGCTCACCCAATATTTGCAAAGCTTCCCTGCGCACCTGGATTCTCTCGTCGTCGAGAGCAGCGATAAGCTGCTCCATCGGAGTGCGGTCAGCTAAAATATGCAGCGCAATGAACCGCACATCTCCATTTTCATGACTCAAAGCGATCAGAAGCCGGTCAACAGTTGCCCGCTCTTTTAGCATTGCCAGGGCTTTCCTCTGCAACCGCTCGAACATCTCACTCCGGATGGCAGCTTCAGGATCGATCAATTTCTGCTGTTGCGACATTTGAGTCTTTACCGCTATTACTCTTCCGCCGAATAATCCACTGTAGAACCGCATCTTGGCATCCAGTTCTTCCAAATATTCCAAAGGGATAGTTCCTACTTCATGCAAGGTGAGCAACCCTTCTACGTTACAAATCTGAGCTAGAATCCGCCACTCTTTAAAATCCCTCAAGGCCAGATGTGCCGTCACCACCAGAGGAGTTAATTGACCTTTCGCTGAACGCTCTGCTAAAGCCTTTCGCTGTCCCAGTCTTTCAAGCGCCTGGATTGCAGCCTTGTGTACCGCCACGCTTCTGTCCTTTAATGCAGCGAACAATAGACCTATGGCAGCCTGCTCGTGGCGTTGTCCTAATACATGGATTGTCGCCTCTCGCACCCTTGGCCTCCTGTCCTGCATAGCAGTGACAAGCTGGTTGAAAGAAGCGTACTTACCGAGTAGCTCGATAGAGGCCAGGCACAACAATAAGTCTTCGTGGTGGAAAAGATTGTCGATGAATTCAGACGTTACTCGCTGCCCCAGTTTTTCCAGGCATATTTTAGCGGCGATCCGTACCGGTTCATATTGATCGCGCGTCAAAGCAAGCAGCGTTTCTAGCAAGAGCATGTTCACTTCGACTTGCCCCAATACATGCGCTAGTACTCGCAAAGCCGAGGCCCGTACTTCCCTATTCTTATCCTTGAGCAGTTCAAACACCGCTACCGCTTCTGGTGATGTGTGGCCTTCCATATCCTCCAACGCTTTTATAGCTGCCAAGCGTACTGCTGTGTTTTTGTCAGTTAAAGCTTCCAGGAGCAGATTCACAGGAGTATCTTCTCCCAACCTGCCTAATAGACGGACTGCTATTGCACGTATGAAATCATGTTTTTTGTCCAGAGATGCAAAGAACTGCTCAAGTATCGTCCATTCATTTCGACGTCCCAGGATATATGCTGCTGATAAGCAACTCGTCTTATAGGTACCGAAATCATAGAGTGCCTCTATAAGCTCTTCCATTGGTACCTCTTGCCGAGACTCCCTGATCGATAGTATCAATTCCCAGAGTTCCTGATCGTTAGCATTCTCTAACGTTGCCAGGGCATTCAGGATATCCTGCTCTTCCAACTGCCAACACATCGGCTGCGACCGGATAGGCAGAGCTGTGTATAATGGCCGCTGGGGGGATTGTCACCTCCTCAATCAATTTAAGCACAGGAGTACGTTTACCCAGTGTCTTGATTACCTCGGAACGGACAAGATCTTCTGGGTCATCTAGTGCAGGCATCAGCAAATCATAGGTCTTTTCTCCAAGCTCTGCTAGCATTTCTACCGCTGCCAATCGCACTAAGTCCACCTTATCGGACAGCATCTCAGCCAGATCTTTTACAGGGGCCAGTTCTCCCAATTTCCCCAGAGCCTTTATCGTCTCCTCCCGCACTGAGTAATCTTCGTCGTGAAGGCCGGGAAGCAAGATCTCCCGTAGGTCAACCTTCCTCATCTCTCCTAACGCTAGCATAGCCGCTGCGCGTACGGCTCTATTCTCACTTTTCAGCACTTGAATGAGAGCATCTATAGGTGCGTACTCTTCAAGCTCCGCTAGCGCATAAGCGGCAGCCTCGCGTACTTTTGAATGCTTATCACTGAGCGCCTGCATTATAAAGCCTGCAGGCGCATATCTCCCCAGTCTTCCCAGCGCTTGAATTATAACTTTTCGGATGCGTGCATTCTTACCTGTTATACTTGCCATCAACTGATTAGCAACTGCCTGCACTACGGATGGGTTGAAATGCCCAATTTCTTCTGCTACATAGAGAAGTCGTGCTTGCCTTACCTCATGTCCGCGATCTGCCGCTTCAAGGACCGCCTGGGTCCAGGTGTTCGCAACAGCCTCCTCCAGCTCCATAAATCCGGGCTCTTCCCACAGATGCGCAGTTTCTCCTATCTCACTTAGAGATCGTATCGCTAGAGTGAGTCCCAAATCCCCGACATCACCCTCGCTGGTTGCGCGTTGTGCTACCAAGGCGTGGAGCCACGCCAGTGCTTTTTGCGTCCCCTGCCGCCTGAATTCGTAGATGAGTATCCCGACCATTAATCTCAATATCTCTATCCATCGACTGTACTTTCGCTTGTCCCATGCCAAGTACCAGAATGCCTCCTGGATCTCAACGTGAGGGCTTACAAAGGCCAGCGCTAACTCCGCAGCAGCTAGATATTCCAGGAAAGTCTGATGCCACCAGCCATACGTTTCTTTGGCTACCACCTCGAAAATCCCCGAGTTTATAAGCTGTCGCGCCAGCTCTTCGGTTGTCCAATTCTCTTTGTGCCGTTCTCGAATCGTGGGTAGAAGGCGAAGCAGGTCATCGCGGGTGAAAGTGCGCCTCTTCTGCTGGTAGAACTCGAGGGCAAGAGAAGAGACTACCTCACGTATCATCGTTCGTCTTATAGGGTCTATTTGACGAGTTTCCAGCACCGCGTCGATGACCTGCTGATAAAGCGTTGCGCGGCTCGCGGGTAGCGTGCCATAATAGGCAAAGACAATGGCGGCCAGGCTAAAGAGCAATGGATTTCGCCCCCAGTTTGATGCCTGAGGATGCTTTTCTAAGGCATGTAGAAACGATGATGGATCGCTTCCACGAGCATCAGTGGGGCCATGCATCTGCTCGTCAAGCTCAGCCAATAGTTGCTTAGCAAGCGCTTGACGCAGCTCAGGCGTTAGTGGCTGAAGTTCCCACGTAGAAAACAAGCCTCTGCGGAACTGCCCAGTTTTATATTGCGAAAATCGTGAGCCAACAATCCAGACATTTCCCTCGTCCGAAGACTTTGAGTTGACCCACGCAATAATTGCCTCACGTTGATCGGCGGTCACCTCATCTAAGCCGTCGAGGCAGATCAGGGCGCGTCCCTGCTCTATTTCTTCCCAGAGAACTCTAGCATAGTTGATATCTATGCCTAAATTGTCCAAAAGAATTGGCAGATATCCTTGAATCGCTTGACCAGGTTGGAGATAAGGTAAATATATGTAGATAGGAATCCTATCGGAAGCGTTGGCTCTGGCCTGTTGGGCAGCCCTGACGACCAGATATCTAAGCATAGTACTCTTACCTGCACCAGGGGCCCCCAGAATTATCAAGCGCATTGTAGGGCTTTTTCGAATGGCGTCTTCGGCATCTTTAGCAATTATTACCTCAGCCTCATCCTCTCCCTTCCTGTAGGATAGCGGTTCCTGCCGCTCAGGGAATGCTCTGCGTGGATCGTATTCCTCTCTGGTTGGTTCGTCCAGCAAAGCTCTTCGTTCCTCGTAGACAAGGTCTTCCGCCACTAGAGGGTCTTGTCGAAGTCTCAAGGGTAGAAACACTGCCTGGAGAGAAAAATCGTTTCTTTTGCCGATGGGTAACGTAAAGGTGTCGTATTGCTGGGAGACTCTCTCAAGATATTTGCTACGAAACGAGGATATAGTTGGTGCATGGGTTAGTTGTTTGTCAGATATGGGGGGATGTTGCTGAATTGATCTTGCTGGCGTAGGATCGGGCTTAAGTTTTTTTAACGGCTCAGCTTCCCAATCGGCTTCCGAGAAATAATTGCATTCCATGAGGTCGAGCAGGTCCTTTGCCTGACGTCTGGTGCTAATAGCATCTAGCTCCGCCAGCCCTTTAACGATTGATCGTACATCACGACAAGTAATATCCCTCTTGCCGCTACCATTTAAGAGCCTGCTCAAATCGGACGAACTCATCCCACTGGCTCTTGCTAGCTGCGGTTGTCTTAAATCCTTCCGCTTAAGATACTCTTTAACCGTATCCCGTAACCTCACTAGATTACTCATAAATCCTCGCAGAAAAAGCGCAAGAAATCTCAACAAAGCGCAAAATCGAGACTGTACCATTAGCCATATAGTAGGCCAAGGATAGACCTTATCCAGTGTAGATGAGATTCGGCTGTTAGGCCGAACTGTGCATCTTCTGGGCCTACTAGGACAGAAGTTCGTTGTCTCGTGTATTGTACCTGACAACATCGGCGATGTAAAGACAAGTCGCATTGATCCGCTTACGCATGGCTTTTGGTTTACCAAATCTCAATTGACGAGGAGGTGTTGGTTATGAAACGGGCACGAATGGCAGTCACTGCACTGCCAAATGTTTCAAAAGTCGGAGGTATCTCCTTTGAAGTTGCTCAATTGCTGGATATCTTCGCACGCATCGAGCGTCGTCGACAGGCACGGCTGCGAGAGGTCCATGCGGGGCAGACGCAATCACCCTCCCTACCAGTCCTTTTGTAGGATCGCACTCATAGATTGTCGGTGGCTATGCAGCGACCCATTACACCGATGTACTGCGCTGTACAGTACCTTGCTTGCTCTTCTTATGATTCACGGTTCTCAGTACCGTACAAAACAGAACTTTCTCTAACTGAAGGAGGACCTGTGCTCAAACAGTATGACGTTGGTTTTGACCCGGGCAATAGCGAGACTGCTGCCGTGGTCTGCGATGCCGATGACAATCAAGCACTACAGATCTGTCCCAGCTATGTCAGCCGGGGGCGCTATGACACACTTGTTCGCTTCCGTACAATGAGCGAACTCGGTCGATCAGCACAACCTACCGAAATTCTCCAGGATGACGAGCACATTCTGACCTATCCTCTCAATGGAGGCTCAGATTACTATGTGGGGAAGCTCGCTATGAGTCAGGGGAAAGGGGCCTCGTCGGCGCGAGGTGATATCAGCCGCTATTGGAGCTTTATTGCGGTAGCTCTGTTACTCACAGTATTGGGATTACTCATTCCTGAGAATGAATATGAAGCTCACGTGGTAACGGGACTGCCCGTTGAGACATACAGCGACCCGAACCGGCGCAAGGTCCGTAGCTGTCTTGAGGGGGAACATCACTACCTGCTGAATGGACGGAAACGGCGAGCAATTGTCCACGTGGAAAAGGTCATCATGGAGGGAGCCGGGGCGATGATCGCATTTGGAGATGATCGCCCGGTGCGGCAGGGGGTATTGGATATTGGCGGACGCACCACCGATCTCTATGCGTCCGATGGGCAAGCTCCTCTCATCCCGCTCTGCTGTGGCGCTGCTCTTGGCGTCGAACTGGCAGCAGATCTCTTCAGTGCAACAATGCAATCGCGGTGTGGCCGTGTACCTACTCTGATAGAGACGCGAGCCGTTCTGCGGGCAACTACAGGTAGTGGCCAGTACTCTCCTGTCTTTGTGAGCGGGCAGGAAGTAAGCTCAATAGACCTGCGCCAATGGGCTGAGGAAGCGCTGCGGAGCGTTGGCCGCGATATAGCGACATTTGTGAGTCAGTCCTGGACGAATAGCGAGCTGGGTACCGTTGCAACTGACCTTGCCAGGGTTCTGCTGGTCGGCGGAGGAGCCTACTACTACTACCGCGATATCGTGAATCTCATACCGCATGTGGCCGTGCCCCCGCAGCCAGAATTCGCTAACGCAATTGGGTATGCTTACCTGGCTCGCCATCTGCGATTGCTGCGGGAGAACCGCTGATGCCTCGCAACGTGGAAGAGAACGTCTACATCACGCTAGGCTTTGCTCGCAGTTCTCTAACCTGGCAGCGTCTGCAGCATGAGGCGAAGGAACTGGACATTTCGGTGCCTCACTACATCAAGGTGCTGCTGGCCGACCGAACGGCAGCCCTGGAAGGGCACGGTAAACATCTGTGGTTCCCTCGTACCATGCAAATTCCCCAGGTGAAACCCGATGCCCCTCCGTCGGTCTCCGTGCCAGAGACCGCAGTGGAGAAGGATTCTTCGAGGCGAGCAACAGCGGCGGCAGCGGCGGCGAATTACTGGGAAGATTAGTTCAAAAGTGCTTGGAAGGAGGTGTACAGGTGATGCATAGAGTGGAGCTAACTGTGGGGCAGGTGGTGGATCAGGGAGATTGCCCAACATCTATGCTGGATATTGTCCCACCGCTCAACCCTATTAGTCACTTCGGCGAGTGCAGCGACACTGCTTCTTCATCCAGATAGGAGCTCCGCCCCACGTGTGGCGCTCTGTGCAGGATTTGTGAACGTGACTAACCCTTAAAAGATATATTCTCTCGATGTTTCAAGTTCTCATAGCTTCCTTCGCACAGAGGAGGCCGACAAAAGAGAAGGAGTTATGGCAGATATGGTTGAACACGAAAGCGCCAGGCGACCCGACATTGGTCCTCGCTTCACGGATAGCGATCCCCTCTCTTTACACTGGATCGGCGAACAAGGAGGCGCGCAATTTGCTCAGGTACAGAAAGTCCTCGCGCGCCTTACTCCAAGTCCTGAGAGGTTAGCAGCCCCCGGAATCCTTTCGGTCCAGCGCACACGCAAGAAAATCGCGCGATGGAGACAAGGGGGACTGGTTGAATTTAAAACATTTTTGGCTAACGAAAAAGGGTGGGTGTGGCTGAGTAAGCGCGGGCTTGAATACAGTGGCTTAGGAGACATCCGCTACTACGAGCCAAAGCTCGAAGCGCTTCGGCACCTTTACTATGTGAACCAGGCGCGGTTATATGTCGAGCAACAGCGGCCGGGCGATAGCTGGAAGTCCGAACGGCTTATCCGCTACGAGCAACCTGCAGTGCCTACCGGGAGAAAAGCTCCCCATATTCCTGACGGCCTGCTCTTGAAATCCACCGGCGAAATCATTGCCGCCATAGAAATAGAGCTAAGCGTTAAGAAGCGAGAGCGCATTCTGGAAGTACTCAGAGAACTGTCAACCTCGTATCAACGGACATGGTACTTCGTAGCACAGCCGGTGTGGGCGGCCCTGGAGGCAGCGCTCACACAGTTGCCCGAACGACAGCGCAAGAGCATCCAGCTCCTCTCGGTTGAAGAGAAGCTTAAGTGATCTCGAAAGGAGTGTTCCCATGCAAAAATCACATCTGAATGAGCGAACTGGTCCAGACCCCTTGATCGTCATCATGCTTGCACTTGGCCTTTTGCTTACTCTCCCTTGCGTACTCGTAGTACTGTTCAGCCGCAGGCTTCTGCCCCGCATCATTGGATGGCGCGGCTTCTGGCCGCTAGTAGCCATCGTTGGAGCGTTCTGCCTTGTGTGCTTTGTCTTGTTGGCGTATCCCTTCCATACTCTCCAGGGCCAACTGGTGAGATTGCTGAGCGAGGTGGTCCGGGAGGCGAAAACAAATGCCTGGAGTATTCTCAAGTTGTGGAGCGACATTCGCCCAATCTGGCTGGAGAGCTTGTACTTTGCACCTGGAGCCGCCTTTATCACACACCTGTTCGCTGGACAAAGCGCACAAGAGCGATTGCTTTCATCGCGCCGGCAGCAGATTGCCTCCATCCAAGGCAGAAGAAAGCGTGTAGAGCGTCGTATGGCAGATCGCTCCTTGCCGGACATTGTGCGCAAACAGATGGTTCTCGGACTACCAATCCATGGTGATTTGCAGGAATGGATCGTACACCACCTATTCGTAGTGCCATCCAATGAACTAGGCATGCATGGCGTCGTGATCGGGATAAGTGGTAGTGGTAAGAGTGAGTCTCTCTTACGAAAGGCCGTGGGTACAGCCCGTCTGCACAACTGGCAAGTCATTTGGATCGATGGAAAAGGCGATGAGGAAGGAGGGAGGCGATTCTTTGCGGCGATGAGAACAGCAGGAATCCAGCGAGTCAAAATGTTTCCGACGGAACCATATAATGGCTGGGTCGGCGGCGAGGAAGCCTTGCTAAGCCGCCTGCTGGCTGTAGAAGAGTTTAGCGATTCTCACTACAGAGCCGTGGCAGAAAATCTTTTGCGGTTAGCGATAGCTGTACCAGGAAATCCTGTGAAAAATAGCAGAGATTTACTCCTGAGGTTGAATCTCGTGAACGGAGTGTTACTGGGTTTCTATGCAGGTGACGCCGACAAAGAAGCTTACCTGACCTATCTCAGTAAAAAGGATCCGCTGGGTGTCTATAACCGCTATGCTGCTCTTCTCAGCAAGCTGCATGGTCAACTCGATGGCTCGTGGTCCTTCGACACGGTCGATGCAGCATACATTTGTCTCGACGGGTTGGCGCTCTCGGGTATCGTTTCGGGATTGGGCCGATACTTCGTAGAAGATTTTTCGAATTATGCGGGGCGACGCAAGCCCAGGCAACGTCATGTACTCTTCATTTTCGACGAATTATCTGCTATCAATGTTGATCTGACAAATATGTACGAGCGCGTTCGTTATCGCGGAGTCAGTGTGTACGTGTCAGGTCAGAGCGATAGTAGTATCGCCTACAGAGGTTCCCTTCTAAATGCAGATCGCTTGCTTTCCACAAGCACAACCATCATACTCCATGCATGCAACAGCCCGGAGAGCATCATTGCGCGTGCTGGAACGAAGCAGGTTGTTGAAGAAGTCATAGGTGTGTCCGGCAACGAGGCGACTGATCGTGGGACGATACGCATCAGGGAGGCATCGAAGGTGGATCCCAACATGGTCAGACAGCTTGCTACTGGCAAGCGTACGTACTGGCTCATGGCAAGGCTCATCTGGTACGGGTAATGCCCGTGAGGCTGGACACAAACGCGCTGGCGGAAGCTGACGCGTATATTCAGAGCGCTGCGCAAGTAAAAGATCCCGATACGATCGTCACACAGAATCCACAAGAGACTCTCTCTGTTGTACAAGCGGCATCCACACATAGTCAGGAAACCACCTCCACATCCTCCGCTTCATTATCAGAGCCTGACCATGGAGATGAGCAAGACAACCTGCTCACGTGAGAAATTATACCGACGTTTTGTAGCTTTCCCTTATTGCTTTTTCCATTCAAGACATATTCTGCAAGCTAGAACAGCGCCTGGCAGATGGGCCGGGATACAGAAAGGGACTATGAGTATGCTTAGTGCCTATGATCAGCAGGGTACGCTTACCGTCGCATGGGAAACCGAGAGAGAACACGGGCCGTTTTCCTGCCCGGAATGTGAACGACAAGTGGTCGCTAAGAAAGGCCAGTTCATCATCCACCACTTTGCCCACAGCCCCGGTTCAAACTGCTCGTATGGAACTGGGGAAAGCTGGGAGCACTGGCGGGCCAAATTCGAGATGTACAATGCACTTCGCAATCACCCCCTGGTGAGCAATCTGTATGTCGAGTTGCCACTCGGACCGGTACGCCCCGATATCAGCTTCTGTTGGGAGGAGAGGATTCAGATAGCCATCGAACTGCAGCGAAGTTCACTTCCGCCTGCAGATGTGGCCCGGCGTACATCCATCTACGATGGGAAAAACATCGCCGTTCTATGGGTATCGCTGCCGCGTGATCGGTTCTGGACCGGCGCACGCTGCTCGACACGCGTCTGGGAACGCTACCTTCACGAACTTTATGACGGTAAAATTTTTTGCTGGCACGGTGGGGAAGAATTGGTTGCTACTCGCCTTGACCCATACGTTTTGCGCAGGAAGTACCGCGAGTGGTTCGACAGGCGCTCTGGGACTTGGTGCGAGAAAGAGATTCAACATCTTTCAAAGCGCCTCAGGATTCCCACCCACTATGGTATTGTGCGCATCACGGGTATGAAGTTAATCGAAGTGCTTCCGCAGCAGCGGGGGCAATTCTCACTGCCAAAAGCAAAGTTATGGAGCCTTTAGTTCGCTGCTGACGCTAGCCGAGCCATCATGCTTTGGCTAGCGTCAGCAGCGATAAAGAAGGCAGGATCAATGCCCTTTGCTTATTGACCAGCTTCCTCTAACCCGCTATAATCGAACCTGCGAGGTTCCCATCGTGCTGATAGTAGGAGAGCGAGTTGGACATTATTACAGAGAGCTACCGATTGCCCCCAGATTTCTCGAAGCGCATCAAATCGCTGCGCCAAAAGTTCGGGCTTTCGCAGCAGCAGTTCGCCGACCTCATCGACATCTCCCTACCCCTGCTGAAGCAATGGGAGCATGGTCAAACCCAGCCGCCAGTCCGCTATTGGCAACAAATTGCGCTCGCCGAGACCGACGGCATCCAGACTTTCCATAAGAATGCCCCTCTTACCCACCAACTGCGCGAATCTGGTGCAAACTACACGTTCGAGCCAGAGCATGATCCTCCCATCGATTTTTCCGCGGACCCGGAGATCGTGCGCACCGTGGTGGAGGGAGAGCGGTTAACCTATGGACACCTCTTCAATCCCGCCTTCGCAGCAGAGATCTCGTTGATCGACCCCTTGCCGCATCAACGCCTCGCCGTCTATGACCACATGCTCAAGCAGACGCGCCTGCGCTTCTTATTGGCAGACGACGCGGGAGCGGGCAAAACCATCATGACCGGGCTGTATATCCGCGAGATGCTGACGCGCAGGCTGATTTCGCGCGTTCTTATCGTCCCGCCGGCAGGACTGGTAGGCAACTGGGAACACGAATTGCGTACCCTCTTCAACTTGCCTTTCAGTATTATCAGCGGCAGCGATGCCCGTTCCCGTTCCGGTAACCCGTTCACAGGCCCCAGAAGTGACCTGTTGATTGTAAGCGTCGATACACTGGCGGGCGACCGGATGTTCTCCCGTCTCCAGGAAGCCGAGGTAGCGCCCTATGACCTGGTGGTTTTTGACGAGGCGCACAAGCTGGCAGCCAACCGCGAAGCCGATCTGCGAATACGCCGTACTGATCGCTACAGACTGGCCGAAGCGCTCGCCGGAATACCGGACGAAGACGAGCGCTGGTCGCTGACCTGGAGCAGTCACCACCTCTTATTACTCACGGCTACGCCGCATATGGGCAAGGACTTTCCCTACTTCTGTCTGTGGAAGTTGCTGGAACCGGGCGTATTGACCACCATCGACGCCTTCAATGCTTACCCGGCGGATGCGCGTCGTCACCACTTTATCCGGCGCACCAAGGAGGAACTGGTCTATTTCGATGGGCGTCCCATTTATCCTACACGCCTCTCGAATACGCTCAGCTATGATCTCACTACGGGTGAGGTAGGCGAGCAGGCGCTCTACGACGCTACCACGCGCTATATCCAGATCTCGTATAATCGCGCCCGTCTGCTCAACCGCTCGGCAGCTCGCCTTGCCATGAGCGTCTTTCAACGTCGTCTGGCTAGCTCCACTTACGCGCTGCTGCGTTCCTTCGAGCGGCGCGCCGAAAAACTGGCGAAAATGATCGAGGATATGCGCGCTGGTCGGCTGAGCCAGGCGCAGTTTACAGCAACCCAACAGAAACTGGATAAGCTGGAAGACGCCCTTGACGAGAAGACCGCCGACGAAGAAGAGATCGTTGATGACCAGGAGGAGAACGAACGCAGCGAAGAGCAACTTATGGAAAGCGTGCTAGCGACCTCGCTGGCTGAATTACAAGAAGAACTACAGCAGGTAGAAATGCTGCTCGACATGGCGCGCCGCGTCTACGAAGCCGGCGAGGAGTCCAAGTTCGAGAGGCTACGCGCCATCCTGCGCGACCCCGATTACCAGCACGAGAAGCTTATCATCTTCACTGAGCACCGCGACACGTTGGATTTCCTGGTGCGTCGCCTGGAAGGCATGGGGTTCACAGACCAGGTCGCGCAGATTCACGGCGGCATGGACTACCAGAAGCGCGAAGAGCAGGTTGCGGCCTTCCGGCGACCAGTGGCGGAGGGCGGCGCAACCTACCTGGTGGCAACCGACGCGGCTGGTGAGGGTATCAATCTCCAGGTGTGCTGGTTGATGGTCAACTACGATATCCCATGGAATCCAGCCCGACTGGAACAGCGCATGGGGCGCATCCATCGCTACGGGCAGAAACACGATCCCGTGCATATCCTCAACCTTGTAGCCGGGAAGACGCGCGAGGGCCGCGTTATGCAGACCTTGCTGGAGAAAATGGAGCGCATTCGCAAGCAACTCGGCTCCGATAAAGTCTTTGACGTGATCGGGCAACTCTTCGAGGGCATTTCCTTGCGCGAGTATATGGAGCAGGTGGCAACCGCGGCCGATGACCATGAAGTGCAGCGCCGCATTGCAGGGAAGCTAACGCAGGAGCAGGTACGTGCCCTACAAGCGCGCGAGCTTGCACTCTATGGCGAAGGAGGAGCAGTGCGCAGCGAGCTACCGCGTCTGAAAGCCAGCATGGAACTGGAAACCTACCGCAAGCTGCTGCCCGGCTACGTGCGCCACTTCGTGGAAAAGGCCGCTCCGCTCGTCGCTATCGGCATCGAGGACGATCTTGAGGGTGTATTTACGCTGCGCCCGCTCAAAACAGGAGCCATGGACTGGCTCTTGCCTATCCTGGAAACCTATCCGCCCTCACTGCACGATCGTTATACCGTGCATGTGCCACGCAACGGCGAACAGGCCATTTTCCTGCACCCCGGTGAACCGGTCTTTGATCGTTTCCGGGCCTTTGTGTGTGAACATTTTACGCAGCAGGCGCGGCAGGGAGCCGTTTTCGTCGACCCTACATCAGAGCGTCCCTACTTCTATCACCTGGCGCAGGTAATCGTAACCCGGCAGGCCGATCCTATGCTTCACACTTTGAATCGCCCGGAAATCATAGAGTATCGATTGATTGGACTGCGACAGGAAGAAGGCGGTGAAGTAGAGGAATGCCCGGTCGAGTCCCTGCTTTTGCTGCGAGGCAGTCCCAATCTCCCTGCTTCTGCCCGGCCTTTCGCCGCAACTATCGAAACCTCAAGCGAGCTGGCACATGCTTTCGCGCTTTCACAGGTTGCAGAAGCCCTGGCGGAACACCACCGCCATGCTCTACGCCTGAGTTTGCCAGAACGCGAAGCCTTCATCGAAAACGGCTTCACTTACCAGGCAGCGGAACTCGCCCAGGCACGCGCTCGTCAGACCGAAAAAGCCCGGACAGGAGACTCAAGAGCAAAGGGCGAACTCACCAGAATCAAGGAACGCCAAAAGGGGCTGCTGGCGAGCA
>WNGK01003816.1_pt1 | contig 16255 bp, 16 predicted proteins | sample 5400601 | NCBI WGS metagenome assembly WNGK01 (sample SAMN13153376, study PRJNA577476) | soil metagenome | isolation source: 60 cm soil or saprolite under Garry oak tree replicate 1 | place: USA:California | collected 2016-06-15
TCACTATCCTTTTTCGTGTGTGAATCTCGATGCATGAATCTCGAGATGGCGGGAATCCCTCGGTAACCAGACGTGGAAGGTACTCCCCTGGCCGAGGTCACTCTCGACCCAGATCGTCCCACCGTGCAGTTCGACCATGCGTTTGCAGATCGCCAGCCCTAACCCCATCCCACTCGCTTCCCGTGTGAGGCGCGTGTCCACGCGGTGGAAACGGTCGAAGACGCGCTCCAGATGGGCTGGTGGAATGCCTATACCGTGGTCACGCACACAGATTTCCACCATCCGTTGCGCTTCCTGCTTAGCAAGTTGCGTCATCGCCTGCCTGTCATCCCTGCCATCGCGGCTCGCCGCAGTGCGTGGCCTGCTGGTTTGGCCTCGTGTGAAGACGGGGCGGATGATGACCTCAATGGCTCCGCCTTCTGGCGAATAGTGTATAGCATTGTCTAAAAGGTTGTCCAGTACTTCTCTCAAGTGGTGCCGATCAGCCCAGATCACTGGCTCTTCATGCGTCGGCACCCGACGTTCGTCCTCAAGCTGCAAGGTGAACGTAAACTGCCTCTCCTGGTGCTCAGGTGCAACTAAGCGCTGCTCGAGAGCTGTGATAGCCTCGCGTACCAGATAGGCGAGATTCACAACGGTCAGTTCGATATGGATAGCGCCCGTTTCCAATTGAGACATCTCGAACAGGTGGTCTATCACTGCCGCCAGGCGATCGCTGGCCTGGGTGATGGCCAGCAGGAATTCGTGCCGTTCTTCGCGCGAGATGCGGCGCTCGTGGCGCAGCAGCGTGGCAGCGTAGCCTTTGATGGATGCCAGGGGACTGCGCAGTTCATGACTCACCGTTGCCAGCAGTTCCGCTTTGAGCAGTTCCATGTCACGCAGCGCCTGGCGGTCGGACATGACTTCGAGTTCATGAACCCGTTCGACCAGGAGCAGGTGCGTCATCACCATCCCGGCAGTATCCGTGATAAAGGGCAGCAGGGTCTTTGCCGACTCCGCAGCATTGCGAGCCCTCTCGTCATTGCCAACCCAGACCAGCACGAGCAGCGCATACATGGGCAACGGCGTCGTAGAACCCCGATGTATCGAGGGTTCAGGGCTTGCTCCTGTCAGGACTGGTCTGGGGACAGACTGAGCTACTCCACCATCCTGCCGGTGGTCACTGGGGGCCGAGATCGGGAGCCTGCAGATCAGGCAGTAAGGTTCACCAGCTCTTGACTGGATAGCTGCGTCACCTGATGGGCATCTCTCAAGCAAAGCCAGCACCTCCTCCTCATGCATGCCATGTTGTGCGAGGATGCGCACTGTCTTACCCACAACCGTAGGAGCCTGGGGCATCGCTTGTGGAGCGTCTTTCAATTCCCTGGCGCTCGTTCCGAACGATGGCTTGTGCTCCACAGGAGGCAGGGGAGTGAAGAGGACTGCGCCACGCTGTGCCTTGCAAAGCAGCACGAGACGCTCCAGGAACAGCGTAGCAATGGTGCCAGGCGCCTCTGGTGCAGCAAGTTCAACACGGTGTGCAAGCCGTGCGAGGCCGAACAATGTTGCTATGACTTCGGGCGGGGGCAAGCTGTCTACCTGCTTATCCTGTGCTTCCATCTCATTCCTCTTCTCATGTTTTTGGCCATACCATAACTCTTTCCGGTGACCACGCCACACCAACGATGCTCGCACGCCTGACCTGCGGCTCAGGTATGTGATAGGGCGACCCTGGTTATGCTGCGCACTTGTGTTTTATTATAAATTGGAAACACTCACATTGAAATCACGAAAAGGGCGCTCGTATCACAATCACATCACAAAAGCCGGGCCCGAATGAGATCAACTTGCTCCTCCTGGTACAAGATCGAGGCTCGTCTCTTTTGCAGCACCACGAGAATTTTCGTGCTCTGGATCGAATATTTCGCCTCTCACAACAGAGTGATCTCTTCCTAATTTGTTTTACTGAGGAGAATGTGTGCTTCTTGTGATATGAACTGCCATTGTTGTGATGTGTTTGTGATTTCCTGCACCTATTATTTCTACATGCAAGTCGCCTGGGTTATCAGAGGCACCCTGTAGATGGTGGAGCCCCTGGCAGCTCCAGGCATGTTCTTAAGAGGAGGTCAGCATGGCCTATCGTTTTCAGGTCAACCGACACACCTGTATTAATTGCGGCATTTGTATGGACCTATGCCCTGTGCGTTGTCTTGATATGACACGCCCCTCGGGCGAAGGAGAAGGAGCACAAGACGCTGAATTGCTCAGTCCCATTCCTGGTGACTTCGCCTCGCGTGCATGGATGATGCTCACACCCATCCAGGTAGCAGCGTGCATTGGCTGCCAGGTCTGCGCCCAGGAATGCCCCACCAATGCCATCACCATCCAGAGCAGCATCCAGGAGGTCGTGTATGCAAAGCGTGGTCCCATCTCGTATCTGCCACCAGAGCAGGGCTGGCAGCCGCTGGATGCCTACACCCACGCTACCCCCGAGGAGCCAGGCGACACTCCCTGGGGCCAGGGGCGCGCCTGGCATGTGGCCGAGCGTCAGGCCACCTGGCAGAGCTGGCGCAGCTGGCTGGGCGAGCGCAAAGAGGACTTGCGGGCACCCTGCCAGGCTGCCTGCCCGGTCGGCACCAATGCCGGGCTCTACGTCAGCCTGATCGCGCAGGGCCGCTATGATGAGGCGCTCCAGGTCGCCTCGGAGCCCAATCCTTTCCCGGCCATCTGTGGACGGGTCTGCACCGCGCCCTGTGAGGAGGTCTGCCGCCGCGGCGAGTTTGACACGCCCATCGCCATCCGCGATCTCAAGCGCTTCGCCACCGACCATGGCACCCCGGGCAAGCGGGTCATCCCCCTGCCAAAGCAGGTATATGCCGAGCGCGTCGCCATTGTGGGCGCGGGACCCACCGGGCTCAGCGCCGCCTACTACCTGGCCCGCCGCGGCTACAGCGTCACCGTCTTCGATGCTATGCCGGTGCCCGGCGGCATGATGGCGATCGGCATCCCGCAGTACCGCCTGCCACGCGCCGAGCTCTCGCGCGACATCGATGCCATGCGTGAGCTGGGCGTAGATATCCGCCTCAATACTGCCATTGGCCGCGACATCTCACTTGATGAATTGCAGCGGGACAATGATGCCGTCTTGTTGGCGGTGGGCGCCCAGCGCAGCCAGCGCCTGGGGATTCACGGAGAGCTCGTCTGGGAAGGCGTCATTCCCGCCACCAGCTTCCTCAAGGACTTTAACCTGAATCCTGAGACGAAGCTCTCCGGGGTGGTGGCCGTCGTTGGTGGCGGCAGCACGGCGATGGACGCGGCCCGCTCGGCCTTGCGCGCAGGCGCAGACAAGGTGTACGTCCTCTACCGGCGCACCCGCATGGAGATGCCCGCCCAGATCGAGGAAGTACGTGCCGCCCTGGAAGAAGGCATCACGCTCGAGGAACTGGTCGCCCCCGTGCAGTTGCTCGGCTCCGAAGGGAAACTCCAAGGCGTGCGCTGCCAGCGTATGCTGCTGAGCGAGCCCGATGAAAAGGGACGGCGCAAGCCGGTGCCGGTGCTGGGTACCGAGTTCGACCTTCCCGTTGACATCGTCCTGGTCGCCATCGGTGAGGCTCCTGATCCGTCCTTCCTACCAGAAGGCACAAGCGTAGGAGTCGCTCCCTGGGGTGGTCTGCTCATCAACCCGGTGACTCTGGCAACAGGGGCTCCTGGTGTCTTTGCGGCTGGCGATGTCACCTACGGACCCAAATCTATCATTCACGCGGCCGAGCATGGCAGGAAAGCGGCGCAGTCCATGCATGCCTACTTGCGCAAGCTCTCGCCCGATCAAGTGACTGAGATGCCAGAGGACGAGTTCCAGACAGCCTCGACACTCCCACCCGATGGCAGGATCGCCCTGGACCTGCGTCCGACGGCGCGCGAGGTCATGCCGTTGCGCAGCAGCGATGCCGCCCACAATCGGTCTCTTGAATGTGCACTCGGCCTGACCGAAGAGCAGGCGCGCCGCGAGGCAAGCCGCTGCCTGCGCTGTGATCTGGCCTACCTGTGCCCTACTGTCAACGTGATCAGCGCGGAGACGGTGGTGGCTGCCAGGGGAAGCCGTTCATGATACATCCTATACTGACATTGAAAGGGCATCGCTTTCAGGTGCCCTGGTAACGAGGAGGTTTTCCTGTGAATATCGATCAACTCACTCAAGCCATCATCAGTGGCATCAGTGATGGCGGCGAACAGTTCCTGGAAGGAACCCTGGCCGCTATGCTGCCCATCATCTGGCTCGCCATCCTGGGGCTGCAACTGGGTCGTCCCTACATCCTGGATATGATCGATCGTTTTACTCTGCGCCTGGGTGCAGATCTGCTCTGGCTGGTCTACGTCGCCCTGCGCGATCTGTTGATCATCTCAGGGGTGGTCATGAGCTTCATGTTCTTTTTCCCCGATGTCGTCACCGGAAGCGCCTTGCCCCTCACCGGTGGCCTGGCGGCCGTGGCCCTGTTCGGGGTCCTGCTGGTCAAACTGATGGGCGACCCCGATCATAACCTGCGTGAGTTCCGTCTTGTGACCATCTTGCTGGGCCTCGGTGCCATTTTCTACTTCGTGCCCTATGTGTTCGGTGTCCAGTTCAACAGTATTGCCAGCGGCCCACTAGGGGCCATCAGCAATTTCCTGGTCACCAGCAGCAATCCCGGGTGGGCTGTCGGCATGGCCTATGTCTCCATCGCCTTGCTCGCGATCATGGGAGCCATCGCCGCTGCCTATACTCTCAGAACCGGGGGACGTCCAGAAGAACCGGAAGCGGCTTCCGGCCAGTAATACAGGAGTTATTCCTTGCGGACAGGGCACGGAGGCGCCGCTGGAGGGCCAGAGCGTGGCTGTCCGCAGGGTGAAAGGAGTTTTTCAATGAAACCCGATGATGTCGCAACTGCGATTACCAACGCGCTGGTACAGGGCGGGGCCCAGTGGCTGGTGGCCACCATCGTGGCCTTCTTGCCGGTGCTGTGGACCATGACCTTGATCTTGCACCTGGGGCGACCCTACGTGCTGCGCACCCTGCGCCGCTGTGGTCTGCGGCTGGGCGCTGACATCTGGTGGATGTCCTACCTGCTCATGCGTGATGCCGTGCTCCTGCTCACCTTCGCGCTGAGCTGGATCTTCTTCTCGCCCGCTATCGTGGCGAACGGGGATCTCCCGATCACGGGGCCGCTCGCGGCGCTGTGCCTGCTCATCGCGCTTGCCGTCAAACTCTCGCGGCGTGTGGACGACGACGTGCAGGCCTACCGGCTGGCGACGGCGTTCCTTGTGGTAGGGGCGACGCTGTACTATGGGGCGCAGGTGTTTGCGGTGGAGGCTGCTGACCAGCCCTACCTGGCCGGGTTCGCTCAATTTTTCACGAGCAGCTCGAACCCGACCGTCGCGCTCTGGATCATGTGGATCTCGCTGGCCGGCGTCGCCATCGTGGCGGGCTGGTTATTCGTGCGGCTGCTGGCATCGGCCAATCGCAGCATGGCACGGCGGCTCTCTGCACCCCCAGCACGCTCGACACCTGAGCAAACGGCCGCGGTACCATAATGCACCTGTAGCAGAGACGTGAGTAGAGCGATATCTCCTCAACACAGTGGATATCGCTCTTGGCGCAAAGCTTGCCAGGCTGGATGGGTCGCGCAGAATCAAGGGTGAGTGATCCGGCAGGTGCGATGCTCAGCCAGGAACGCACGACGATTGCGCCTGACTGAGAGGAGGCTCCTATGACATTTGATCCCGAGACTGTCTTCAATGAACTCCACCCGTACTTTCAAAAGGGGGTCCGTCAACGCGAACCCCTGGCACGACATGCTGCCTTCGGTGTCGGCGGTCCCGCAGATGTGTGGCTCTCGCTTGCATCGCAAGAAGAATTGCTTGCTCTGGTACGCCTGTGCGCCCAGGAGCACTGGCCGCTGCTCGTCGTGGGCAACGGCACGAATATCCTGTTTGCAGACGCTGGTGTCCGTGGCATCGTAGCGCATATTGCCCTGGCTGGCTATCGTATTGAAGAGCGCAGTGATGGGAGTGCGCTGCTACTAGCAGAAGCTGGTGTGAGTTGGCCCCGCTTGTTGCACGAACTCACCCCGTTGGGCTGGGGCGGACTCGAATTCGGGATCGGCATCCCCGGAACACTGGGTGGTGGAGTGATCAGTAATGCAGGCGCGCACAATGATGAGCTGGGCCGCGTGCTGGCGTGGATCGAGGTGCTGGATGCCCGTGGCTGCAATACAGCAGGGGAAGATCAAATAGGCGTAGCCGTCATGCGCCGCTATTTGCGTGATGAACTTGATCTGGGATACCGCCACAGCCGCTTTCGTGAACAGCGACAGGTGCGCTTTGATGAGCGAGGTCAGCTCATCCCTGCTCCCCGTGGCATGATCGAGCCAGCAGAAATCATCACGCGCCTGGGCATCCACCTGCATCACGAAGATCCCCAGCAGTTGCGCAAAACGCTTGCCCAGTACAAACGTGACCGTCAGATGGCAGAGCCATCACAGCGTCATGCAGGGTCCATCTTCAAAGATCCTCCAGGGGATGAGGCAAGTCGTCTCATTGACCAGTCTGGTTTGAGAGGGAGAACGCTCGGGAAAGCGCAAATTGCAGAGCGGAATGCCAATTACATTGTGAATGTGGGAGGGGCAGAAGCTGCCGATGTCGCTGCCTTGATCATGGAGGCCCATCAAGCCGTCCTCCAACGATGTGGCGTGGACCTGGAGTTGGATGTGGAGCTACACGGCGAATGGGAGGTATAAGTTCGTAGACCACGTCGTCGCGGGTGACCCAATCGGACTGGAATTTGAAGGTGCGTGACTGCTCATGAGTTCTCTTGATCAAGGGTTCTGGCCATGTACTCGTGCGTCAAGCAATAGGGGATCAGCACATCCAAACCTTCGCATACAGGATTCAGGTATGAATGTGCTGACCCCAAAACGGAAAAGCCCTGCGCGGACTCCTGGGATTTACAGGCTCGGGGATTGCTCCGGCACGCCGTATGGTTCACTCTCCTGTGTCTCAGGTGCCTCCGCCTTTGTTCGCATCAAGACCATTTCGCGCCTGCCGGGCAGCAGCATGCCGGCGATGGCTCCCACGAGTGAGAGGGCGGCGGAGACGCCAATCGCCGGAGCGAACCCGTCGCTGAACGCCTGGGCGGAGCCGAAGCTTCCGACCCCGGCAAACACCGCGGCGAGGATCGCGACCCCGAACGCCCCACCGAGTTGGCGCAGCATGTTGAACGTGCCAGACGCCTTGCCGATCTCGTTGGCTGCCACCGCGCTAACGACCGCGTTCTGGGTGGTGGGGATAGCCATCGAGGCACCACAGCCAGCGATGATCAGTGGCGCAACGAGTTCGGCATAGGGGAGGTCGGGCTTGGCGATCAACCCGATCCAGGCCATCCCAGCTGCTTGCAGAAGCAGCCCGAGGACAATGAGCGAACGCTCGCCAACACGGTTGATGAGGGCACCGGAGAGCGGTGCCACCACGAACAGGGTGGCAGTCCACGGGAGCAGGCGCAGCCCGGCAGCGAGCGGTCCATAGCCCTGCGCCGTTTGGAGGAACTGCGCCAAAAAGAATAGGGTACCGAATATCGACGCGAAGAGCAAGAAGCTCACTATGATGCCCACTGAGAAGGCGCGGGAGCGGAAGAACCGCATCGGCACCATCGGCGCGGGCACGCAGTTCCCAGACAACGAAGGCCACCGAAAGCCCGGCCCCTGCTGCCAGCGGCGCGACGACCTCAAAACTGCTCCAGCCGGCGCTATTGCCGCGTACCAGCCCCCACACTACCCCCAGGGCCGCACCCGTCACCAGTACAAGGCCGCCCATGTCAAGATCCACGCGTGCCCCGAAACTCTCTGGGATGCGACTGAGCACGAGCGCAATGACGAGCAGGCCGATGGGGACGTTGAGCCAGAAGATCCACTGCCAGGCGAGGCCTTGGGCGACCGCGCCACCTACTACCGGGCCAGCGAGAAGGGCCAGCCCGGTCACACTCCCGAAGATCCCCAGCGCCCTCCCTCGTCGCTCCGGCGGGAACGCCGCGCTCAATTGCGTCAGCGCCAACGGCATGACCAGCGCTGCCCCGCCTCCCTGGACAGCGCGCGCGGCGATCAGCCAGCCGACGTTGGGCGCTAGCGCGCAGGCGGCTGATGCCACCACAAACAGCCCCAGGCCAGCTACGAATATGCGCCGACGACCGAAGCGGTCGCCGAGAGCCGCGCCGGTCATCAGCAAGATTGCAAAGCTCAGGCTGTAGGCGTTCACGGTCCACTCCAGTTGCTCGATAGAGGTGCCGAGGCTGCGGCGGATCGTGGGAAGCGCGGTCGAGACGACCTGCGAGTCAAGTGAAATCATCAATGAGGCCACCGACGCGAGCGCCAGTACCCAGGTACTCGTCGCTTTTTCGCTGAATGCATTCATCATTTTTCTTCTTTTTAACTCCAGACAAAGACTCCCCACTTCTCTGAGAACATAAGCATCTGAGAACAGGCCGTCGTTAGAGAAGGTCATAAGAAGAACCAGCCAAAGTCAGATTGGTTACCGTGGGCGGCACTTCAGGATGACTTTCGGCAAGCGCTGATTGAAACGCCTGGAAGGCTTCCAGGGTGTCAAAAACCCTTAATGCTTCTTCATTCGCGCAGAAACGCAAATGGATGAACGTTTTACCATCGTCTTCTACAAAGACGCTATACTTGAGATCAGTTCGGTGCAAGGCTCGGAGTTGCTCCATAAACCGGCGAATATGCTCCTGGTTCTGTGCCGCGTACTCTGCTTTCACCGTGTACTGAGCTATTCTGATAATCATGAGGAATCACCTCCTGTGCTTGTGGACAAAGCCGTCCTGCTGCGCTATACTAGATAGGCGAGTAAAAACTCGCATTGTCAAGTGGTCTGCCGGAGACACACGCCAGATGGCGCTGTAGAGGACGGAGGATTTGGAGCACCGTATGGATCAGCAGAAACGCGCACAGCCTGTTCAGCGACGAGCGCGAGGATTACAGCGCATCGCTTCCGTTCTTGATGCTGCTGAAGCCGTCTTTGCTGAAATGGGCTACGACGAGGCAACCACCAATCATATTGCTGCCCAGGCCGGCATCTCGCCCGGCTCACTGTATCAATTCTTCTCCAACAAAGAAGAGATTGCACGCGCCCTTGCTGCTCGGTACACAGAGGAGCTCCAACGTGTGTATGGCTCTGTTTTGTCAGTCGAGGCCGCATCTCTTCCCTTCTCTATCTGGCTGGATCAGCTCATTGACGCGTTAATCGCGTTTCATATTGCGCATCCAGCTTTCCACATCCTTTTAAATGCTCCTCCCTCTTTACAAGTGGCGAGCCTGACTCATGATTTGCCGAAAGAGTTGCAAAGCCGCTTTGAGTTCGGCTTTCGGGTACGTGCCCCAACCTTCTCTCCGACGCAACTCCTACTCAGCGCCACGATGAGTGTCCAGCTCTTCAAAGCTGCCCTCCCGCTGATCCTCCAGGCAGAGGAGGCTGAGCGGAGCCTTCTGGTGCGGGAACTCAAAACCGTGTTGCACCGGTACCTTGAACCTCTCCTTGGTTGAGCAACTCCGCGAGGGCGAGTACCTGGTCCTGGCACGGGTGCGCCTCGCGCAGGCGCGCGACGATCCGACAAGTCACGGCAACAGCGGGACTAGTCCTTACCTCCGAGATGTCCTGCGCCTGCTGGATCGGCTGCAAGTGTTAGCCGAGGCCAGTGCACGCATGGGCAGCGTGCTGCAAATCCTCATCGTGCGTGCACTGGCCTTAGAGGCACAAGGTGACCGAATGAGCGCTCTCTCCACCCTGGAACGGGCGCTCGTGCTCGCTGCACCAGAGGGCTACATCCGTCTCTTCGTTGACGAGGGCGCACCGATGCTGGCCTTGCTGCGCCAGGCCCGCGGGCGTGGTATCATACCCGAGTACGTCGCCACCCTGCTCTCCGCCTTTGGCGAGCTGCACGTCTCGGATCTTTCTCTTCCCGCCGCTCGCCCCAGTGCGCTCCTGGAACCGCTCACCGGGCGCGAGCGCGACGTGCTGCGCCTGCTACTTGAGGGTGCCTCCAACCGCGAGATCGCTCGTCGCCTCGTCCTGAGCGTGAACACGGTCAAGCGGCACGTCTATAACCTCTGCGGCAAACTGGGGGTGCAGAGCCTCACACAGGCCATCATCCGTGCCGGGGATCTCAACCTAGAGATTTGATGAAACACGATATGTGGTAAGCACTTACTTCCCATTGAGGGCAATGATCGTCTCGACCGCAGCGGCGCTCAGACTGTACGCGCTGACCGTACCAGTCGCGATGTGGTGCGCCGCACCCGGGCGCAACAGCAGTCGCCCGGTCACCACGCCGAGCGGGATCAGGCTCGGCGGGTCCATGCGGACCGGTGTCAGGTCTTCCCGGCTCTCAGCGAAGATCCCGCGGCCCCGCATGTCCTCAACGATGGTACGCAGCACCTCCTGTCGCGATCCGCCATGATCGGCGATCCCGAGGAGGATCGCCATCAGGCTGTGGCTGCGGCTGCCGGGTCGTCCGCATTGCGTGTCACCTGATGCTCCCATCTCGCCAAGGGCTACCCGCACCGTCAGATCGGCGAGGTTTACTCCGCTCAGGGTGGCATTCATCGGCTCGACCAGCCGAGGGTTGGCCTCGATGTAACACGGGTGTCCGCTCGCTTCGTCGAAGAGATAATCGAGCGCCAGCGGGCCGTGCCATTCCAGTGCTCGGCCCAGGATGACAAGGTGTCCCTGCACCTGTGGGTGATCCACCCCCGTGCGTGCACTGTGCCCCCCACCCACACTCACACCCCGTGTCCGTGTGCAATGCATGGCAAGGAGGTGGCCATGCGCGAAGACTGCTTGAGCCTGGCACAACAAACCAGTTGCTTCTTCCTGCACGACGATTTCGCGCGTCCCACCGAGCAGACCCTGCTGTTCCAGCGCGGTCGCTACAAGGTCCCTCTCCACCTTATCCGTGACACGCCAGATGCCCTGTCCTGCCGTACTGTAATCCGTCTTGAGGTAGGAGGGGAAGTGGTCCAGCGCCTCCAGGTCCGCACGCGAGCGGACGATGTGGGTTGAGGGCATTGGCAGGGAAAGCCGTTCCATCAGGCGGGCAAAGGCTATCTTTCCCTGCACCTGGAGGAAGGCGTCAAACGTGGCGAGCGCGACACCCACGCCGGCCGGGAGCTGATCGCGTACCTTCGCAAAGAGGAACGCTTGCTCGTGCACTGGCAGCAGGACATCGTAGGGTTCCCGGCTGAGGTGATTGAGCACGAACGCAAGGTAGCCGGCGGGGTCGGTTCCAACAGCCGGACAGCGATAGAAGCGCCGGATGAAGCGCGAGAAGCGGCTGATGCACAGCGGATTCGGGTCGCATACATCCAAGATATAGCCGCATCGGCCCAGGGCGGTGATCGTCTGTCGCGCTGAGAGACTCGACCCCTCTGAGAGCAGGATACGGATGGGCGTCTGCCCAGGGCGCCGTATTCTTGCCGGTGCGTCCCCCGGCGGACCGGGTGTCGTCTCGCTGTTGCGGGTAGTCATCATCTTCCTCCCTCGCCTGTCGCGCCACGCCTCGCCGTATGATGCCTGGCACCGATGGGTAGAGCGTTTGCGTGTCTGGTCACATGATTCTGTAAACAAAATGAGCCTTGGATGAAAAAGTGCTCGCGTAACAAAGTATACAACCTGCTTACCTCGCCAGACGCAGGCTTCACCAGAGCAGACTTCCGGTCGACTTGCTCAGGAAAGAGCCGTCGCAAGAGATGCTTCAGCCAGACGCTTCAGCGTCTGTTCGAGGTCCTGGCGGAAGATGCGCCGCCCAAAGACACGTACCAGCGTGGCGAGCACGCGTCCTTTCAGGTTCTTTCCCACGCGGTGCAGGGTGAAGTCAACCTGACTGCCTCCGTGCTCGCCAGCCGCAATGTGATAGTGCCAAAAGCTGCCAGCGGCAAAGGCATTGGATGCTTGCACCGTGATGGTGATGTCGCCCGGTTGCGACCAGTCGTAATGAGCGCGCTCCCACACACCCCCAAAGAAGGCCGAGCCCTCGGTCACCTCAGCCGAGGTGGCCTGCACCGCGTGCACCTCATAGTAGCGTGGATCAATGTTGGGCCACAATTGTAACCGCTGTGGGGTGAAGTCGGTGAAAGCGCTCACGATGCGCTCAGGCGCAACGGGAGTCGTGACCGTGAGATGAATCGTTGTCATAGGATCTCCTCCGTGTTGAATATGCTTTGTTTTGATGGGGGGATCATTGAAACGTTGCTGCCCATCGTGCAAAGCTTGTGGTAGCTCTCCGGACCACTCTCCGGACAGCATGCTCAATAGCGCAGGTGGGTTTGCTGCCCCGGAGACGGTCGCCCTGGCCATCTTCTCAGACCCCGATCAGCGTTTCGGCGCTGTCACCTGGGCGACCGCACGCTTCGCCAGCCAGACGCAGTTCCTTCTCGTAGGTGACGAACTGCCGCACGCTGTAGACACCTTCCCGATCGGAGAGCGGAGTGGTTCCGACCAGTTGACCAGATGCGACATCGAGATCGATGGCGAACTTTCCAGTATGGCTGACGCCGTCGCCGCTCGCTTCCACCAATTCCAGCGTCACGCGCCAGAACTCGCGGATCGAGAGGTAGCCCTCGCGCTCGAACAGGCTGCGCGCCTGGGCATTGGTCGCGCTCACCATTCCCCGCAGGCTGACTCGCGCGCCAGGACGTGCAAGGCGCATCAGCTCTCGTGCGTGTTGCTCAGCCATGCGCAGCAGCAGCGTGCCGATACCGCGCTTGCGGTACTGCGGATGCACGCAGATGCAGGTGGAGAACTCCTCGTGGTCTCGATGCCAGACGCAGGCGAAGCCGGCGAACTGCTTGCGAGCGTTGACGATGACCCAGGCATCCCTCTCCAGATGAAAGCTGGCATGCTGCCAGCGAGACGCCAGGTCGCGCGTGGGACTCTCCGCAATCCCATCGTCAGCACTGTCACAGGCCGCCACCAGTTCCGCTATCGAGTACAAGTCTTCAACCTTTGGTGTTCGCGCCACCAGATGTGCTAACAAGACCGACATTGCCAATATCTCCGTTCTCTCGTCAACCATGAGAAGGAGTGAGAAGCACCTGCCCCTAGACCATGATGGCCTGCGTACTCAGTTCGCTACCGGCACGCAGCTCCTTCTCGTATGAAATGTATTGGTCGCAAGCCCTCCCAGCTTACAACTCCATTTTGCCATTCAGCACGAGGAGCTTGAGGAACTCCAGGTGACGCACGATCTGAACGCGATCACTGCCACCCGTCTGGTATCACTGCCGCAGCCAGAGCAAGGCCACGCTTTCCTCAGCACTCCAGCCGCACTGGGCAAGCATGTCTGTTTCCGTTCCAGTCGCCTGTACCTGGGTTTCCGTTTCGAGATGCTCTTCAACATGGATGTGCGGCTTCATACTACGTGTCCTTTCCGAAAGAGGGTGTTCTTATCCCTCGTAAGCGTCGTTGCAATTTCTTCTATAGGGAAGTATGCCTGAAGAGGGAGAGGGAAAAGAAGAGCATCCCTGATCATTTTGTGCATCATCATGCTGATCACGCTCATGTTGCGAGCATGATCAGTAAAATGATCAGTCCTGCTGTTCTCTCACGTGGTCCACGCCAGCTATACTTGGCCTATTAGAGAGGTGTGCGGCGGATCAGTGAGGGAGAGCCGAGAGCGGTCACTCATTATGAGGAAGGGTAAAGAGGGAGTTGTGCCTGTTGATAACATGGCACCTGTCAATGTCCTTTGAAGAAAGAGCCTGAAGTGACTTCAAACACAACCACCAGTAAAGCCTCTGGCACGTCCTGGAAGCAATTGATCAGTACATTGTTACCGATACTGTTAGTAGTCGGTGTTGCACTTGCCGCCGCCATTACCCTCGGGTTCACCGCAGGCTGGATGAAGAATCCCCAGCATGCGGTCGCTACCGTTTTCACCGGCACCATTATTGGCGAACTTGCCGCGTTCGGGCTGCTGGTCTGGCAGCTCCATCGCCGCGGGCAAACATTACGTGATAAAGGATGGGGACAACCAACAAGATGGCGGGCTATCGCCCTCGGCATCGGCGTTGCTATTGTGTACAGTGGATATACAGCACTCAACCCCGGTGTCGGTCACCATCTCCTGGATTTTTCATTGCTCAAGCTCCTGGCAATCGTCACAGCCATTGTCGCCGGAGTGGTCGAGGAAACGATCTTTCGTGGCTATGTGATAACCACGCTGGGACGCATGGGCTACGGCCTGGTGGTACAGGTGTTGCTGAGCGGGCTGTTTTTCGCCTTCTTCCACCTGTACGTATTCACTAATCTATTCACTATTCTGATCGTGCAGGGTTTGACCTTTCTGCTCGGCGTTGCCCTCGCCATTACCTACATCGTAGGCAAACGCAGTCTGACCCCGGTTATCATCAGCCATGCCCTGATTGACATGATTATCGAGCCGTGGCTCTTTGTGAGTTTTTTCCAGTGATATCAGAGGTGCTGCTATCGCTTCATTCCCGATTTTGCAGCAGCAAAACAACAGATGGAGGATCATATGCCGCAACAGGAGGAGAACGCTGTCAAAAGCGAAAGATTTATCACTGTTAGGAAACTGGCTGCCCTGGACATCGTCTTCCATGGGTCCAGGCTTATACTGATCGAATTTGCGCTTGGCATGGTTGTGTGCGCCATCCTTGGTTTATGGAGCTTCTTTAGTCCCATCCACTTGCTCTTCATGATCATCATCGGCTGTTTTTTCCTGTGGGTCGCTCTCAATTATCTGCTGCTGTTGCTGTATGCGATAAGCATTGTGAGGCGGAAGAGTGCCCATCAGGAGGTAGCGTTCGAACTGGCGCACAAAGACACCTACGCACGCAAGTATACGCTGCAGACGACCATGCTCCTGCTTGTCCCGCTCGTCCTGCCACTGCTCGCAGTGTACCAGGAGGTGCATCATCGCTCACGTCAGGAGCGTTGAGCAGCATTCTGATCGAAAGGAAGCGAGGAACATCCTATGCGTGATACCTTCACAGCCGATGGAAAGAGTTTTGACCAGGATTCCGGTCGTGCGGGCAATACCAATGTGCCGGCAGGTCGCACCACAGCCACTACAGAGCCACATCTGGGCAGCCCTAGCGCATCTCCTACACTTCTACAGGGGTTGTCAGAAGAGGAAGTACGTCTGCGCAGGGCTCGTGGTCAGGGCAACAATGTGAAGCTCCCGACCAGTCGCTCCTACGGGCAGATCCTGCGCGAGAACATCCTGACCCTGATTAATAGTATCCTGTTCGCGCTCAGCGGTGTCCTGGTCCTGCTCGGTCGCCCGCTCGATGCCATCACTACCGTGGCTGTCATCTCCTTCAACCTTGTGGTGGGCATCATCCAGGAGATCCGTGCCAAGCGCGCCCTCGACCGCATCGCCCTGCTCACTCGTCCCACCGCCACCGTGCTACGGGCAGGACAGGAGCAGACGGTTGATCCGAGCGCCCTGGTCGTTGAGGATCTGCTCGTGGTGCGACCGGGAGACCAGATCGTGGTCGACGGTCGCCTGGTCGGCAAAGGCTGGATCGATGTCGATGAATCCCTGCTCACGGGTGAGTCCGACCTGGTGCGCAAGCGCGCTGGCGATCCCATCTCTTCGGGCAGCTTCTGCGTCACTGGCAGTGCTGTGTACGAAGCTACGCGGGTGGGGGTCCAGAGCACAGCGTATCAACTGACGGCAGGGGCACGCACCTTTCGCCGGGTCCTGACTCCCCTGCAGCAACAGGCCACGACGGTGATCCGCATCCTGCTGGTCGTGGCCTGTTACCTGGGCCTGGCTCTGCTGATGATCACGACCATCAAGCAAATCCCGTTGCTTGTGACGGTGCAGATGGCGGTGGTGATCGCGGGTCTGGTACCCAATGGCTTACTGCTGGCGATCACGGTGGCCTATGGCCTCGCTGCGGTGCGCCTGGCCAACACAGGGGTGCTGATCCAGCAGGCCAACGCCGTCGAGTCGCTGAGCACGGTCACGGTGCTCTGCTGTGATAAGACCGGCACGCTGACGACCAACCGGTTATCTGTGCATGCCGTACAGCCACTGGGCATCGGCCAGGAAGAGCTGGGTGCCTTGTTGGGAGTCTACGCGGCCAGCGTCTCAGCCAGCAATGCCACTACAGCAGCCATTGCAGCAGCATACCCCCAAGAGGCACAACCGGCAAGCGCTGAAGTCCCCTTCGCTTCGGCCAGCAAGTGGAGCGCGCTGACCCTGGCCCAGACG
>WNGK01005578.1_pt1 | contig 16255 bp, 17 predicted proteins | sample 5400601 | NCBI WGS metagenome assembly WNGK01 (sample SAMN13153376, study PRJNA577476) | soil metagenome | isolation source: 60 cm soil or saprolite under Garry oak tree replicate 1 | place: USA:California | collected 2016-06-15
GGTGGCGTGTGATCTTGATCGCATACAGTGGTCCTGACTGCTGTGGATGAAGCGCACCCACATGAAGCGCTGATGAAGTCGGCAGACCTCAAGCTCGCTGTGCCACCGCAGAAGTAGAAGCCGGAGCAGCCGTGCTGCTCCGGCTGGGTCCTTCTGGCCTATGCTTCAGGCCGTCAGGGCCTCCACGAAGTGCTGGCAAAGCGTGGTTTCCACGTTGTAGTGCTTGAAGGCGACCGGGGTGATCAGGTACGGCTTCACGATTCCTTCCACCTTGGGATACACCTCGCGCTCATAGCGCTCTGCATCCCGCTTCTTGGCCCAGAGAGTGATGATGATCCTCTTTTCCGTCTTGGTCTCCGGCTCCAAGGGCAGGATCTCCAGAAATCCCGGTTGCTTGTTCAGGATGGGCAGTACCTCGTTGCGTACAACCTTCACGAACTCTTCTTTCTTTTCCAGTTCGGAATAAATTCAACAATGCGGGCAAACATGATGGATTCTCCTTTCCTTTTTGGGGATTGGTGCGGCCCGCAAGCTGACCCACTCGGGAGCGGATTGTTTACGAGTTAACATCATTAAAAGATGTCAGAATACGTCATAAGAAATCAGAAGTCAGTGACTCGACGTACACCACGCTGTGATTCCACACTATTGCTCGGCTTGAATCTCGTAAGAGAGTAAGAAGCCAGTTTTGGTCATCAGCAACGAGTGCGCGTACGAGCACAAAACCCCACTCTCGCTACACTTCGACGGCGGCGTTATGCATACAACCACGACAACCTTTCCATTCCGACTGACTGCTCCAAATAGAATTCCCCGCGACCAACCTTGGAACCGTTTGTCGTCGAATGCGCTCCAAAAACCAGAGTCCTCCGACATCGGCCACCAGCCGCTGGAGGCGGCTGATTGCCAAGCGGCATTTCCGGCTGGCGGTCCCGGGATGCGAGTTCGTCATCTAATTGGGTGGCAACAGTGGGATAGAACCCCTTGGAGGACAGCCATGATAAGCGATGATTTGGTGAAGTGTCCGTTGTGTGGCGGATTCACACATATCCAACAACCTGAATTGCTAGCGGCGCTCAACAACGCAAGCGTCCGCGCGAAAATAGAGAGACTTGTAGCCGACCTCCTGCAGTCTTCCACGGAAGGTCTGGTCGGCGCGGGTGTCGGAAAGCCGGTACGAGATTTCAAGAAAGAGATCCACAAATGGAACTCGAGCGTGCCTATGTGGCAGCGGAGCCCAAAGGAATAACTGGCCTCGTGGGGGGTGCAGGATTGTCGGGACGATTTGAACGATGGGTCGCCCCTCGATCGACCACGCGGTGCTGCTGCATTTGCTGCTCCCGTCCGCTCGCGGAACTCTTAAAGATGCGGATATGCAACGCAAGGTTCACCCTCGCCGAAAACGGTCCCACCTGCCGAAAAATGACGCTGGACGCTACGATGTGCCAGGAAACTCAGCTCGGTCTCGCTCTGACTAGAACAATGTCATCCCTTGACTAGCGGATGCGGGCTTCAGCGACCGAGGGAGACTATGTCATTCCGCAGCCCGGCTCGCTGTTCGAAATGCTTTCTGGACGAGCGTGTAACGCGCCGCCCCGATCATGCCGGAGTCGTCATTCGCCACGATCTTGACCGGCATGTCCTTCAGGATGGTTTCCATGCGCCCTTTGTCCAGGAAGGATTCCAGGAACACGGGATCATTCATCTTACGTATGATCTTTGCCGCAATGCTGCCCCCGATGAAAATGCCCCCCGTGGACATGAAATTTAACGCACAGTTTCCAGTCTCCGCGCCGAACACGCTGACGAAAATTGACAAGGTCTGATCGCAGATCGCGGACTTAGACTCCAATGCCATTTGCGAGATCAGCGCCGGAGGATCGGGCGCGGCGCTCATCTGCGCTCGCAACCATTCCGGCTCCTCGGCTTTGTGCGTATCTCGCAGAAAGTCGTAAATATTCTTGATCCCGGGACCGGAGAGAATTCGCTCACAGCTGATGCGGCCGTACTTCTTCTGCAGGTAGGCAAGCAATTCCATCTGCACATCGTTCCTGGGCGCGAAGTCGGCGTGTCCTCCTTCGCAGGCAAAGGGATGATGCCGGAAGCCATCCCAGTACAGCCCCGCCATCCCCAGTCCAGTTTTGGCCGAGATGACGGCGCGGTTGCCTTCTGCGCCTTCCGCGCCCTCGCTCAACGTGATGAAGTCTTTTGATTCCAGGCCATCGATTCCATAAGCGTAAGCTTCCAGATCGTTAAGCAGTCCAACCGAATTCAGTCTGAGTTGCTTGGCTATTTCCCGCGCATCGATGACCCAGGGCAGGTTGGAAATCTTGCTGCGTCCGGCTCGCACCGGGCCGGCCACGCCGAAGCATGCGCTGTGAACAGGTATGCCTTCGGTTTTTATGAAGTGAGCAAGAATGCCGGATAACCCGTCGTGCTGCTGGCTCATGTAGGTCTTTTCGACTGCGCATTGCAGCTGGTTGCCTTCGGTTTCGAAAGCGGCCAGCCGGGTGCGCGTCGCGCCGATCTCACCTGCAAGAATCATGGTTCAATTCTCCTCCACTGGCGGCCATCAAGTTCCAGCAGTTGATCGGCCTCCGCTGGCCCCCAGCTGCCGGATGCATAATTCGGAAACTTGCGCGGAGGCAGCGCTCTCCACACGTCCAATACTGGATCTACCACTCTCCAACCAGCTTCGACCATATCGGCGCGCTGGAACAGAGTTGCGTCTCCGATCATGCAGTCATACAGCAAAACCTCGTAGCCGGTATAGGCGTCTGCTCCGAAATACTTGGAGTATTCAAAACTCATGTCTACCGACCCAACCCGAAGCAGAGGCCCTGGAACCTTCGCGCCAAAGCTCAGCGAAATTCCTTCCACCGGCTGGATTTGGATGACCAACGTGTTGGTGTGTAGCTTGTGAAAGGGAGCGTTGCGAAACAGTTCGAACGGCATACGTTTGAACTGGATGGCGATCTCCGTGTATCGCAGCGCCAGACGCTTGCCCGTCCGAAAATAGAATGGCACTCCCGCCCAGCGCCAATTATCGATATTAAGCTTCAGGGCCACGAACGTCTCACTGCGCGATTCCGGGGAGACCCCTGGTTCCGCCCGATAACCAGATACTTTTCCCCCACCCAGCAGTCCCGGGCCATACTGGCCGCGCACGCTGCGCTGCAAAACGTCGTCCGAGCTCAGCGGTTGAATCGCATGCAAAACCTTAGCCTGCTCATCACGTACTGCGTCCGCCTGAAAAGATACCGGCGATTCCATCGCGGTTAGGCTGAGCAGTTGCATCACATGGTTGGGGACCATGTCGCGCAACGTCCCCACCGTATCGAAGTACCCGCCGCGCCGCTCCACTCCTACGGTTTCGGCATTCGTGACTTGCACATGGTCAACGTACCGCCGGTTCCAGATGGGCTCGAAAATAGCATTGTCGAACCGGAAGACCATGATGTTCTGCACGGTCTCTTTGCCCAGATAGTGATCGATGCGATAGATCTGATTTTCCAGCAGCACATTCTTGATATCGCGGTTCAGCGCCTGAGCAGACTCCAGATCGTGTCCAAACGGCTTTTCGATTACCACCCGACATCAACGTCCATTCTCCTGCCGCGAAAGCGCGGCTGCTCCCAACTGCTGCACGATCTGCGAAAAAAACTTGGGTGCGGTCGCCAGATAGAAAAGATAGTTGCCCTCCGTATGTTGCTCCCCGTCTAGAGAAGCCAGCCGTTCTCGGAGTTTCGTAAACGTATCTGGATCCGCAAAATCGCCGCGCTCGTAGAACAGCCGCTTCCGGAACCACTCCAAAGTGTCCGCTGACTCAGTTCCGACCGGCAGGAAACTAGTAACCTGGCTGCGAAACTCTTCCAGGCTTAAGTCGTCGACTGAAACGCCGATTACCGCGAAGTTGTCGGACAGCAGCTTTGCCTTCCCCAAATTGAAGAGCGCAGGTGCCAGCTTGCGCTTGGTCAAATCTCCAGCCGCACCAAACAGCACGAACACGCAAGGACCAGCCGCTCTCCCGGCATACCCGAGGTCATTCTCCAGATTGGTTTGCGTGGTTGCGGCCATCTCTGCAACTTCTGATCTGGTCGCCATAGTAAATGACCGGTTCCCAGCTTTCTAGAGGACACTGCAGAAGGGCGCCAGCCCGTCCGCTCAAGCAGTCTTGTTCCTCACCCCTCTCTCTGACCATCGGCAGCGCTCGGTGGGGCCGGTCGACGACGGTGAGTCAGTCGAAAACCGCGACCGGAGTCAGCCGAGTGAGGCCCTGTTCTGTCACAGATTTGCCGCATCCCCGCCGGATTTGGGTTTCCGCCCCCGCGAGGGGTTCTACGAGTGATTCATTAGGCGCTTGCAGGAAGGGCCGGCCCGACTCGGCGTTCCTCATTTGAAGCAGCGCTGCAAAGACGGTGCGCGCCCGCGGTTGAGCGATAAGCCTCGGTGCCGCCCCTAGGCAAACTTTCGGGCAAATTCCACATCCGCTTTCATGTCGCGGTTCACATCGCCTTCTTTTTCATATTCGATCGCGATCAGGTGAGCGAAATTCTGGCGGTGCAGTTCTCGCATGACTTCGGGAATCTTCGAGATCCCTTTTCCCAGCAACACATTGACTTCGCCGCCGGAAGCCTCAACGTCTTTAAGGTGCACCAGTTTCAGGCGAGAACCTAGTTTGCGGATCGCTTCGACGGTGTCGTAGCCGCAGGATGCGAAATGCCCAACGTCCGCGGTGGCGCCAACGCTGTTCGAGAGTCCTGCCAACGCTCTGAGAACATCCTCCGGGTTCTCGTACGCGAATTTCTCTCCTTTGAAGAAATGATTATGGATACCGAAGGTCAAACCGTCTTGCGAGCAACCCTGATCAATGCGGGTAAGGATGTTGCCGGTGGCATCGCCGCTGACATTTTGCGATCCCAGAATCTTCGCGAAGCGCAGCGCATTCTCGAGATCCTGACCATCTTTGACGGTCGCACTGTAATAGGAGACGCAGCGAATCCCGGCGCGATCCAGCTTGGTCCGGGCTGCGTGGAACAGATCATCGCCGGGATGGTTCATGACCATGAATTCGCCCCGTGACATCTCGATCTCGGATATGTTCAAAGCGTTGAGTTGGGCGATCATGTCATCGAGAGTTAAGTTGTGATAGCTGTACGTGCCAATGCCTATGTCGAGTTTACTGGACCCATGAAGCGGCACCGCCGACGCAACCAATCCAACGGCAGCGAGTTTGCCGAAGGTCCTGCGAGACATACTGCTATTCGCGGCGTTTTCTGAAGGAATCATTGACTGTCGAATCCCTCCGGTGGGGGCTGTCCGGTTACAAGTCTACTGACCTCGAGGCAGAGGCCGCGGAGTTGTGTCTGCACTGGTGATCCCAGTTGTCCACTTGATGGCTTCGATGATCATCTTCTGGAATTCCGGTTTGTCCCAGTTGTCTTGCAGGTGTCCCAGCGTCGTATAGTACACGCGTCCCTTGCCATACATCCTGGCCCACGTGACGGCGAAGTCGCGATCGGTACGATGGACGTTTTTACTTCCGACGTCGATCTGGGCCGCATCAAGTCGCATGAGCACACGGACTTTGTCCCGCGAATAGTTCCTCATCTGATAGATTTCGTCACGCAGCACGAAGGATTTTGGCCATTGCTGCATTCCGGGGAATGCCGGGTCTTCTACGATGATGGGTGCGTCGAATGTCCCCCAGGGGTGTTCATCGTAATAACCGCCGATCATCTCCCCATACTCTGGCCAGTCGACAAAAGTAATTGCCGCACTATGAATGCCGATGAAACCCTTTCCGTCCTCATGGATGAAGGACAGGAAGTCAGACTTTTGCTGGGCGTCCATTTCCAGATCCCCGCCGGTGAAAAAAAACACGGCATCGAAGTTGTTGAGATTCTTGGCGTTGTACTCGAGTTTTTTCTTGGTCAACGCCTCGGCGTCAGTGCGGATAGTGGAATCCCACAAGCCAGTCTCGGTCCCCAGACGTTCGACGGTAGCCATAGCGTGCGATACCGATTCGTGCCGGTATCCCTTTTCTTCCCCGATGACCAGGATGTGTTTCTTCTCCGGCGTGGCAGATCGGCCCGGTGAAAATGCACCGAGGACAGCGATGATCACAAGTGTGCGAGGGGCAATCTTCATATTGGAGTTGTCCGACGGTCTACCTTTCGGTTTGCGGCGTCATTTACCCGCGACTGAAACCTTACTCTTCGCAACGTCTTTCTTTTCCGGTAACAGATCCTTGGGAGATAGCAGCGGGTCGCTAAACCAGGTTGAAGAAGCCGACCATCATCTCGTCCCAGCTCTGCTGACCCCAAATCACCGTCTTCGTAGGGTCTGGATTCTCGGGATTGTTCGGCGAATTGTCGAAATGCGCGGTGCATTCAATCCGAGCCCCTGGGGGCAGCACAATAGGCTCGTCGAGGTTGTACCAAAGCTGCCAGTGCCAGTTGTACTGCGGCACGCGCAGGATCGTCCGCGTCTCACCACTCGGGAACACCACGCGATATTCGAAATCCTTTCCTCGGGCGTGCATGTGCGGATGAATCGAGGCCAGTATCACCTCCTTGCGTATTTCAAACGAAGCGTCCACACGGTAGTTGGGATCGCCGGGAGGAATTTTGAAAGTGCCATTGCTCGCCGACAAGGTCTGGACTCGTTTTTTCGGTGGCTCTTTGGCGAAAACCAAACCGAGTTTGGTACGGTCCATCACGGCCTTTCCATTGGGTGTGTAGTGAACCTCGAACACAATGTCGGAACCGGCTTTCACCAGTTTCGCCTCGCCGACCGGTAAGATCTCCGCCGGCTGACCCGGAGCATAGCCAACCAGGAAATCGCTGGGCAGGGCGCTCGTGTCAACGTTCTGATCCACTTTGGCGGGCACAGCTTCGAAGAAGACTTCTGGCTTTTGATCTTTAAAGTAATTGGATCCGGGTTCACGAATATAACCGATGATGTGGTGAACCACGGAGCGCTCGGTTGGCCGGACTTCTACGGCCTGAACCCACTTATCTTCCGTGAAGCCGGTTGGCACAATGGCGTATTGGTACTCAACCATCCCCGATTCCGGGACGGAGAATTCTTTGGGCAACTGAAAAATCATATCCGGTTTCGGAATGCCCCATCCTTCCACAAAGTTCACAGGAGCGGGCATGTCCTTAGGGTCGCCTTTAGGCGCCCCGGCGGTCACCCAAGCCACAATGGTATCGCTGTCTTTTTGAGAGAGCGCCCTATCATTGGCGAAATGTCCAACCTGCGGATCGGCAAACCAGGGTGGCATCAGTTTCTGCCGCACGGCCAGCTTCATGGCTCCCGCCCAGGGCCGGGTCTCTTCATAAGTGAGCATGGAAAAGGGAGCAGCCTCGCCCGGTCTATGGCAGCTTTGGCAGTTTTTCTGTAGGATCGGCGCGACATCTTTCGTAAACGTCGGCGCATTCATATTCCCCATCTGCGCAAAAAGACACGCTGCCGAACAGACTGCAAACAGCAAAGTAAGAACCGTACGATTCATGGCGTCCATGCCTCTCTGGCTTCCGCTTCCGTTCCAATCTTGGAGCCGGCTCAGCGATCATATCAAGTATGTCCAACACCTCCTCTGGAAGCCAGCCGACATCGCGGAATCTTGAGCCTTCGCCATCCACAATACTTGTTTTCCAAGCAAACGCCCGATGCCGATGTCGCGCGTGGGCAGGGGCTCGCCATTTATAGAGACTCTCTGACCCTCTGGAAGGCGCCGATCGCAGCATCCGTCTGCTCAAAGGAGGCCAAAGGGGGAATCCGCGAGATGGCAGTAGGTGTGCGTTACTTCTCCTCGGGAGACTCGATTGGCGGTTGCGACCGATTCCTGGAGAATGACGGGCAAACCTTCCGTAATCCGGTAAGGTAAGTTTGCCCATTATTCAGAACTTATCGCGTGGCAGGCAGGCTGGAGCCTTCGACGTGACCGCGGATGGCAAGAAGTTCCTCATCCACAGCGGGGGCCAGAAAGAAGGCAACGAACCCTTGACCCTGGTGCAGAACTGGCCCGCGGAATTGAAGAAGTGAGCCCTACTGTCAGCGGCTCTTCGGGTTGAGCCGAGCCTCGATCTGTTGCAGTAATCCCGCGCCGGCTTCACCGGCATCGCGGGTGGAAAACTCGCTGCCCAGGTCGATCACCGCAAGGCTGGCGCGCGCTGCCTGGAAGGCTTGCTGCGTGGCCGGGGACGCGGTCATGTCGGGACCTACCAGCAGGAGATCAAAATGCGTGACGCGCATTAGGATCAAAGTGTCGCGCAAGTAGCTGGTGGTGTGGACGTCGTATCCGGCGCCGCGCAGCAGTTCGCGCAAGTACGCGAGCACGTCGGCATTGCGGTCGAGGCACAGGACACTGCGACTGGTGGGGACAGGTGTCTCGGCACGGGCTCCGGGAAGGTAAAAGGCCGCGACCGCCTTCTCCTCCGATTCGTGCGTGTCAAACACCTTTGTCAGGTGCGACATCTCCAGAACTTTGCGAACATGTTCCGGCAGGTCACAGAGCTTCAGGTCTCCGCGGGCCTGGCGGGTGCTGGTCAGAGTGCGGACCATGGTGCCCAGACCACTGCTGTCAATGAATCCGACGTCGCCCAGGTGCAGGACGATGGCGCGGCGGTCGCGCAACAACCAGGCCACGTGTGCGCGCAGAGACTCGCTCTCGCTACCCGCAACAATTCGCCCGTTGCAGCGCACGATGGTGACGCGCCCAACCTCCCGAGTATCGAGCGACAGGCCCAATGGGCCTCCGATGCAGCCAGGATCAAGCCTGTGAAATCGCCATATTATATCCATGAGGACGCGAACCGTGGCACAAAAACTGGGAGAGTGGGCGCACTCGGAATAACTGATGTTGTAAACACTCCGAAATGGGATTGAGCGCCGCTGGCACCCCGGACCTCGAGTTTCAGTACTGGGTAACAAAAGACGGGCAGAGATGTGGAATCCACCATGCCGTCGGCGAATGTCGCGGTCCACCGGCATTCGTGGCCGGAATGAAGTAGCTCGCCTTGATATTCACGAATATGCTGCGGACCCAAGCAGTCCGGCGGGCAACAACGGCTAAATCCGGGGACGGCAGGACTGATCTTGAATTTCCTACGCTAAGCTGCAAACAATCATTTAACAATTTCGAGACAACTGTGCTGCATCCCAACTCGACTTGCGCGAGTCCAACATTCCATACGACTTGAAAGCAGCTTTCGTTGAAGAGTCGCTGCTTTGGAGAACAGCTATGTGGATGAGGTCATGCGCTATCTGTAAGGCACTAATGAAAAAGCTGAGATTAAGCGATTCTGTCCGCTGCCAGTGCGGGTGGGACTGGTAGGGCCATACGAATCGAAAGCCGGCTGCAATCCTGTAAATGGCGTGCGGGAATAGAAGAGAAGGCGGGGATGACTGTGGCAAAAGTAATCGAGTTCTATATACCGAACAACTTCCGAAAAAGCGTGAAATGGGTTTCCCCTGAACAACGCGGGAAGATTGTCGAGTTCGTTTCACAGCCAAAGAAATCGGCCTGACAAACGCTACGCGCGTGGCACCACCCACCTGGACAAAAGCTGCTTTCTCCCTTTCGTCTAGCCGTTACACGACAACTCATTTTGAATTGCCTCAGATGCCGTATGTACTCAACACAGCTTCCGAGTTCCTTCACATGGTCGTCGTCGGCTAAACGCAGAATTGGCCGAGTCGGTAGCCGCTCCGGTGCATTCCGGTCGGATGACGGAACAATGCGGAAGTAATTCTAGGCGACCCGATCGCGCCATGCTGTTAGCCGACCATCCCGGAGTTGGCCATTTCGAACGGACACGGTCTGCGGACAGCCTGTGATGACTGGAACCTCTGCTTAGCGTGCCGGGATGATCGGCAGGACAAGACGAGAGGGATACTCCGAACCATGCCTTACCGTTTGCTGCGCAGAGATGGCGTTCAGTTCCGATGCGATCATGTTCCCGGTATTTGGATTGCGATCGAAGCGCGGGAAATTGCTGCTTGAAACCTCTAGTCTTATTCGATGTCTCTTGAAGAACACCATGCTGGTTGGCCAAAGCTCGATATGGATTTCATGTACTTTCTCGGCGGCTGACGGATTTGGTGCTTCTTGATAGGAGCGCCGCAGTATCCCTTCAGAGATATTGAAGGCGGAGCCATCCGGGTGAACATCCACCAGCTTGGCAGTGAAGTCTGTATTGGGCGCGGTTGTCGAGACGTACAGGATCAGCGATATGGCCCCGGTCACCTCCACATCCTGATTCAAGGACGGGGTTGTGTACACCAGCACGTCCCGCCGGGCCTCAATGTCGTTTTGACGCACGATGCCTGCGGCTTCGCCGATCATGGCTCCGCCAGCCGTAGGCACTGGATGCAGCGGGTAGTATGTATAGGAATCGGCTGGTTCGTGTGCGGTTGGCGCAAGAGCATTCAGCGTCCCATCGCCAGCGGCGCTGTTCGCTGCTCCTCCGCTGCTCAAGAAATACGGGACACATTGTGCTCTGGCCAGTGGCCATTCTTGCTCGGCTCGCCATTCGTTCTTCCCCATCACAAAGAGTCTGATCGGGGAATGGGCCGTTGGTGGCGATGTCGCCAGCCCTGAATTCTCATCGAACCACGGGAGACTGACAGCCAGGCTCTGCCGCCTGAAGTTTTCCGCTTTCCTTCCATCTGGAAACGTGACCTCATTGGCGTGCGTCCATGGCCCGATAATCAAGCGGCTGCGGCCAGCCACGACAGGCTCTCCCGATTGCCGGATGTGCGTGAAGTCACTCAGTTGCGTCGGCAGAAAGGGATCGTACCAGCCAGCCATGAGCAGGACGGGCGCTTTGAGCGACTGCAATCGGTCTTGACCATCGATATCCTCCCAAAAGGCGTCTCGATCCGGATGCTTAACCCAATCCTTGAAGAAGGGAACGTCTGCACCGGTAGCTCGCCGGTCTGCGTCAAGCAGTGGGAATCCATTGGCTGCCTGCTGGACCTCATCCGCAGAAGGCCAGGCGGTCTGGTCCCTGGCACCGTGGCTGCGTATGGCCCAACTCAGGGCGCTATCGAGCGAGAATGCGCCGCCAGGATAGAACATATCGTGAAAATTGGTGCTGGCGAAGTAGACGGTAAGCGCGGAAGGTCCTGGTGCGGTTTGATCGGCAATCGCCCATTGTGTGTGACCGAAGGCCGAGCCTCCCCAAGTCAGAATGTGGCCATCGAACCAAGGTTGTTTCGCGATCCATTGCAGGGTCTCTATCCCGTCTTGGCGTTCCCCTAGCAAGGGATAGAAGGCGCCTCCCGAACCGAATCTGCCGCGCGTTCCTTGGATAACGGTTGTATAGCCACGCTCCGCCCACATCTTGCCAATCATGCTGGAAAAAAAGGAGTTCTTGAAGTCTCTGGTGAGTGGAATGCGTATCAGGATGGTCGGGGTATGGGCAGTGTGCTGGGGATGATAGATATCCGCAACAAGGGGAATACCGTCGGATGTGAGCAGCCTGCCCTTCTGTGCGCGGACGGCGAACTGGGATGGGCGAAATCCAAGCCGGTGCGCCAAGAGCGAAGGAGTCATCTGGTAGATCGCCCACGCGGAGACACACAGCAGCGCTACCACGACCGCGGCACCCTGAAGAAGCCGCTTTACCACACTTGGCTTAAAAGCTGGTTGAGTCGTCCGCCAGTGATACCTTCCCAGCACAAGGAGGAAGGAGGACAGTACCCAATGAAAGAAGATGGGAATACATCCGCCCGCCCACCGCTCATGGGGATACAGGCTCATGCGCATGACGTAACGAAGGATCATCACGCCGAGATAAAGCGACCCAAATATAAGGAACCCAGTCCCCAATCGCCTGCGGGGAGTCACGAAAAAGCCAAATCCGCGGGCGAAGTCGAGACAGATTCTCCCGTAGAGCACAATGATCAGTATCTGAGTGGTCAACAACTCCGGGTAGGGCAGAAGACCTGAGAACCATTCCTCCATGGGGGGTAGGAAGGAGACTTTGAAGAACGCCACCAGGATCTGGCCGAGAACGCGGAGGCAGAATAGAAATAGCAGAGCGATGAGCACCCAGAAGTAGCGCCGTTGCAGAGCTGCGGGAGCGGCAAAAGGATTGGCCAAGGACGCTTCGCTCACACCGCTTCTCCAAACAAAACTTGACAGTGGCGATACCAGTCGCTCTGAAAGCGCCCGGTTGGATCGTACTCCTTCTTGAGTTTGAGAAACTCAGCGAAATTGGGATAGCAGGCCAGAACCTGTTCGCGGCGGGCGAAGCGATGATAGGTCAAGTAGTAGGTGCCGTGACGCTTTGCCGCCATATCGATCAGTCTGCGAAACGCCTCTGCGGAATACTGTATTCCCTCCGGCGTGTGGACCGTGTCGATGTTGAAGATCGTGCATGCATACGATTCTTTCGCCCATGGCAGAAAGCTTTCTTTTTCCTTCTCAATCAGCCGGATCGTGCCGTAGATCAGTTCAACATGGTTCTTGCGAAAGTCGTCACGAACCTCGGCCAGGAACGAAGACAGAGCTTCACGCGGCACGTTGATCTCGGTGATGATTTCGGTGGCAGGATTCTTGGCGTGTTCCTTCTTATCAATCTCTCGATGGTAGTTGTTAGGATAGATGCTCATCTGATGGGTGTCCGACCAGTAGAGCTGGCCGTTTGTGGAGAGATAATAATCCGCATAACGGCGGAACGCCTGCTTCTTGTCTTCGTGTGCGAGATAGAGCAGGGTCCTCCAGCTCTCATCGGAAAGACTTTTCTCCTTTGGCGGCATCGGGGTTGCTGGATCGACGGGGCGATAACAGGAAAAGACTCCCTTATGCAGGAAGTCATCCGAGGCTGGGTCGATGGCGAACTGAAAGTCGCCGTACAGGAACCCACTGCGGATGCGTTCTGCGAACGCATTCATCAGACCGTCCACTTCCCGCACCTCTACGATTCGCTCAATCTTTTGCCTCGGAACCAGACGCAGGGTCACCGAAGAGACGACTCCGAACAGACCGTATCCGCCGATCACCAGCCGGAAAAGCTCTGGATTCTGTTGACGACCGCACGGGACGAGCTTGCCATCAGCATCGACTAGCGTGAATGACTCGATGTTGCTGACAAACGGCTGCATGGAAAGGCCGCGTCCGTGAGCGTTTGCCGCCAGTGTTCCCCCGATGCTGATGTTGTCGGCACCCGTCTGTTTCTGGGCGAAACCCCACTGCCGCGACGCACCTTGCTGGCGCCGAAGGTAAGCAGTTGTAAATTCGGGCCAAAATGCTCCCGCTTGCACTTCTACCAAGCCCCGCTGCGGATCGAAGCTGACGATCTGGTCGAGCCCCGTCATGTCGACCAGGATCATGTCGGTGCCAAACTGCTGGCCTCCCATAGCATGGCGCCCGCCCGCTATAGACAATGGCTTCTTGGCACCTTTTGCTGTAAGCACCGCCGCCTGGAGTTCCTTGACGTTCTTAGGCCTGAGGATGCGGTCAACCCGAGTGCGATTGAGTTGCGAGTGGATGTCATTCACTACTTGGAAATCGTCCACAGCGCCGAAAGCCAATTGCGAAGTGAGGTAGAAAGCTGCCGATCCGGCGAGGAGCTCCCGTCGATTGATCAATTGATAAACTCCCCTGACTTGCGAGTTTCTCGTGATGCGAGGAAAACCATGAACAATGCGATGGCCTTGAGAACATGGTAAAGCGCATTGTGATCGAAGTATTGGGGATGATCCCAAGCTTCGCCGGTTGCGCTGCGGCGGCAAAAAGCATAGTGCAGACGCCGAGAAATCCTATCAGAAACGCTGGCTTCTTCTGTCTGCAGTGACCCACTCTAGCGAAATCACCAATCGGTAAGTCCTTCCCCAAAACGGCGCTATGGGTAAGAATGCCGGGCTTGTGACGCTGCTCTCCCCCTTGTCGGTGAGTCAGTTGATGAAGAGCGCCTTCTCGTAAAACTCGATCCCAATGGTCGGTTTGCGGGAAGCTGCATTCGCGTTAGCCGTCGATTATGGGCGGGTGATAATCCGGTAAGGGAAGGGTTGCCGACCATTGGCTCGACAATCGTCAGGCAATTAGACTGGGAGAACTCCAGAGTGGTCACACCGCTCCGTTCCATTCGATGTCAGCGGAAGTTTTTCACCCACATGATGCTAGATTCCGCCAACTCGTTGTCATGGTAGAGAATTGATCGACCGTCGGTCGTTATTGCTAATCCGTTTCCTGGTCCTCTGTCCGTGGTCGAAAATCAAAAAATCTAACCATTGCACCGGTCCGGCCACTCGAACCGAGGAAATAAATCCCGTTTCGAGCAAGTGCCCAGTTCCACCACTTTTCCCCGGGAGGCTGATCTAAGACGTGAATTTCATCTCCGCCGTTCAGTGGCATCTTCCATATACCCGGGGCGTCAAACTTCAAATAGTAGAGAAATCGTCCGTCGGCTGATTCCGCTCCAAAGACACCGCCGTTCTTGGTTATCTGGACCGGGGGGCCCCCGGTGAGTTGCATCTTCTATAATTGAAACGGTCCGCCACCTCGGTCGGAATAGAAATATATCCACTTTCCATCTCGCGACCAATTGGGGCCGCCGTTATCTGCTCCCGGTAATGTAGCTAGCAATCGCGGCACGCCGCCGCCAATCTCGAGAAGATATAGTTCGCTGTGTTCTTTGGGACGAAACTCGAAGGCAATGTACCGTCCGTCCGGCGACCAACGTACGGCTCCGGCGGTACCACGTAATGAAGTCAATTGCCCACAATTGGATCCGTCATTATTGCAGGCCCAAGTCTCCGAATACCCCAAGCGATCCGATTCGAACGCAATCCTTTTGCCATCGGGAGAAAACTGCGCCCGCCCTGGATTCTGAGCTTTCTCTGATATGACCAGCGTGGGCGGTCCTTGACGATGTTTTTCGTCCTTCAGATTCAGCCGCCAAAAGTTGTTCTTAAAGTCCATCTGCTGGTAAACGAGCTGATTACCTTTTGGAGAAATGGAAGGAAATGCCGCGATCACGCCGACACCTGGAACCCGCCGTGGTGTTCCTCCGGAAGCGGATACGCGCCACAGACTCGCGAGACCTCCACGCATGGAGGAGAAAACGACGTCACGAGCGTCCGGAGTCCAAGTCGGAGGACCAAGTATCCAGGCGTTGTCGAAGGTCACCGCTTTGGGGCACCACCAGCGGTGGGTACGACATACAGGTCTTCCACGACACCGGCAACAATCCCTCGGACGAAAGCTACGGATGAGCCGTCGGGCGAGAAAGCAGGACCATAATCGAGGTTCTGACTTGACGGTGACGTGAGCCGTCGTGTGGTGGAATCGACCACGGAAAGCAAAGAAATCCAAGCGTGGATTTTGTCGGGCTGGCTGTCCGAAAACGCTACAACTTTGCCATTGGGCGACCAATCGAGGCACCGACCACTGAAGCGCCAGCCGGGAACTTTAGCGATCCGATGCTCTTCCGGCGGCGATGGCAATAAACGGTGCTCAGTGCCACCTAGAGATGGGATCACATAAATATCAACTCCCTCGCGAGCGGAGCGGGAGAAGGCAACATGTCGACCATCCGGTGACCACCGTGGACAGCAGTCGCCCGAATTGCTAGTTAGGCGCAGCGCCTTCTCACCTCCGACCGTGGTCGTGTAAATCCCGGAATTGTCCTTGCCATGGAGAGCAAAGGCGACCTGGTTCCCGTCGGGCGAAAAAGCCGGATGGCTTTCAAAACCGGTCAAAGTCCATCTCGCCCTAAGTCTCTCAAAGCGCCTTTTCGGTGCACCGGGCGAGGGTGCTCGCGAAGCCGGCTTTTCCACCGGGGCGATGAAACGATAGCCGCGGCGCGGCAGGGTTGCCACAAACCTTGGATTATCGGCGTCGTCTCCCAGCGCAAGTCGGATCTTGGTAATTGCCGTATTCAGCGCCTGGTCAAAATCCACGAAGGTGTCTTTGGGCCAGACATGCTGGCGGAGCTCTTCCCGAGTGACCACCTCGCCCGAGTGTTCCAGCAGGAGGGCGCAGACTTGAAACGGCTGGCCCTGCAAAGGCACCTTTACTCCATTCCTGTGCAGTTCCCCACTCTGTAAGTCCATTTCGAACATTCCGAAACGAACAATCCGCGGAGAACGAGCTCGTCCATGGGGAACACCAGCCTGTGAACTCGAACTCTAGCACTATTGATCAGCTTCTCCAACCACAAGACCTGTACAGGTGTTTCATCCAAACCGCTTACCAGCCACAACTTAGAAACAAAGAACAAATGAATGGGCAATGTAG
>WNGK01010121.1_pt1 | contig 16249 bp, 17 predicted proteins | sample 5400601 | NCBI WGS metagenome assembly WNGK01 (sample SAMN13153376, study PRJNA577476) | soil metagenome | isolation source: 60 cm soil or saprolite under Garry oak tree replicate 1 | place: USA:California | collected 2016-06-15
TAGATGGCTTCGAAATCAACTCCACGCCGCCGGACAAGGTGACCGTCGTGGGCACGGTGCTCGCGGACTGAGTGCCTAGGGTATTGACCAGCGCCTGGACGTCCGGGGAACCGCCGTTGTTGACGATCTGCGGATTGGTGGGCTCGGTAACGACGCTCGCATTCTGAAGGGCCGTCAGGACCTTCACAAGATCGTCGTGGTTCAGCCGCAATGCGAAAAAGTGCTGACTGACCTTGACGTTGTTGTCAGCAATACAGCCCAACGTATTGCCGTCGCCTTGGCGAGGGGCCGCGCTGCTGCCCGAGGCTGGCCACGATGGCGTGGTGACCTGCATCACCAACCCCTCGCTGGAGTCGTTCCATGCCACCATGCCCTTCGAGTGACCCCACGGCCCTTGACAAAACGTCGTGCATCCGGCAATCGCCGGATGGTTGTAGAACTGATCGTTCCAAACGACGTAATGGAAAGATCCGTTGTAGACCTGGCCGAACGTAGCCCCGACCGGATCGGCATCTGTATCGCCGACACACCCGGCCCCCTTTTGGAGTGCGGGGGCTTCACTAGTCGCGTAGACAAATTGCTGACTGAAAGCAGCTGTGTAGCTCTGTACCTGGCCACCAAAGGGACATTGTCGTGTCGCGCCCAGATCGCAGTCGGGGAAGGTAGCGCCATTGAACTTGAACACGAACCACCAGTCGACCGGGTGTCCAGTGGTCAGGAGTGGCGCGGGCGCCGTAGCACCTGTGGTCGGCGTTGGTCCAGTGCCGCCATCCGTCGGCGACGTCGCTTTGACCCACCTTTTGCTGACGTAGCCAACCGTACCATTAGCGAGCTGGACCTTCAGCCAACGGGGCACCGACTCCAGTACCTCGGCTCGATTTCCCGGAGCGAATTTCCCCACTTTGGCGCTCTGCGCGGACTGTAGCGCGCGGACCACCACGTACGTTGTCACCGCATCGCTAGGGGTAACGGTGGTCGCATGCGCTAAGGCTCCCCAGAGCACGACCACAAAGAGTGCGAGCACAGTGATAAGGACAGGTTGCCTGTTGCGCCTAGTGAATGTGCTTATGGTTTCCCCCGTTTCCTTGCTGGACTTGCCCGCTTTCGTTTGAGGATAAAGTAGGTGCCCTATCGCTCCAAACATAAAATCATGCAATTCAGTTGCTGAGCCGTATTGTTCTTGTAGGGGTGGCCGCACCGTCGGGGCGGGGTGATGGGTGTCCTTCTAAGGAACGGCACGTAGGGCCATTCTGCCCTTCGTCGATCTGACCCATGCTCCGGAGGCCGTGCATGATTTTGTAGGCTTGCATCCGGTAGCTCTTCTTGATGCTCACAAAGACGAGGTTGTGGAAGACGCCTTCCGCCGACAGCCCCGATGTCCGCGATCTTGGGGAAGTTCGTTAACCTAAACGCATCTTGAATGGAACAAATCCCAACCTGCTCGCCCCAGTGAGTCATCCGAAAGCTATTCTGGTTCTAGAACATCACCTGGATGCGCCCGAGCACTTGATCAAACTGATCATCGCCAAATTTAGGATTGGCTTGTCGGAAATCCGACCAGGTATGAAGATAGTTAACCATTAGCTTGAGATCGTCGCCGTGGATGTAGTAGTTGAGACCACCCAGGATAGAATAGAGGCCGTCGTTGCCCTTTTGTCCCGGGTTTAAATACTGCCACTGAACCACAGCCTGCAGCTTCTTCGGGATCAGGAAATAGCCTCCCGTTACATAGAACCCGTCCGCCGTAAAGTTGGCGAACCCTGGAAGCACGCCGTTCACTGTGCGACCGTTGACGTATTCCTCAAGATATTCACCGATTAAATCAAACGGCCCCAGGTGGAGCCAGGCGTCCACGCCCCATGCCGTTCTTTCGTCCGCCCCCGGCAGGACAAACGGCGAGAGGGAACCGTCGGCATTCACCAAAAGGTTCAATGTTTGCGAGATATTTGTTCCCTTGTCATCGCGACTGTTGAGCACGTCGGCGCCAAGCTTGAGACTCGATTCCTGACCCCATACCTTGCTTTTGAACAGAGTCGACTCCAGCCGGCCGACGTACATAAAGTTATTGTTGTCGTTATTGCTGACGTTGCGTCCGTTCCCGTTGAAAATCCCACCGTAATACGTCAGCAGATCCTTTTGCTCAGGCCAAACGTTCGTGAACGGTTTTCCCCAGACTTGCACGCCAATCTGCCGCTGCGGTGTGATCGCGCCGGTCGGCAAAGTGCGTTCGATAGTGTATATGGCATAGGCTGGTGTGAGCTGCTCCAACCCGAACGGCGCTTTCCATTGGCCGACCTTGATTTGCGCTTCGGGAAATTGATGCCAGTTAACGAAAATATCGGTGCCCGAAAAATCCGTGCGGCCCCCGTTGGTGCCATCGCTCTGCTCAAAATCCCCTTCGATCTTAAAGTCGAAGTTCTCCGCAAAGTCGCCGGTCAGATTGACCCGTGCCCGGCGCAGGCGGAACCGGTCTTTCAACGCAGTCTGGCCAAAGTTTCCCTGGAAAGCGAGGACATCGCCGTCCTCAAAGTTGAATTGAATGTATCCGCCGCGCGGCGACCTCAGGCGCCAACGCAGTCTGTTTTTTCAAGCTGCTGACTTCTTGCTCAAGCTCGGCATTGCGTTTCTGTAACTGATCGACTGCGCGTTCGAGTTTTTGAAGTCGCTCCGACTCGGAGGGCGTCTGCGCGCCAAGCCGTGGCGTCGCCAGCAAAACAATTGCAGCCAGGCTCCCGCCCGCTGCCCATAATACCAACTTCTTGACAAACATTAGGTTCTCCTTTCGTGATGACCTTTTCGGTGTCTGCGATTTGTTTCTAGCAAACGTGGTCGAAGCTGGAAAGCAGTTATTACAGCGGCCGATGGGGAAGTGCAGGGCACCTTGCGAAAATTTCTTGGTACGGTGAAATCCTGCGGGCAGGTCGATCCCGGCATTTCCGGTCTCGGAATGATTCAGCTATTTGTCGAAGACTACTGTTCCCGCGTATCTGAGCCCATTCAAACCCGCATGCGAGCGAATTAAGAACGCCGTTGGAGAAAAGTTCTCGATGATACCTTGATTAATCTCCGGGGCCATAGCTGCAGGTTCACCCGACCCGTAATAATGCTTCAACAAATCCATCTTGGGCTTATTAGCCCGCGCAACTGCCTGGTGGCCCGAAGACATACGGCCCTGAAGGTCCGAAGGGCTGTCCAGAAAATCAACGAACACCTTCGAAGTGAGAATCTGAGTCCTGTTCGCGTTGCCGCTCTTTCTTAGTGCGACATCTGGCCCTTGCGTAAGTCCTGCCTTGGGGTCGTCTTGATAGAATCCTTTCAAAGGATCGAAGAACATTTCCAAGTTACCACCTGGAAACTCATCCGGAGAACACTTGCGCAATCCCAGGAACGTCCAGACAAACTCCGAGCAGTAGCAACTAAAGGTTGTTCCACCTTCCTTTATGACCTTTGCCAACAGGCGAACCTGATCGATCGGGCGATCTACACCGGGAAGGCCGCGTTTATACATCGGTGTTCCATAATCCGAGAAAAAAGCAAAGCGATCCGGGTGCGACATTGTCAACTTGGCCCACCCCTTCAAGTTCGATTTCTCCGCCTCTGTAAGCGTCGGCCGCAGGATATGAAAAGCCTCCAAATCGCCGTATTGATGCGGTGAATCCAGAAAGCTGCTATAACTCATCGGCGACTCAAGAGAGTGCACATATTTCTTCCCGTCCATCTCTACCACAAATGCCAAAGCAGCATGTGAGATTCCCAACTGCACATGCGCATACGCGAGCGTATCGGCCCAAGCCGGCCTAAAACTCAAGAGAATGTCGCCCGATTCAATGACACCATTCTTCCCGAGAGCCTCGGACGCCAGTTTGGTCGCTTGATATGACTTCTTCAGGTGAACCAGACGAAGACCAAGATTGGCATCCTGCGTAGCGGTGACAATTTCGGTTTGGATGTCATCCTTGTTCAATTCTGGAAACTCTGCGACCCAGGTCGATTTGGGAACCATCATGAAATCAGGGACATCGAGGGCATAACCAACCTCGAGGAACAGCAGGCAAAACGTGAGAGTGAACAGCCTCTTCATAAATCGCATTCGGTTAGTCTTTTGTCCCCCAATTCACCGCGGTCGAAGATTGTTCCTTTCCCCTGCCTTTTTTCCCGACTCCCTGAGCTGTCATTTCCGTCACTGTGACTTCCGTTGTGCGATCATCCCTTATCTCCAGCTTCGAGAGATTTACGGCGTCTGGACTTTGGAGCTTAACGTTATCGGTCTTGAACAAGCCCGCAATCTCGAGCTTGCGAATGGTGCTCCCATCAGGAGACAACTCAAACCTCAGGCGCTTTATGGAGGTTGAATCCCATGCAAGGCTTTTACCCTTGCTGAGAGCATTGAACGCGTTGGTTACCTTATCCGCAGCCTTCGAAAACAAACGAATTACCAAGAGTCCCCGGTCCGATAACCTGGTTAGCGTCGAGCTGGCTGTCTCGCCTTCCTTTAGCCTTTCAACGTAATGATCATCTACAAGATAAAGGGTACTTTGCCCGGACCCAAATAGTTGAAACATTTGTTCAACGGCTCGCTGAACGCTTGGATGGTCAAGACTCGTCGCTTTGACAGCAGCAGCCGGGTACTCGAAAATGAGTTCGGCTGTTTCCGGCACTTTGGAGTCTGTGAGGTTTAGTCTGGCGATCTCATCGACACGCAGAAACCTGACTGGTTTCTTGTTCTCGTCGCACTCGAGCAGGATATAGACCGTCTTTGACGGATCGTTTCGATCTTTCCGCAAGCTTACGTAAGTAAACTTGCCGAGCGGCTTGCCGTTTATCCACTGGGCAAAGCGTTCGTGATTTCTGAGAAGGGCCAGGATCGTCGAGAGAGAAGTGGGATCCTTCGACAAATCCATTGATTGCCACTCCTGCCCGGCCGTCGCAGAAGTGAGCATCAAAGCCAGGCAGCAAAGAGTCTTGGTGATAACGGGTGCGGCCTTCATAACCCAATGGCTATCATCTTGCCTTTGCTGGCATAATGCCATAAAAGGCTGCATGAAAACGACGTTATCCTCCTCGTCGCATCGAGCAAGCCGAAACTACTGGATCGCGTTGGGGAGGCGATGCGACGGCAGTAATCTATTTGTTTACGTCTCATCTGCCGGGAAGCCCGACTGGAGAGGGATCAGAGCGGATGCGTCAGACTATTTACGAACCGAGCCGTCAGGAGGTGGTGTCCATGGGTAAACGTACTTCCGGGCCTCTCGCGGCCAAGCTGGCCAAGGCATTCCAGGCGATCGCTACGGGCCTGACGCTCCCCAGCGAGAGCGATTTTCCCTTCATGCCACGTATCGCAACCGGTTGATCCGCGCGTACCTCGCCGGTTCGCGCACTGCGGGGAGTCGTAAGCCGCATTTATTTACCGGGTTTGATCCCGACGATAATTTTAAGTTGCACGAGTTGCCGTCCGAAAAGCCTCTTCATGTGATCAACGGCGCACTCAATCTCGTGCATGGCGAGGAGTTAGCGTGGCAGGAACGGAAGGCCGAGTCCTTTACCATGAGCCGGCTGCACTGCGGCTCCTGGAATGAACGAGTTGGTTACCGGCCCTCGGACGAATATGGCCGTGGGATTACACTAGGTACTGCGCTCACCATTTCTGGCGCCGCCGCGAATTCCAATATGGGTTACCATTCCTCGCCCGTGGTCGGTTTTCTGATGACGCTGTTTAACATGCGCGCTGGGCTGGTGGCTGGAATCCAGGGCCTCCGGGCGCCAAAACGTGGCGCCGAAATGGCCCTCGATATTCGGTTGGACCGCTGTTCTCCAAAGCGATCGGGAATACAACGGACCGTTACAAATACGTGAATCTTTCCGATGGCGGGCATTTCGAAAATCTTGGCCTCTATGAGACGGTGCTGCGGCGTTGCCATTACATTGTGGTGAGCGACGCGGGTGAGGATCCGGAATGTTCCTTTGCCGATCTCGGTGAAGCAGTCCGCAAGATTCGAATCGATTTTGGAATCCCGATCGAATTCGGTCCGATGGGCATTTATCCCCGCAGCAAAATCGACACGCTGAAAGAGCCGGGCCACAACTGCGCCATCGGTCGCAGCCGGTATTCGGTGGTGGATGGCGACTCGGTCGCGGATGGCATGCTGATTTACATCAAACCAGCTTGTTATGGCGACGAACCCCGCGACATCTACGAATACTTCAAGAGGAGCGAAACCTTCCCGCACGAGAGCACCAAAAACCAGTTTTTCGCCGAGTCGCAATTTGAGAGCTATCGCATGCTCGGCGCGTACACGATCGAAAAACTTTGCACAGATTGCAGCGGTGATTTTCGTGACTTCGTGCGCAAAATTCTGGCCGGTCATCTGAAGGAGCCCGCCCCACTCTGGTTGGAAAAGGTGATTGGGGCCGCGGAATAAAAACTCAATGGGACCTGCGCGAACCGTTCAAATATTCTTGCCACTGAATACCTGGGGACTAATACTCTTGGTTCAGTGAGGGCATCACTCGGTCGCAGGATACCTTACGAAGCGCGCCTGAACTGGCGCGCGATCCGCATCGTTCTCGCGATCGTTTTTTCAGTCGCAAGCGTCTTTCCACTCGCGGGGCAGCTTCCGGAGGGGCAAAGAAGGCAGGACGTTCCGTACATCATGGGTAGATCGCCTCGGGACGCGAACGCGATTCGCGGACCCCAAAGAGTTCCGTCCATCATGGGTAGGTCACCTCGGGAGGCGAACACGATTCTCAGACAAAATGGCCTCAGCGGAGCGGAGAGCGGCCGGGGGCCATCAAGGGATTACCGACCTGGGACAGTCAGCCGCCAAGACCCGCCCCCGAACGCTCCCATCCCTAGGAATAGGCTTGTCAGATATTGGCTTGCCGAGGGGGCCCCAAAAAGAGTTGTTCCGTCCATCATGGGTAGGTCACCTCAGGACGCGAACACGATTCTCAGACAAAATGGCCTCAGCGGAACGGAGAGTGGCCGGGGGCCATCAAGGGATTACCGGCCTGGGACAGTTAGCCGCCAAGACCCGCCTCCCAACGCTCCCATCCCTGAGAATGGGCTTGTCAGATATTGGCTTGCCGAGGGGGCCCCAAAAAGAGTTGTTCCGTCCATCATGGGTAGCTCGCCTCAGGACGCGAACGCGATTCTCGGACAACATGGCCTCAGCGGAACGGAGAGTGGCCGTGAGTCATCAACGCGTTACCAATCTGGCACAGTCACCCGCCAAGACCCGCCTCCCAACGCTCCCATCCCTGAGGATGGGCTTGTGAAATATTGGCTTGCGCCGGCGGCCCCTGCTCAAGTCTCGCCGACCCCGGGGTCTGCTCAGGTCTCGGCCAGCCCGGAATCTACTCAGGTCTCGCCCAGCCCAGGATCTGCTCAGGTCTCGCCCAAGCCGGGGTCTACTCAGGTCTCGGCCAGCCCGTGGGATTGGGAGAGCTTTCTGCAAAAAAATGTTCAGCTTCGGATGGTGGACGTCATCCTCGGTGCATTGGTTGCGATCGGTGTCGTGGCTTTGATCGTTCACTGGTCAAAGCGGTATGATGGGCGGCGTCTTCCAAAAGTCGCAGTCGTGCCTGTCAAGGACAAGGACTACTACGGAGAGCAATACGTCGCACCAAGTCCCTTGGTGTTGGCTGTCGAGCTGTGTCCCGTCCTCGACCCGGGAGATCAGGCGCTGGACAAAGTCGGTCCATTAGTCGAACAACGAGGAGGCCAATGGACATCCAACGTGTAACGCTAAGCGATATCGTCGATTTCCGCCCTCACGAATTACCCGACGAGGAGTTGTCCCGGTTGGAGTCTGGTAAAGGTGTGACGGAACTGCGCCGACCATTGGAAGAGGCCCGCTTGCCCGGTGGCTGGGTCGGACTTCGCGACAAGATTCTAGCAGAGGCCGGAGGCTTACTCGATATCCGCCTCCTAGACGTTATGGGTTGGGCATGGAAGAAAGGTCGCGAACTGGAAGCCTATCGGGATACGGAAAGATACCCGCCGGACAAGACCTTTAGTGTTCCCCTAGTGGAACACAAAATCACATCCACCCACACGCCCCATATGGATATCCGGATGAACGACAAAAAGGTAGGCTGCATACATTTCGCCGTGAACATTGAAATTGCGATCAAAGCCATGACCCTTGAAATTCGGAATGCGCGGATCAAGAAGATTCACGCGGGCGACTGTACGGCCAAGGGGAGGTTTCTCTGCGAAGGGGTCCTTCTCGCGGAACGGGAATCGAAGCCACTCGATCTTTCCGGCACTATCGACCTTGGCGAAGGACTGGAACTCTAGAAGATTTCGAAGGCAACTGGGGCTGTGCCGCGCGCTCTTTAAATATTTTCCGGAAGCACCACGCGAATATTCTTGCCATTCATGTACTCAGGGAGTAACGACCTTGGTCGTGAAAGTTTCGCCCAGGGTCGCGACATGCGCTTTGGTGTTTGCGTTTTTGGTTCAAACCAGCTGCAGCAAAAACAAGGCGGTCGATGAAGCAAAAGTCACCAGTTTAACATAGGAGCATTGCAGCGATGAGGACAAGGAGAAACTATTCAGATAACACAATGCCGTGATTCGCGTTTTTGATGAAGCGGGCACCGTGATCGAGGCGGGCGAGTTCCGGTCAGGTCACTCTAGCTAAAATCCATCCGCATCGAAAGCGCGCAGACGGCACTGATGAAGGTATTGCCACAAAGTCTTATAGGCAAGCAAATGCGACAGTGATATAATCGAGACAACCGCGCGCGCGCTCTATGACCGTAATATGACCGCATCAAAGGTGTCGTTAGTTTTTCTCGCCTTCGCGAGTTTTAGTTTCGCTGAACCTTTACCTGTCGAAACGAACAAACCTGAATACCGCGGTGTGTCTGGGGCCGAGTTGCAAGATGAGAGGGGGAAGATCAAAAGTGGTGGCGCCGCTCGTATCGTCGAAATGAGAGATCGTCTTGTAGTCGAGGTCAGCAATTTGGACGGTTGGCTTTATGATTCGGTCAAGGCGGGATACTTTCCAAAGCAAGAGTGGTTCGATCCTGCCACCGTAAAGCTGATCGAGGAAACCGATCTTGGAACGCTTTATCAAAAAACCACGTTGGGAAGCAACGACCCACAGAAACAACTCTTTGAGCAAGCGCGTGAATCTGTAGATAGAATGCTCAGCGACGTTAAGCAGCGATTGTATCTGCAGCTAGGGCCCGCCCGATTACGCCATTTGCACGCGGAGGATCCGCTGGTGCGGCAAAATGAGAGTGGCATTTTCCGCTTCATTTTTCCAATTCAGGACACGCCGGAAGATCGAGATGAATGGAACAAGCTCCGCAGGATTCACGGAGAATTGAGGCCCATCAGCATCTCTCTCGCTTTCGATTCAGAAGGGCTCACGCACACGCTGCGGACAAAGCTGGGATCTTCAGTGGATTCTGGTTCCTCCGCTAGACCTGAGCAACAATTTAAGTTTCAAATTTACTCACGTTTCACGGCGCTAGCTTTTGTTGTCGTTTATCTCGTTGCGATTCTGATTTTCCTTTGGACCGCCGGTGCCCCGAACCTCTTGCGAGATCCTGATGGGCCGCTCCGTGACGGGAAGCATGTCTTTAGCTTGTCACGTTGTCAGCTGGCATGGTGGTTTTTTTTGATCCTTGCTGCCTGGGGATTTCTTTGGGTAACCACATCATCTCGAGATACCTTGAACCAAACGGCATTGATTCTTTTAGGAATTGGGAGTGCGACATTCCTAAGCGGAGCAATTGTCGGCGACGTTCGTGCTACTCGTACCGGTTTGGCGAAAGAGACCGTCTCGCCACGTCCAAAGCTGTTCCAAGCGAAGGCTACCGCTTGGTTGTATGATGTGCTGGCGGATAAAGACAACGTAGGATTCCACAGGTTTCAGCTACTCGTATGGAATATCGTGTTAGGGATAGTATTTCTGTACCAGACATGGATCGACTTCGCGATGCCCGAATTTAACGCGACGCTGTTAGCTCTTCTTGGCTTAAGCGGTGCGACATTTGTTGGAATGAAGATGACAGCAAATGAGTGACTTAACGGATCAACGTTCCGGCCAACAATACTAGTTAACAGACTCCGGAATCTGCCCCTCGAAGCCATCCGACAGAAGTGAAATGATCTCTACGTCGAAGCCAGAATGGTTTTGATTGCCGCCCCGCTGTCAAGACTTCACCATCAACAGCAAAGAACCGGGCGGGGGAGGATCCTCGGCCCGAGCCAGACCCACCTGCGTCGGGTTTTCAAAAAAATCTCGCCTGCTCGTCAAGTAAACTTGCCGCAAGCGCGGATCGCTGATTCGAGTTCCACAAAAGCCGTCGACTTTTCATCCGCGCGCACAATAAAGCGTTGACCGTCGTCGCGATACACGTCAGCAACGAAGATCGGTCTGGCAGATCGACGACGTCCAAAACGTTCCGGCCAGCCCGCCAGCGCATTATCGCGACACCGCTTTCTAAATGCCGAATAATTCGGGACAATTCTCGTTAAACGGCTATTCTACGTGCCACAATCACAGAACGTCAATGGATGAGTCTCCTCAGGAATGGATCCTTAAACGTCGACATGAGGATCTGAGTTTGACGGTACGAATGTGTTGGGATCTCTACATAAGGTTCTACACCGTGTACCTGACTTTCAGCGTCATCGGACTTGGCTGGGTACTGACGCGCCCTGCCGACATTCAGATGGTTCCCCGCGCGAGGCAGGTTATTGCCATTGTCTTTGTGATCCAGACGATCCTAACTGCGATAACAAGTGGCGCAATCGCGGTCTATACAGCACATGTGGCGCACGACCAAGAGCACATCGAGGGTCTCCTGACTCAATCGCATGTTGGCGCATGGCCTTCGGTGGGGCCGGCTGTGCCCGCCTCGTTGGCTCAGTGGGGCGGGTGGTCCAATTGTGCAGCGATGCTTGCTATGGCAGCCTTGTGGCTTTACGCGGGTTTCATTAGGTAACCACATCGCGGTCAGGCTGCGCAAAACGTAAAGCTGAGAATAGCTTTCCGCTTTGCTGGGCGCCTCACGTAGGCAACGAATCTACCGCGAGCGTTATAGCTGGGCGACTGACAGCTCGAATCGCGCATTCGAGTCCACAAAAGCAGTCAACTTTTCACCCGCGCACACAATGAAGCCTTAACCGTCGCCGCGATGTGCATCAGCAGCGAATCGTGCTGTTCTCGTAACATTTTAGCGGGAGGCACAGGAAGTCTAAATCAGTGTGAAGACACCGCTGTGCTCGTTCGGCCCCGGCGATGTTATTGCGGGGCGATGCCTGGGCGATGCACGAAATGCTCGGGCAACGCGGAGTCTTTGTCCGCTGTGTCTGATGGTGGTCGCGTCGGGGTCAACAAAAAGCACCACCTCACCATCGACACACACGTCTTTTTCGCGGCCGTTCCGTCGCCAAGTTCAACGATCGAATCCATTCGTGGCGCCGGAAAAGGAGGTTACATTGAAAGGTTTGCTGATTTCTTGGCTTTCACCGCACATCAAATCGACGACGTCTTCCCAGGCAAATCTCGCAAATTCGTGATTTAACCACTCTCGTATTGCGTGGGCAGAAAGGCCGTCACTCTTGCATAAATTCTTGCACAATCTGAATTCCCGAGCCGGAATCTTAAAGACGCGCTGCGAGAGTCTTTTCCCAGTTGCGTTCGTGGGGGAGTCGCGATGCGATAGTCTACTGAGAACTAGACAGGCGCCAGAGGGGCTGTATCGAGTGGGAATTCATAGAGCCCGCGACCGTGGGTAGCTGCGCGCAAAAGACGCCGGGTCGGATGGATTTGGAGGTCGAAGACCGGTGCATCCGGCAAACCGTTAGGTAGGGGCTCCCAACTCTGGCCGCGGTCCGAAGAATTCCAGACCCCGATATCCGCACCGACGTACACGTTATCAGGCTTATCTCGATCGACAACGATCGCGTTGTGCTCGACGTCAAGCAGGTTTTTAGTGGCGGCACCGGGCGGACCGCTCCTCACTTCCCAACGAGTCCCATTAAAGTGCCAAACACGGCGGGCGTCGCCCAAACCCCCAAATGCGACGTAAACGGAAACAAGACCCGCGTCGGTCCAGTCGATCGCCACATCGGAGACCAACCCCTGCAGTCCAAGTGGGCCCGCGCCTTGTGTTGGTATCGGAATAATTGTCGGCCATGTCGCTCCAAAATCACCGGAGACATATACCCTTTGACCAGATCCTAGGGCCACGAGTTTGGCGTCGGCAGGGCGCGCGGGATTGTAAGGCACGCCTACGATCGGCTCCGTCATTGACGCCCACGGGAAATCATGTCGGTCCCATTGGATTTCATCCTGCGTGCCGTCCGTGGTTCGATAAACCGATCCGTTTGCAAAGACGAGCACTTGTCGGGGATCCTGCCAATTAATCACGCAATAGCCGCCATCGCCGCCGCACACATATCTCCAAACCGAGCCACCTCGAGTCCGCGCCGTCCCATTATCCTGAAGTCCGCAAAAAAGCGTGTTGGGATCCGTCGGATGCTGGGCAAAAAAAGTCGGGCACAGACAGGCAAGGCCCGTATTGCGGCTTCCGAAGTTATCCGAACTGCGGGGACTGCGATTGAGGAAAACGCCGCCGTCGCACCCGATCCAGAGCTCGTTCGGTTCGCCGGGCGAATGCACAAGGACGTGAACATCGGCGTGCGCTCGAGTGCCGATCGATTCGGCCGACCCAAAGCGAAAATTCGATCCGCTCTGTTGTATGCGGCAGCGCCAGACTGAGCCGGGATAAGGCTGGATATCGCTGTAACTGCCGCCCAGATAGATCAGATTCGCGTCCGTTGGATCGACCGCGATCGCGAGATCGTAATCGCCTTGGCTGGCACCAGATTCATCTTTTGGCAACACGTCCGGCGGGTTTGCGATTTTTTTCCAAGCGCCAGTGGGATTATCCAGCCGGTAAACGCCCAGTGTGAGACCTCTCGGATCGCTGACAAACGCATAAACTAAATTCGGATTAGTCCTCTGCACACCAAGCGAAATTCGCTCGACGTTGGCCGATGGAAAGCCGGTTCCCAACGCGGACCAGTGGCTGCCATCGGAGGAGTGAAAGACTCCCTTGCCCCACTCGGCAGCGATGAAGCGCCTCATCCCGCCCGAGGCGATCACCGCAACGCTCGAATGCATGCCGGAGCGTCGGGATATCCACTCTGCTTGGCCACTTGGCTGAAGCACTCTTTGATAAAGTCCCTCGGTCGTCGCTCCCACGACGTTTTCGCGGTCGGCAGGATCGACAGCGAGAGCAAGGAACGCTTTCCCAGCGAGGTCGGTAGATCCTGGAGCCGTCGGCTCCACGATCCAGCTTGCACCGCCATCATCACTGCGAATAGGCCCAATGCCCCGATAGGCTGGCAGAGCATTGATCACTCTCAGGCCGCGGCGAAACATCTGGTCGGTATCGCCTTCACCTGTGCCAACGTAGATTCGATTCGGATCACTCTCGTCGATCGCGATCGCGCCACAAGCCAAGCTCGTCGCGGCATAGTTAGTCGGATCAACATCGAACGCATCCATAAGCGAACGCCAGGATTGCCCGCCGTCATCAGAGCGGAACACTCCGCCGTTGGCGGACGCGGCATAGACAAGCTGTCCGCCAGGCGCGACAGCAATTCCGGAAACACGGCCACCAACAGCGGGACCGCCGACAGCTTGTCCATTCAAAACAACAGACGGTCCCAAGGGCCGCCAATTCTTATCTCCGGGAACCACGGCTCCGGGGCGCGGCATGGCTCGAACACCCACAGCGCGTCCGACTGTTGCCGCCGCCGCCCGTTCTCTATATTCCCTGACGCGGTTTAGCCAGAGATCCTGGCCAGCTGCCGCAAGAGTGTCTTCGCCTCGGCCAGGTTGCAGTTGGCTACGGAACATTTCCTTTGGCACAGTAGCCGCCGCGGAGGCTGGTACTGCTCTCGCTCGATTGCGCGGGATCAGTCTCGTATAAGCCGACTCGAGGATCGGAAACAGCCATTTCCGAGGCCCGCCCTCCCGCGGGTACATGACTTCAGTTGTTGAACCCTTAACTCCACCGCTGGTACGCTTCTTGGTCTTGGTGGCTCTCGTTGAGTCTCCTTTTAACTTCGCTCTTTTTGCGCGAATACTACGCTTTTGAGTTTTCTTTTGTGGCATGGGTTCCGCTCCTCTTTTGACTGAGCTGCAATGTTTTCAGGGCCAAGAGCATGCCAGCCCAGCCAGCCACAACCTTCGCGGAATCAAACGTTACACACGCGAAAGCTGTCGTGAGTGTACCAAGGAGCTCGTTCGCACTGAACGCGCACATTGTACCGATGACTACGCTCGCCGCAGCGATATGCTCTGGCCGCAGTCCGCATTCCTGTCTGAAGTAGGCTAATCCGCACAAACATCCAAGAAAGAATGGCGAAAGTTCTAAGACGATGTCGTTCATAGCTATCCAGTTCGGTTACTAGCTCGCGACCGAAGACTACGCCGAAACACTTTCCTTTGCATTACGCCGAAGCCCGCTTCTCCGGAATTTGCTTTGGATCCTGGCGCCTGGCAAGCGAATTGCATCTCAGCGTAAAAATGGTCGCGACACACCAACCGCATATTAAGCAAAAACTCGGATTGCGCAGTGCCGCCGAATTAAGCGATAAGGCGTCGCGTTGGATGGTAAATCCTTCCGGCAAAATTTGCAGTTACGCAAAGAAGTTGCGTGCAAAAAGGTCATTCCCTCACTCAGTGGTTTGCTCTTACTGAAACCGAAAGCGCCGGGCCGGGTCGTTAGGTGCGTCGGTAAAATTTAACGCGCGCTGCGGCCGAAGCACTGGGGTGCCGCCTCTGTAAACCTGATCGGGTTGCCGGTGCAGAACCCCGAGCCACGATCCTACGTCAACAAACTCGACGGCAAGTTTAATTGGCTGAAGGCGCCAGCACCGAACGGCTGAGCAATCACTCCTTCGCCACCGCAATCGATCTTACTGTGGACAAAGCGACCTACTGGCGCTGGCAGTCGACGACCCCCAATTAGAAACTTTTCGCGCAAGAGTTGGCCGGCCGAAATAATCGAGACGTTCGAGCGCCACGGTTTCAACTGTGGTGGCAAGTGGTGGCACTTCGATGCATTTCGAGTATCGTCCGGAAATTATCGCTTGCGCAAAATCGTATCCGAGGCAATCTGAGGATTTATCCTCCGATTCTACCTGAATAGCAGCGGAAAGATCTGCAAAAAGACGGACCGAAACTTGTCCAGCTCCGCATCCGCATCCAGGCACATGCCAAGTTCCAAATAACCGTGCGCGGCTCCTAGATGTTGTGCACCGTACGGTTCGAGAGGCATTCAGTTAGGCCCAATTATTTCAGCTCAGGGAGTTGAAGCCGTGATGGACATTGCTGTAATGGAATTGTTAGTATAACTTGCGTGCCGCGGCCCTAGAACGGACGATGAACATCCTGCTGGAGACGAAAGAAGACGTTGAGGCCCACTTTGGGCAGCGAGCGACAATGGCGGTCAATCTTCTGGGCATGGTCAATCGAGGCGAAAGGGCATTCGGATTTTTAACGGGCGATATGAGTGGGGGCTTCGATATTACTGTCGGTTTCTTCAACGGAAAAGCTCGCTACGTCGCGTTCAAGAAGCGCTCTGGCACTGCGTGGAATGAGGGGGACACGCACGCGGCTCTCACTCAGATCGGTCGATACTCGGACTGGTCAATTAAACCTGGCTCCGGAGCGAATTTTTATGATTACGTCGAAAAGAAAGGAGACCAAGTCATTGCGGAAGCCACCGGTTGGCAGACGCGGGCGCGGCGATATGCCTTTGCTTATGTTGCCGACGTGCCTGCCGAAATAGGCTTGCTTCCTGATAAGACTGCCTTGGATCAAAAATTTCCAACGTAATCATAGAGATAATGATTACGACATAATCCTGAGTTGGATAAGGCTTATGCCATGGCAATCAACTCGGTTCGAGCGGGTTGCGGCTCGCTGACGCTTTGAGTGGCACTGCTTTTATGCTTGCCAGGCGTGACATCTAACAAATCCTAGCGGCGGGCTGCGTAATTTATTGCGGAGACAATCTCGATCATTCGGTCGGCTTTGGTATGCCGAGCCAAACGCAATCAGCAATGCAGTCGGCTACGCAAAGTTTCGCAGCCGGTCACACGATGCTGTGATTCGCGTTTACGATGAAGCGGGCGACGCCTGGTACGGCGCGTATTCTAGTTCTCGAGGGCGGACACCCTTTCCGGGTCAAAAATCTTTTCCCGGGG
>WNGK01010184.1_pt1 | contig 16248 bp, 15 predicted proteins | sample 5400601 | NCBI WGS metagenome assembly WNGK01 (sample SAMN13153376, study PRJNA577476) | soil metagenome | isolation source: 60 cm soil or saprolite under Garry oak tree replicate 1 | place: USA:California | collected 2016-06-15
GTCACCTGTAGATAGAGGCCGCCGCCATCAGGATAGAGTCGAACGCGAGTCGTGCCATCCGGACGCTTTCCCGGTTTTGCGTTCTTCACCTTGGCGGGCGAAAGGCGGTGAATGCTGCGAGTCAATGCCAACCCCCGTGGTTACCCACGTAAGACGCAGGTATGTAGCGAAACGTCAGGAGACAAGGGGAGCGGCTCAATTGGCCATGAAGGCTGATTTCGCGGGCAAAAGGAAACGGTGGGGAACAATGGGAGATTTGAGCTTGGCGGAGAGGGAGGGATTCGAACCCCCGATACGGTTGCCCGTATGCCGCATTTCGAGTGCGGTGCATTCAACCGCTCTGCCACCTCTCCAAGCCTCTGAAAACAGGATGATCCAAGCCGGCGGCTCAAGCCTGAAATAGTCGTTTGCTACCCGGTTTGCTACCCGTTCCTCTCGCGACGCTTGTCTAGAGCGGCCCGCAGCGCGGCGTCAACCCGAACCGCGGCGTCCGCCTGCATGCCCGGCACGACGTGGCGGTAAGGATCCGGGGCGATCCGGCGCTGCATCAAACCGCTTCTGCACCCAGATAGGCGCGCACGACCTCGGGATTGGACTGCACTTCCCGCGGCGTGCCGTCGGCGATGCATTTTCCGTGGTCGAGAACGATCACACGCTGCGAGACCGCCATCACGAGCTTCATGTCGTGCTCGACCAGAAGCACGGTAATGTCCCGGGCGCTGATGTGCCGGATGACTTCGTCGATCTGCGCCGTCTCGCGCGGGTTGAGGCCGGCAGCCGGCTCGTCGAGCATGAGGATCTCGGGATCCGCGGCCAGTGCCCGCGCCAGCTCGAGCCGTTTCAACGCGCCATACGGCATCGAATCGGCGCTGCGCCCGATGAAGTCCGCCAAGCCGACCTCCCGCATCAGCTCGGCCGCCCGACCATGGGCTTCTTTGGTCTCGCGACGGACCGTCGGAGCCGACAGCAGCGAGGATATCAGGCCGAGGCGAACCCGGCTCGAAGCCCCGACCATGACGTTCTCGACCGCGCTCATTCGGAAAAAGATCTGCAAATTCTGGAACGTGCGCTGGATGCCGCGACGCGCCCGCTGCGCGACCGACAGCGCCGTAATGTCGTCGCCCCGATGCCGGATGCGTCCGCCGGACGGCTCTTCAATTCCGGAAAGCAGGTTGAACAACGTCGTCTTGCCGGCCCCGTTCGGACCGATGATCGCGGTGATGCCGCGGTCGATCGCGAACGAGAGCGGCCGCAGCGCCTCCACGCCGAGGAATTTTTTCGACAGATCTTCGATGGCGAGGATCACAACGCGACCGGGCCTCCGATTGCGCTGCGCCGGACCGATCACATCCGAACGCGGCCACCACGCTGGAATAGCATCGCGGGGAGCCGGGCAACAAGCGCGGCGCGTGATTGCCGGATGCCGGCGGCCGGAGCATGCGCAGCGGCCGCGCCTTCCGGCATTTGACCTGAGTCAATGCGCAGGCGCCCGGGCGCAGATAATCGATATTGGGTCCAAATCTGCGGTTCCGTCGAGCGGCGAAGGCGGCCGGGTCGGCGGCACGAACACATTTCGAAAATATTTGCCGGAGGAAACGGGATGAAAGCCAGTCTTCGCCCGGGAATGTCGCGGGTCAATCGCATCGTCGTCGATTCCGACCGCACCATCGGTTTCATGGGTGAGCAAGGCCGCGTCTACGGCACCCCTAATCTGGTGCGCGATATCGAGCACACCTGCCGCGACCTGCTGCTCCAGCATGCCGATTCCGGAGAGGATTCGGTCGGCATGGAGATCGCCGTCCGGCACATGGCGCCCACGCTGCTCGGCATGGGCGTCGAGATCGCCGCGACCGTCACGGCGGTCGACGGGCGAAAAATCTGCTTCGACATTGCCGCCAAGGACGAGGCGGAGCCGATCGCCGCGGGCACGCACATGCGTTTCGTCGTCGACGTCAAGAAGACGCACGAGCGTTTGCGCGCGAAGGCGGCAAAGCGCGGCGCTCCCGTGGAATGAAGGCAGCGCGTCATGGATGCTCCGGTTTCCCGCGCGCGCAATGTCTCGACCTACTGCTATCAATGTGTGGCCGGCCCCGACCTGCTGACGGTGCGCGTCGAGGACGGGACCGCGACCGAAATCGGCCCGAATTTCACCGCGGCTGAAATTCATCCCGCCGGCGGCAAGGTCTGCGTCAAGGCATTCGGCCTGGTGCAGAAGGCCTACAATCCGCACCGCGTCCTCTATCCGATGAAGCGGACCAACCCCAACAAGGGCCGCAACGAGGATCCCGGATTCGTCCGCATCTCCTGGGACGAGGCGCTCGATCTCGTCGCCGCGAAGCTCAACAAAGTGCGCGCGGTGGGCCTGCTCGACGAAGCGGGTTTTCCGCGCGTGGCAGCGAGTTTCGGCGGCGGCGGCACGCCGACCGCATACATGGGCACGCTGCCCGCGTTGCTGGCGGCCTGGGGCCCGGTCGACATGAGCTTCGGCAGCGGCCAAGGCGTGAAATGCTACCATTCCGAACATCTCTACGGCGAGCTTTGGCACCGCGCCTTCACCGTCTCGCCCGATACTCCGCTGTGCGAATACCTCGTCTCGTTCGGCGCCAACGTCGAGGCCTCGGGCGGCGTCTGCGGCGTCAAGCGCCACGCCGATGCACGCGCACGCGGCATGAAGCGGGTGCAGATCGAGCCGCACCTTTCGGTCACCGGCGCCTGCTCGGCGGAATGGATCCCGATCAAGCCGAAGACCGACGTGGCCTTCCTCTTCGCCATGCTCCACGTCGTGCTGCACGAGCATCGGCGCGAGCGGCTCGACCTGCCGTTCCTGAAGCACCGCAGTTCCTCGCCTTATCTGATCGGCCCGGGCGGATTCTTCCTGCGCGATCCGCACAGCCGCAAGCCGTTGATCTTCGACTTGCGCAGCGCACGCGCGGTGCCGTTCGACGCGGCGGATACCGATCCGGCGCTGGAAGGCTGCTTCCTGGTCGACGGCATCGAGGTCGGCGCGGACCATGAGACCACGCGTCGCGAGGGCGTCCGCGTCACGCCGGCCTTCGCGCATCTCGTCGATCACGTGAAGAATTACACGCCGCGGTGGGCGAGCGGCATCTGCGATGTCGAGGCCGCCACGATCCGGCGAATCGCCACCGAGTTCCTCGACCACGCCCGCATCGGCGCCACGATCGAGATCGACGGCGAGACGCTGCCGCTGCGCCCGGTATCGATCTCGCTCGGCAAGACGGTCAATAACGGCTGGGGCGGCTACGAGTGCTGCTGGGCGCGCACGTTGCTCGCCTGTTTGGTCGGCGCCCTCGAGGTGCCGGGCGGCACGCTCGGCACCACGGTGCGGCTCAATCGCCCCGCCGACGACCGCTGGTCGAGCGTGAAGCCCGGCCCGGACGGCTTCATGGAATATCCCATGAACCCCACCGGCAAGAACGAATGGATGGCGCGGCCGCAGGTGCGCAGCGCGCATCGCACCCTGGTGCCGCTCGTCGCCAATTCGCCCTGGAGCCAGGCGCTCGGGCCGACGCATCTTGCCTGGATGATGCAGAGCGAGCCCCTCGCGGCGTTGCCTGCCGCCTCGCCGCCGGACGTCTGGATCGTCTACCGCACCAATCCGGCGATCTCGTTCTGGGACACCGAGACCCTCGGCGCGGCGATGGCGCGGTTTCCGTTCGTCGTGTGCTTCGCCTATACGCGCGACGAGACCAATCACGTCGCCGACGTGCTGCTGCCGGATTGCACCGATCTCGAAGGGCTGCAGCTGCTGCGCATCGGCGGCACGAAATACGTGGAGCAGTTCTGGGATTATCAGGGATTTGCGTTGCGCGATCCGGCGGTGCCGCCGCAGGGCGAGGCCAGGGATTTCACCTGGATCGCGACCGAGCTGGCGAAACGCACCGGGCTGATCGAGCAGTACAACCAGGCGATCAACCGCGGCGCTGCAGGCGTGAGGCTGTTCGGCGCGAACTACGACTTCTCGCTCGATCCGGCGAAGGCGCACGGCGTCGAGACCGTGTGGAACGCGGTCTGCCGCGCGGCGAGCGCCGAGCTCACCGACGGCGTCGAGTCGGACGGCCTCGAGTATTATCGCGGGCACGGGTTTCGCGTGAAATCCTTCCCGCGGCTGCACTGGTATCTCTACCCCAAGCTCGTCTCCGCCGGCCTGAGGTTCGAGCAGCCTTATCAGGAGCGCCTGTTTCGCATCGGCAAGGAGCTCGGGCGGCGCCTGCACGAGCATGGCATCGACTGGTGGGATCGGCAGCTCGAGGAATACGAGGCGCTGCCGCATTGGCGCGATCTAGCCGCGCTCTGGGAAGGCGCGCTGGCCCGGCATTTCCACGTCGCGATCGAGGACTATCCGTTCTGGCTCATCACCGCGCGCAGCATGCAGTATGCGTGGGGCGGCAATGCCGGCATTCCGCTGATCCGCGAGCTGTCCGAGAACGTCGCCGGCCACGGCGGCATCGTGATGAATGCCGCTGCCGCCGCCAAGTTGGGAATCTCCGACGGCGATCTGGTCGAAGTGCGCTCCCCGCTCAACCACACGCGGGGGCGCGCGGTGCTATGCCAGGGGATCCGGCCGGACACGCTGCTGATGATCGGCCAGTTCGATCACTGGGCAACGCCGGTCGCCAAGGATTTCGACGCGCCCAGCATGAACGCACTGATGCCGATGCTGCTGGAGCTGACCGACGCAACCGGGTCGAGCGCCGATCTCGTCAAGGTCAACGTCACACCGCTGAGGACTTCATGACGCGCTGGGTGATGCTTGCCGATCTCGAGCGCTGCGTCGGCTGCCAGACCTGCACGGCGGCATGCCGGCACGCCAATGCGACCTCGCCGGCGGTGCAATGGCGCAAGGTGCTCGACATCGAATCCGGGACCTATCCGGACGTCACCCGCAGCTTCGCGCCGGTCGGTTGCCAGCACTGCGATGAGCCGCCGTGCATGGAGGTGTGTCCCTCGACCGCGACCCGGCAGCGGCCGGACGGAATCGTCACTATCGACTACGAGCTGTGCATCGGCTGCGCGTATTGCGTGGTCGCCTGCCCGTATCAGGCGCGCTTCAAGGTCGACGCGCCGCGCTTTGCCTACGGCGCGATGCGGCTGTGCAGCGAATCGGCTCGCGAGGATCCGCACCGTCTCGGCGTCGCGCAGAAATGCACGTTTTGCGTCGACCGCGTCGATTACGGCATTGGCTTGGGCATTACTCCCGGCGTCGATCCGCGGGCAACGCCGGCCTGCGTCAATTCCTGCATCGCCGACGCGCTGCACTTCGGCGATCTCGACGATCCCGACAGCAACGTCTCGAAACTGCTGCGCGAGCACCGGCATTTTCGCATGCACGACGGGCTCGGTACCGGTCCCGGCTTCTATTATCTCTACGGCAGAGCCGACGGCGCGGTCGCCCCGCCGCAAGCGGCCCCGATCAGCGCCCCGGGATCCACCCGCGCCAAAGGCGTCGAGCCCTGGCTGCAGTCGAGTTGGGACTGGCGCGCGGCCGCCAATTTCATGGGTGGGGGCGCCGGCGCGGGGCTATTCCTGCTCGCGGCATTGGCCGGCCTCGCCGGCATTCCGTCCGATCCGCTCGCCCTCGTCGCTCTGACACTGGTTGCGGCCGGGCTGCTCTGCGTCTGGCTGGAGATTGGCCGGCCGTGGCGCTTCCTCAACGTGCTCCTGCATCCGCAGCAATCCTGGATGACGCGCGAATCGATCGCCGGGCTCGCGTTCTTCGCGCTCGGCCTTGCGGCGGTCTGGTCCGGCAGCCGCACGATGTTCGCCGCGACGGCACTCGCGGGTTTGGGTTTTCTCTATTGCCAAGCGCGAATCCTCGCCGCCGCGAAAGGCATTCCGGCCTGGCGAGATCCGCGCATCGTACCGCTGATCATCACGACCGGACTGTGCGAAGGCGCCGGCTTGTTCCTTGCCGCCGCCGTGATGGTGTCGCCGCTCGAGCCGATGCGGACGGCTGCCGCGGCGGGTCTCGCCGTGCTCGCCGCGGTGCGCGGCGTCGTCTGGCGCGCCTATCTCGACTCGCTGGAAAGCGGCGGGGCGCCGATCCGCACGCTCGAAGTGCTGCGCGCGTTTCACCTCTGGTTCCTGCTCTTCGGGCTCTTGGCGCCGATCGTGCTGATCGCGGCGGCTTTCATGGCGCCCGGCGCCGGCGCTGCGCTTTGCGTGGCGGCAGGATCGTGCGCCTTCGCCGCCGGCTGGGTGCTCAAGCTCGTGCTGATCACGCGGGCCGCCTACAACCAGGGCTTCGCGCTTGCGCACCTTCCGGTCCGCGGCTCCGGCGCCGCCGGACCCTCGGTGAAACCCGGGTGGGCGATGCAATGAATGTTTCCTCCCGGATCGGGGTCCGGTGCCGCTGCGCTTCGCGGCGGCGAGCGAACCACGGCTCGATCCGGATCGAACGGAGGTCGCGATGAGCACGCAAGCGGCGGCCGGCAGGTCGCAAGTCTTCCTGTTCGATCCGCGCGCGGAAACCATGCCGCGCGCTGCCATTGCCGCACTGCAGACGAGCCGGGTGCGACAGACGCTCGAGCGCGCCTACACCAACGTCGCGCAATATCGGCGCAAGTTCGACGAGGCCGGCGTCGAGCCGGCCGACTTCGTCGCGCTCGCCGACATCGCGCGGTTTCCGTTCACGGCGAAGGCCGACCTGCGCGACACCTATCCATTCGGCATGTTCGCCGTGCCCCGCCGGCAATTGCTGCGTCTGCACGCCTCCTCCGGCACCACCGGCAAGCCGACCGTCGTCGGCTACACCCGCGGCGACCTCGACCGCTGGAGCGAGCTGATGGCGCGTTCGCTCGCGTGCACCGGCGTGGTGCCCGGAGACATCGTGCACAACGCCTACGGCTACGGGCTGTTCACCGGCGGGCTCGGCGCCCATTACGGCGCCGAGCGGCTGGGATGCGCCGTGGTGCCGGTTTCCGGCGGCGGCACCGAGCGGCAAGTGATGTTGCTGCGCGACTTCGCGGCCGATGTGCTGTGCGCGACCCCGTCGTATGCGCTCAACATCGCCGAGGTCGCTCGCGCAATGGGCGTCGATCTGCGGCAATTGCCGCTGCGCGTCGGCGTATTCGGGGCCGAGCCGTGGAGCGAAGCGATGCGCCGCGCGCTCGAGGATCAGCTCGGCATCGCGGCGGTGGACATTTACGGCCTTTCGGAAGTGATGGGCCCGGGCGTCGCCTGCGAATGTCACGTCGAGCAATCGGGCCTGCACGGCTGGGAGGATCATTTCCTGTTCGAGGTCGTCGATCCGCACACGCTCGAGCCGGTGCCGGTCGGCAAGCCCGGCGAGCTGGTGATCACCACGCTGACGAAGGACGCGCTGCCGCTCGTGCGCTATCGCACGCGGGACATCACCTGGCTCAACCACGAGCCGTGCGCATGCGGCCGCACCCACGTGCGGCTCATGCGCGTGACCGGACGTGACGACGACATGCTGATCATCCGCGGCGTCAACGTCTATCCCTCGCAGGTCGAGGCCGTCCTCGTCGATTTTCCCGGTCTCGCCCCGCACTACCAGCTGGTGCTCACGCGCGAGGGAGCGCTCGATGCCCTGACGGTGGAAGTGGAGGCGGCTGCCGACGCGGCGAGCGGCGAGGAGTTCCCCGGAGAGAAGAGCGCACAAGTGTGCCACCACATCAAATCGCTGATCGGCGTGACCTGCAACGTCGTGGTCAAGGCGTCGGGCGAGGTGCCGCGTTCGCAGGGCAAGGCGGTCCGGGTGAAGGATCTCAGGAAGGCGACGGCGGATCCGCACGAGCCATGAGCCCTGGGCGCGATTACAACGCGGCCGTCGATTTCGTCGACCGCAACGTTGCCGAGGGTCGCGGCGGCAAGACCGCCTGCATCGATCCCTCGCGCAACCTCACCTACGGGCAATTGCGGGATGCGGCGGCGCGCGTCGGCCCCATGCTTGCCCGCCTCGGCGTCGAGCCGGAGAATCGCATCGCCATGGTCGTGCTCGACACCGTCGATTTCCCGGTTCTGTTCTGGGGCGCGATCCGCGCCGGCATCGTGCCGATCCCGCTCAACACCCGGCTCACCGTCGAGCAGATTCGTTATGTGCTCGAAGATTCCCGCGCGAAAGTCGCCTTCGTGTCGACCGCGCTGCTGCCGCTGGTCGAGGAAGCCGCGGCGGCGACCACGCTCAAGCACGTCGTCGTGGTCGGCGGCGGGCCGGATCGGCTGCCGCGGCTCGATGCGCTGCTCGCCGCCGAGCACGAGCCGGCGGCGCCGGCCAAGACCTGCGCCGACGAGGTGGCCTATTGGCTGTACTCCTCCGGCACGACCGGAATGCCGAAGGGCGTGATGCACGTGCACTCGAGCCCCATGACCATGGCGCGGCTCGCCGGGCAGGACCGCATCGGCATCCGCGAGGACGACGTGATTTTTTCGGCGCCGAAACTGTTCTTCGCCTACGGGCTCGGCAACGCGATCCTGTGCCCGATGTCGGTCGGCGCCACCTCGGTGTTCTATCCCGAGCGGCCGACGCCGCAGACCGTGTTCGAGACGCTGCGCGGCTATCAGCCGACCATGTTCTATGCGGTGCCCACCCTCTACGCGGCGATCCTGGCCGACCCGGAGTGCACGCCGGCGAACGGATCGCAGCGGCTGCGGCTGTGCTTCTCGGCCGGCGAGCCGCTCCCCGTGCATATCGGCGAAGCCTGGCAACAGCGGTTCGGGCTCGAGATCGTCAACGGCGTCGGCTCGACCGAGATGGGACACCTCTATTTGACGAATCTGCCGGGCGCGGTCGAGTACGGCACCTCCGGCGTGCCGGTGAAAGGCTACGAGCTGCGGCTCGTCGACGATGCCGGGCGCGACGTTGCCGACGGCGAGATCGGCGAGCTGATCGCGCGCGGCCCCACCTCCGCCGCCGGTTATTGGAACCAGCGCGAGAAGTCGCGAAACGTGTTTCAGGGCGAATGGACGCGCACCGGCGACAAATATCGGCGCCGGCCGGACGGCGTGTACGTCTATTACGGCCGCACCGACGACCTGTTCAAGGTGAGCGGCATCTGGGTGTCGCCGTTTGAGGTGGAAGCGGCGCTCGTCGCGCATCCGAGCGTGCTCGAGGCCGCGGTCGTGCCCGCGCAGGATGCGAACGGCCTGGTCAAGCCAAAGGCCTTCATCGTGCTCAAAGCGGGCGGCGGCAGCGCCTTGAGCCGCGCGCTCTACGAGGACATCAAGCTGCACGTCAAGCGCACGATCGGCCCCTGGAAATATCCGCGCTGGATCGAGATCGTCGAGAGCCTGCCGAAGACGGCGACCGGAAAGATCCAGCGCTTCAAGCTGCGTAGCGCGTCACCGGAACCCGCGGTCCCACGGCAGAAAAGCCGGACGAAAGCCTCGCGCCCGCGCGCGAAAACTCCGGTCCCGGCGTGAGATTTCGCACGTTTCCTGGTCGTTCGGGTCGTTGACGCTGCAGCTATCCGCCGACGATCAGGCCCGCACCGCCACCATATCCTTCGCCATTTCGCGCAGCTTGAATTTCTGCACCTTGCCACTCGGCGTGCGCGGCAGGTCCGCGACGATCTCCAGCCGCTCCGGAAAGTATATTTTCGCGAGCTTCTGCTGCTCCAGGAACGCCACCATGTCGGCGAAGCAGAAATTCTGCCCCGGCTTCGGCACCACGAAGGCGCACGGCCGGTGATGCGGACGTAGCCGTCCGCGTCCATGCGGGCGAGATCGCCCGAGTCGAACCACCCGTCCGCGTCGTGGCCGAACAGCTGCGGGCGCTTGAGATAGCCGACGAAGTTCGAGCAGCCGCGCACCTCGAGCTTGCCTTCCTCGCCGGCCGGCAAGGGCTGGTCGTCGGGGCCGACCACGCGCACCTCCATGCCCGGCATCGCGCAGCCGTCGGTGTGGAACGCCTTCTCCGGATCGTCGAGCTTGGTCGTGGTCACCGCGCCGTTCTCCGTCATGCCCCAGGCGGAGACGATGTCGGCGCCGAGCGTCTTCGTCGCCCGCTCGACCAGCACCCGCGGGATCGGCGCGCCGGCGGCGAGGAAAATGCGCAAGGTGGCGACGTCGCAGCCGCCCTGACCGACCGCGTCGGCGAGGTCGGACAGGAACGGCGTCGACGCCATGGTGAAGCTGACGCCCTCCGCCGCGATCAGCGCCGCCGCGCGCTTCGGCTCCCAGGTATCCTGCAGCACCGCGGTTGCCCCGAGCATCACCGGCATCATCAGGCCGTACATGAAGCCGGTGTGATGCGCCATCGGCGAGGCCATCAGCACGACATCGTCGGCGCCCAGCCCGAGCCGCTCGGCATAGGGCCGCAGATTCGACAGCAAGGTGTTCGCCGTGTGCATCACGCCTTTCGGCTCGCCGGTCGTGCCCGACGTGTAGAGCAACTGCATCACGTCGTCGGCCCGCGGGCGGTGCTCGGTGAACCAACGCGTGCGATCGCGGCCCGCCTGCCGATCGGTGCCGAGGAGAGCCTCCTCGAAACTCTCCTCGCCCTCCCCGCCGACGACCAGCAGCCGCTCCAGGTGCGGCAGCTCCGGCCGGATGGAGCGCACCATGGCCGGATGATCGAACCCGCGGAACTCGCGCGGCACCACGAAGATCTTGCTCTCGGCGAAGCCGAGCATGAACTTCACCTCGCGCTCGCGAAAAATCGGCATCATCGGGTTGACGACGGCGCCGATCCGCATGCAGGCGAGCACCAGCGCCGAGAACTCCCACCAGTTCGGCAATTGGCAGGAGACCACGTCGTATCTTTCGATGCCGAGCTCGGCGAGGCGGAGCGCAATGCGGTCGACGCGCGCGGCGAGCTCGCGATAGCTCAGGTGGCTCTCACGTCCGGTGACCGAGTTGAAATCGACCACGGCGGTTTTGTCCGGCAATTCCGCGCGGCAGCGGTCGAGGTAATCGCCCATCACCTCGTCACGCCAATGGCCCTGCGCTCGCATCGCGTCGACGCGCGTCTTGGGCAGAATGGGATCGAACCGCATCTGGCTCCTTCGGCGCGGCGATGGGATCGCTTCTTGACCCAGATCAAGGACGGTTCCGCCGTATCGCCGCATGGGTATGGGTGAAGTCTTGCGTGTTGCGGGATGCGGCGCAATACGGGGACGCGTCGCCGCGATCGACTTTCGGACCGCACGGGGCTGACTGGTATCCCGCGCAGAATCGGAGCTTTCCACGCAAAGCCCTACCGGGACAGCTTTCATGCCGGACCTGACCCATCTTGCCTGGCCGTTTTTCGACGATGCGCATCGGGGTTTCGCCGCGGCGCTCGCAGGATGGTCGCAGCGCGAGATCGCGTCCCGCGTCGATCATGCGGACGTCGATCGCGCCTGCCGCGGTCTCGTCCGCGCGCTCGGCGAAGCCGGCTGGCTCGACGCGGTGGTTCCCGCCGCCTACGGCGGCGCCTCGGAGCGGCTCGACGTACGCGCGCTGTGCCTTTCCCGCGAGATCCTCGCCTGGCACGATTCCCTTGCGGATTTCGCCTTCGCCATGCAGGGACTGGGCACCGGCTCGATCTCGCTGTTCGGCACCGATGCGCTGAAATCCAAATATCTGCCGCCGGTGCGCGAGGGCCGGCACATCGCCGCCTTCGCGCTCTCCGAGCCCGAGGCCGGATCGGACGTCGGCGCGCTCGCGACGACGGCGTCGTCCGACGGTCCCGCTCACGTGCGTCTCGACGGCGTCAAGACCTGGATCTCGAACGGCGGCATTGCCGATCATTATGTGGTGTTCGCGCGCAGCGGCGACGCCCCGGGCGCCAAGGGGCTATCCGCCTTCGTGGTCGACGCCGACACGCCTGGGCTTTCGGTGGCGCGGCGAATCGAGATCATCGCGCCTCATCCGCTGGCGACCCTGCGCTTCGAGGGCTGCCGGGTGCCGCTGTCGCACCGGCTCGGCGCGCCGGGCGACGGCTTCAAGGTGGCGATGGCGACGCTCGACATTTTTCGCTCGACGGTCGGCGCGGCCGCGCTCGGCCTGGCGCGCCGCGCGCTCGATGAGGCCGCCGGCCGTGCCGCCTCGCGCAAATTGTTCGGCGCGCGGCTGGGCGATCTGCAGCTGACCCAAGCATCGCTCGCGGACAGCCTCGCCGAGGTCGACGCGGCGGCGCTGCTAGTCTACCGCGCGGCCTGGGTCAAGGATCGGGGCGCGGCGCGCGTCACCCGCGAATCCTCGATTGCGAAAATGTACGCGACCGAAATGGCGCAACGCGTGATCGACCGCGCCGTGCAGCTGTTCGGCGGCGACGGCGTGCGCGTCGGCGTCAAGGTGGAGGCGCTCTATCGCGAGATCCGCGCGTTGCGGATCTACGAGGGCGCAACCGAGGTGCAAAAAGTGATCATCGCGCGCGAGCTGCTCAAAGAGCGCGAAGCCGTACGCCAGCGCGCGGCGGAATAGCCGGTCGAGGAAACCCCGATGATCCTGACGCCAGAGCAGCTTGCCGCTCGCAGCACCGCGCGAAGCTTTGCGCAAGAACAGCTTGCGCCGCATTCCGCCGAATGGGACCGCACCGCGACGTTTCCGCGCGATGCGCTCAGAGAAATGGGCAAGCTCGGCTTCCTGGGCATGACGGTGCCGCCGGAATGGGACGGTGCCGGCATGGACTACATCGCGTACGCGCTGGCGCTCGAAGAGATCGCGGCCGGCGATGGTGCCGTCTCCACCATCATGAGCGGCCATAACTCGGTCGGCTGCATGCCGCTCGTCGAGTACGGCAGCAACGAGCAGAAGCAGAGCCTGCTCAAGCCGATGGCACGCGGCGAGTTGCTCAGCGCCTTCTGCCTGACCGAGCCGCAAGGCGGCTCCGACGCGGCGGCCATCCGAACCCGCGCCGAGCGCCACGACAATTACTATCTGCTCAACGGAACCAAGCAGTTCGTCACCAGCGGCAAGAACGCGCAGATTGCGCTGGTCTTCGCGGTCACCGATCCCGCCAAGGGAAAGCACGGCATCAGCTGCTTCCTGGTCGAGACCGACCGGCCCGGCTACCACATCGGCCGCGTCGAGAAAAAGATGGGGCAGAACGCATCCGACACCTGCGAGATTCGCCTGGACCGGCTGCGGGTGCCGATCAAGAATCGGCTCGGCGCCGAGGGGCAGGGCTATCACATCGCGCTCGTCAATCTCGAGGGCGGGCGCATCGGCATCGCCGCGCAGGCGCTGGGCATGGCGCGCGCGGCCTACGAGATCGCGCTCGGCTACGCGCGGCGGCGCGAGACGTTCGGAAAACTCATCATCGAGCATCAGGCGGTGGGCTTCCGCCTCGCCGACATGGCGACCGCGCTGGAAGCCGCGCGGCAGTTGATCCTGCACGCCGCCGCGCTGCGCAGCCAGGGGCTGCCTTGCCTCAAAGAGGTCTCGATGGCGAAATTGTTCGCCAGCGAGACCGCCGAGCGGGTCTGCTCGGATGCGATCCAGACGCTGGGCGGCGCCGGCTACATCACCGATCACGGCGTCGAGCGCATTTTCCGCGCCGTGCGGGTCACCAAGATCTACGAGGGCACCAACGACATCCAGCGCCTGGTGATCAGCCGCGCGCTTGCCGGCGAGGATGAGCAGGCCGCCCGCTACGCGGCTACGGGCTGAGCCATATGACGATCGGCCCGCTGCGGTTCGCTCACGCGACTGCCGGCTGAAAGGTTCAAGAGAGGAGATCATCGATGCGACTCGACGGCAAGACGGCGCTGATCACCGGCGGCGCGTCCGGGATCGGCAGGGCGACGGTGATGGAATTCGCCCGCTGCGGCGCCCGCGTGATCTGCGCCGATATCGACGCCAAGCGCGGCGCCGAACTCGAGAAGGAAGCCGCCGCGCAGAAACTGCCGATCGAATACGCCGGGATCGACACGGCGGATTCCGCCTCGGTGCGCGCCTGCGCCGCCGCAGCCCTCAAACGTCACAACCGCGTCGACATCCTGGTCAATGCCGCGGGCTGGAACGATTTTCAGCTCTTTCTCGACAACAAGCCGGACTTCATCGACCGCGTGATCGCCGTCAACCTCGGCGGGGCGCTGCATCTCACCCAGGCACTGCTTCCGGCGATGATCGCCGCCGGAGGCGGAAAAATCGTCAGCGTGGCGAGCGATGCCGGGCGCGTGGGCAGCACCGGCGAGACCGTGTATGCGGCCGCGAAGGCCGGCCTGATCGGCTTCACCAAATCGCTGGCGCGCGAGACGGCGCGCTACAAGATCAACGTCAACTGCGTCTGCCCGGGCCCGACCGACACGCCGATGCTGCAATCGCGGCCGGACAAGATCAAGGAAGCCTTCATTCGCGCCATCGCGTTCCGCAGGCTCGGCAAGCCGCAGGAGATTGCCGACGCGATCCTGTTCTTCGCCAGCCCGCGCGCCGACTACGTCACCGGCCAGGTGTTGAGCGTCAGCGGCGGGCTGACGTTCGCGGGATAGAGGAGGCAACCATGCAGCAGACACGAGCCGAAAGCCGGCATCCGATGCGCGACACCTCGTTGCGCTTTCGTCCGCCGCGGGTCGAGATCGATCGCTTCCAGGCGCAGCATTTCCTGTGGCAGCGCGACGGCAAAACCGCGACGATCACGCTCAACCGCCCGGAGCGCAAGAATCCGCTGACCCTCGAGGCCTATGCCGAGCTGCGCGATCTGTTCCGCGACCTCGCCTATGCCGACGCGATCAAGACCGTGGTGATGACGGGCGCCGGCGAGAATTTCTGCTCCGGCGGCGACGTTCACGAGATCATCGGACCGCTGGTCGAGATGCAGCGGGCGGGCGACATGGCCGGCCTGCTGAAGTTCACGCGCATGACCGGCGATCTCGTCAAGGCGATGCGCGCCTGCTCGCAGCCGATCATCGCCGCGGTTGATGGGGTGTGCGCCGGCGCCGGCGCGATCCTCGCCATGGCGTCGGATCTCCGCTACGGCACCGCGCGCAGCAAGGTCGCGTTCCTGTTCGTTCGCGTCGGGCTCGCCGGGGCCGACATGGGCGCCTGCAACATGCTGCCGCGCATCGTCGGCACGGGCCGCGCGGCCGAGCTGCTCTACACCGGACGCGCCATGGACGGCACCGAAGCCGAGCGCTGGGGTTTTTACAACAAGCTGTGCGAGCCCGATCGCGTGCTCGCCGAGGCGCAGGCCGCGGCCCGCGCGCTCGCCGAGGGGCCGACCTTCGCCCACGCCATGACCAAGCGCTGCATCCACCAGGAATGGAACATGGGCATCGACGAGGCGATCGAGGCCGAGGCGCAGGCGCAGGCGCAGGCGATCTGCATGCAGACGCGCGACTACAAGCGCGCCTACGAGGCGTTCGTGAAGAAGGCGAAACCGGTGTTCGAGGGGAATTGACGGATATGCCGAGCAGCTCGCTCCGATTACCTCCCCCCTCGTGGGGGTGGGAGCAGATTGCGGCTTGCTCGAAGAGTCCATCATGAGCCGCGTTCTGCATCCGCCGGACTGGGCGCCGTCGATCGGCTACGCCAACGGCATCGCCGCGCCTGCCGGCGAGATCGTCTTCATCGCGGGCCAGGTCGGCTGGAACGCCGAGCAGCGGTTCACGACCGAGGATCTCGCCGGGCAATTCGAGCAGGCGCTCGACAACGTGCTCGCGGTGCTCAAAGAAGCCGGCGGCGCGCCGCGCGACATCTGCAGGATCACGGCCTATTGCACCGACAAGCCCGCGTACCTCGCGACGCGCCGGCAATTGGGCCGGATCTGGCGGCGCTTGATGGGAACGCATTACCCGGCGATGACTCTCGTCTTCGTCACGGACCTGCTCGACGCGCCCGGCAAGATCGAGCTCGAAGCCACGGCCATCATCTCCGCGGCGACGACCGCAGCCTAGCTGGCCGGAAGCCTGGCGCCTTGAACTGAAATTCCGATCCGCGCGCTAGTCATAAAGCCCGCGGCGTTCGGCGAGGAGGTCACTCCTGCCCGCCCGGGGGATCGGCATCGTGCGCCCAGGAGTCCGGGGACGCCTTATGTTTGCGCAGCAGGCGGTGGCAGAGCTCGACGTGCTCGGTCTCCTCGTTGACGAACTCTTCCGCCATGGCCTTGATGCCGGGATCGCGGGCGCCGTCGACGATCGTTTGAAAGAACGCGAGCGCGCGCTCCTCGCCGGCGAGCGCCATTTTGAGCGCGTGCCACGGCGTCATCAGGTAATGCGCGCAAGCGAGATCGGCTTCCTCGGGACTCTCGCCGTTGTTCCAGGCGCCGAGCTGCGCCGCATGCGCCACGACGTCGATCGCGCCGGCAAGCCTGCGGATCTCCGCGGCGTGCAGTCCTTCGGC
>WNGK01009207.1_pt1 | contig 16242 bp, 12 predicted proteins | sample 5400601 | NCBI WGS metagenome assembly WNGK01 (sample SAMN13153376, study PRJNA577476) | soil metagenome | isolation source: 60 cm soil or saprolite under Garry oak tree replicate 1 | place: USA:California | collected 2016-06-15
GCCCATGGGGCCGATCCGCTGCTGACCGATCGAGCCAAGAACACCCCGCTTATCATGGCAGCGGGTTTCGCGGAAGGAATCACACATGCAGTCCAGCGACCGGAGGAAGGTGACCGGAACGCCCTGGAGGCTGTCAAGGCGGCAGTGGAATTAGGTGGCGATATTAATGCCACTAACGATATCGGCGACACTGCAATCCACGGCGCGGCATATGTAGGAGCAAACGATATCGTTCAGTTCCTCGTGGAAAAGGGCGCGAAGGTGGACGCAGAAAATGTGTATGGACAGACGGCCTGGACGATCGCGGCGGAGGTCATGACGCCCGGATTGGCAAAAGACAAAGACTTAAGGCCGCGAAACTCCCATCAGAGTACGGCGGATCTGCTTGTCAAGTTGGGCGCCAAGCCACTGACCGACCCGGGGGCGCCAGTCTCGAACGTCGCGCAGTAACCTTGAAGCCGGTGACAACAGCCGAGCGAATGGTGAAAGGGCGATGGTGCGCGTCGCCGGGCATCGCCTGAGACCTGTCCCTCGCCAAATCATTGCGGGAGGTATAGTCAACAGCGCGAGTGAGGCGTGAAAGGAGCGTCTATGCTTCGATTTGTCGCCGCGGTCTTCCTGGCGGCTGTGGCGGCCTTGGCCGCCGATGGTCCCTCCGCCACTATTTCTCCAGAATCGATCACGTTCAACAAGGATGTGCTGCCGATCTTGCAGAAGAACTGCCAGACCTGTCATCGCCCTGGGCAGATCGCGCCGATGTCATTTCTCGACTATCAGAGCACGCGGCCGTGGGCAAAGGCGATGAAGGCCGCGGTTGCGAGCAGGAAAATGCCCCCGTGGTTCGCCGACCCGAAATACGGCCACTTTTCGAACGATCGCGCACTGAAGCAGAGCCAGATCGACATGATCGTGGCGTGGGCCGACGGCGGAGCGAAAGAAGGCGATCCCAAGGATGCGCCGCCTGCGGTGGCATGGCCGGCGGATGGCTGGCAGATCAAGCCCGACTATATCGTAAAAGGACCGCAGTATAACGTCCCCGCGCAAGGCATCATGGAGTGGACCAATGTGGTTATGCCGACGGGGTTCACCAAGGACACCTGGATTACGTCGCTGGAGATCAAACCCAGCGCGCTTCAGGTGACCCATCATATCTGCATCCGCTTCATCACTCACACGCCCGATGTACAGTATGGCGTCCCAGTCTGGGTGGACAAGCAGCGCGACGACAGCGGGAGTGAACTGCCCAGGCCCAAGGGCGAAAAACAACGGCTCCCTGGAGTGGCGGGAGTGCAGGGAGACGACCGGGAGTCGCTGGCCGCCAGAAGCATTAGCCCTGGAGGACTCGAAGGCTGCTATGTCCCCGGTCTCCAGGCCACCGATTATCGCGTTTTCAACGCGGCCAAGCTGATTCCCGCCAATGCCGACATCGTGTTCCAGTTGCACTACACCACTGTTGGCAAGCCCATGACCGACGAGCCCGAAATTGGCTTTACCATTGCCAAGGAACCGCCCCAGCGCCGCTTCATCTCTTACAACAGCCAGCCGGCGGTGGGTACCGACAGCGAAGTCTTCCGCATTCCGCCCAACGACGGGAACTGGGCGAGCCCTCCGGCTGAGATCCTGTTCAACGAGGACGCCCAACTGGTCTGGATGATGCCGCATATGCACCTGCGCGGGAAGGACATGACATACCGTCTCGAGTATCCGACCGGCGAGCAGCAAATCATTCTCGACGTGCCTCGCTACGACTTCAACTGGCAGCTCGGCTACTACACGGACATCAAGATCCCCAAGGGCAGCCGGATGGTGGTAGATGCCCACTTTGACAACTCGCCCAGCAACAAGTTCAACCCCGACCCCAACCGGCCCGTGTATTACGGAGATCAGACTTGGGAGGAGATGATGGCCCCGTTCTTTGGCATCGTGGTCGATGTGAAGGCCGATCCCAGGAAGGTCGTCACGGTGAAGGGCACCCCCAGGGGCGGCGCCTAGGGACACTCCTAGATGAGTGTGCAGCTTCGTTTTGGTTAGCTTAGGCCCTGGGCCTTCCAGCATGTCTTCACACGTCTCCGCATAGCCTTGGACGACAACGCGCAGCGAATTAGGGGGCTGGAATTAATTGAGTATTTCCGCGTGAACAAAATCGTGAGGATGGGAGCGATGACGCTTCAAGACGCCCAACCTGCGCTCATTATCGGCCCAATTCCATTCGAATTATTGCCCCTGCACGCCAACAGTGAACAACCCGTGAGGAGGTCAGCTCTATGACACGGCGATTCGTTTTTTCGATTTTTATCAGCGTTCTGCTGGCGAGCCTCTGGCTCACGGCACAGGTGAAAGATTTCCGCCCGGTCACCGAGCCCATGCTGCGCAACCCCTCTCCAGGCGATTGGCTCAACTGGAGGCGCACCGACAACGCGTGGGGGTACAGCCCGCTCGATCAGATTAACACGCGGAACGTCCAGCAACTTCAACTCGCCTGGTCGTGGGCGATGGAAAACACGGGCGCTCAGGAGGCTACGCCACTCGTCCACGACGGGGTCATGTACCTGCCGAACCCGCGCGGCGTCATTCAGGCGTTGGACGCCGCGACGGGAGACTTGATCTGGGAATATCGCCCCGAGGGGGCGAAGTCGCCCGAAGGAGTTGGCGGCGACGGCAACGGGGTCCAAAGAAACATCGCGATTTACGGAGACAAGATATTCGCAACGACGAATGACGCCCATATCATCGCCCTGGACGCCCGGTCAGGGAAGCTGGCGTGGGACACGCCGGTGGCCGATTCAAAACTGGGATACGGATACACTTCCGGCCCAATCGTCGTTCGCGGCAAGGTGATCGCGGGTATGACGGGCTGCAGCCGCTACAAAGAGGACGTCTGCTTCATCAGCGGGCATGATACGGCCACCGGAAAGGAGCTGTGGCGAACGTCGACCGTTGCGCGTCCTGGTGAGCCCGGCGGCGACACATGGGGCGACCTGCCGCTGGCTTTCCGCGCAGGCGGCGACGCGTGGATCCCGGGCAGCTACGATCCAGAAGCGAACCTCGTCTATTGGGGCACGGCGCAGGCCAAACCGTGGGCCAGAACGGTCCGCGGAACAGACGGCGACGCGCTCTATACCAACTCGACCCTGGCGCTCGATCCGGACACTGGAAAAATAAAGTGGTACTACCAGCACCTTCCCGGCGAAACGCAGGACATGGATGAGGTGTTCGAGAACATCCTGATTGACTCCGGCGGCCGCAAGTCACTCTTCAAGATGGGCAAGCTGGGCATCCTCTGGCAGCTCGACCGGACCACCGGCGCGTTCATCCACGCCACCGATCTAGGCTACCAGAACATCGTGGAGGTGGGTCCGGAGAGTGGCAAAGTCACCTACCGGAAGATCCCACAGATCGGTGTCGAGCTCGAGATGTGTCCGAGCACAGCCGGATTCAAGGACTGGCGAGCGATGGCCTTCAGCCCGCAAACCAATGCGTTGTACATCCCGATGGCCCTGAACTGCGAGAGGGCCACCTTCAGCGCAGTGGAGAAGGTAATCGGCAAGGGCGGTGTTGGTCCGGTCCGACGCCGGGATTATAAATATCCACAGTCGGGAGGCAACCTGGGTGAATTCCTCTCCATGGATATCCGATCCGGCAAGGTGTTGTGGCGCCATCGCACACCTTCACCGTCCAATACCGCCGCGCTGGCCACCGCCGGAGGAGTCGTAATCGGCGGCGACTGGGATCGTCACATGTACGCGTACGACGCGGCTAGCGGAAAGATTCTCTGGCAGACGCGTCTGCCAACTCCTGCGCAGGGGTTCCCGATTACGTACTTGGCGAACGGGAAGCAGTACTTAGCCATGCCCGCTGGGACTGGCGGCGGGAGCTGGTCGACGTTGATTCCATCGGAATTGGCCCCGGAGCTTCACCAGCCAAAGTCTGGCAACAGCTTGCTCGTTTTCGCGTTGCCAGTGAGTCACAACAGCGAATCGTCCCTGGCGGTACCGCCAAAATAGCCGCCCCAGGCTCGCGAGGGCTATCAACACGTCATGAGCAGGGATATCACTCTGCCCAGAGGCAATCCTTGAGGCACGTCTCTGCTATTCGAAAGATTGCGGGCTCGCGGCTGCCCGGCGGCCTTTAGCGCTGTAGCAATTCAATCTTTACGGCCGCCGGACCTTCGACATATGACATGTGGATGTCCCGCACGGGCCTGGGCTCGGTTGTAAACTTCACGCCCTTGGCTTTGAGCTCGGCGGCCTTCGCGCCGAGGTCCATGGTAGTCCGCCAACCGATATGATCGATTGCGTGGCCCTCGCTCGGCGTGGCGTCGCCTTTCTCCGCGAGAACCCAGACCTCGCCATACTTCACAGCATCCACCCGTCCTTTCAGCTTCCTGCGCTCGCCGCCGAACATATTGAGGTACCACTTTAAGGCAGCTTCGGGGTCAGGTGCCCGCAGATGGACGTGGTGGAAGCCGAGCGTCTCGGGATCCTGCAGGACCTCGATTTTGGTGCCCCACGGGTCTTCGATAAAGGCGCGCTTGAACAGCCCTGGTTCTTCTTGGATCGGCATGACGATCTTGATGCCTGCCGTTTCGAACTCCTTCATTTTTGCGGCTAGATCAGCGAAGGAAAGACCGATGTGATCGATGGCGCTGCCGGCACTGGGCAGAGGCTTGTCGTTCTTCAGGAAGATGAATCGGATTTTGCCGAAAAGGAGGCGCTCGTTCGGCTCCCCCGCCGGCCCGGGCTGACCACCCATGTATTTGGCGTACCACTCGACCGCCTTCGCCGGGTCGGGAACGCCGAGATGCACGTGGTCGTACGTCAGCGTCTCGTTCGCCGCGGGCGCTAACCCCGCGAGCGGCTGTGCCTTCCTCCCAGGAGTTCGTCCTATGCCAGGCTGGATCAGCCCCGCCACGAGGACCACTGCAACAAGCACGAGCGTCGTTGAACAAGGGTTTCTAACGGATTGCACCATTTGAAGTCTCACCTCCGTGTTTGCCCTGGATTAGTTTCGCTTTGGATAGGAGAACTACGATACAAGAGTTGCGCCTCATGCCTACCCCGGAACCCTCGCGGACTTCGGTGGCATGTTACCACCAAACTGGTTGGCCCAAGTGCAGGGCTTGGTGGCCCCGAGCTTGGCGCGGGCAATTTCGTGGTATCGTTCGCATCAACGCCTACAGAAAGGAGCGCCTTCGTGAATGACGCCGAGTATATTGGGCTTGACGTTCCATCAAGCAACGATCTCAGCGGCGGTTTCGGATTCCACCGGTAAGCTAGTCATGGAATCCATCCTGGAAACGAAAGCGTCGGCCGTTTTGCAGTTGCTCGACTTCGTGTAACACCTTCAGCCGCTCCCGTTCTTTCGCACTCAACTCGATTCGCTCCGGTTCCATCCTGCCTCCCGCCTTGGATGAAACCGGACATTTCTACTTTGCACAAACCGGACATTCTCATTTTGCCGCGACAGCGGCGACTTCTGGCTTGACACCTCTCAACGCGAAGAATAAGCTCGGCCCGTTTCTGAAACAACCCTGATAAGCAAGACGTAGCGTGACACCGCGCAAGCGACCGCAGCGCCGAATTTCGCCCGGACCCGAGGCAGCGACGGGTCGTGCTTTTCCCAAGACTCTGACGTCCAACACGGAAAGGAGGCTCCAATGCGCCGACTGATAGGAATTACACTTCTCGGGTTGTTTGCTGTTGCGGTGACCGTCTATGGTCAATCTCCGGCAACGCGAAATCCGCTCGTGGGAGCTTGGAGGGTTACGGAGATCGACGACGCGAACAGGCCGCCGATCACCAATCCTCAGCCGGGTCTGTACATTTTTACGGAACAACACTACAGTTTCGTGAGGATCAACGGCACGGGACCACTGCCCGACTACCCCTCAAATGACAAGGCAACCGACGCTGACAAGGTCGCGGTCTTTAATGCGCTTTACCTCAATACCGGCACGTACACTGTGACCGCCAAGATGCTGACAACGAAAGCCATGGTGGCAAAGAGCGCGTTCGTCATAGGCGCAAGCAACCAGTACGAATTCGCCGTGAATGGGAAGGCGCTGGTGCTGACCCAGAAGCCATCGGGAGCAGTCATAAAACTGGTCCGCCTTGAATAGGCGAGAAACGTCTGCGTAATTGTGAGTTCCTTGAGTGCAATCTACTGCCTATCGTAAACTTGTACGTTGTCGAAGGGCTCGCCGTCCGGGTTCTTTCCCTTCGTCGTTATCGTCATCACTTTTCCATCTCGGGATACCTCGACTTTCGACGTGTACAGGACATCACGGCTCTTCTTAGAAGTCGATTCAATGTTATTAGCGTCAACGAGTTTGACAGCGATGGTATCCGCACCGCCAGGGTCCTTTCCAGTTACCGGATAATCTTTATTGTCGTACTTCACGGTGAACCCATATTTTTGAGTGCTGCCGTCCGGGTTGACGCGCTCTCCCTCGAATTGGTAGCCATCAACAGTGGGTGTGTAGGTTCTCGTTTCACTCTTGTACCCCGGCCCTGGGTTAAATTTTGATTTTGCGACGTTCAGTTTCCAGATTCCTATGTGGGCATCTTTTTGAGTTTGAGCCAGCATCGGAGCCGATGTAGCGAGAACCAGACTAAGAACCGCCGAGAGCTTGAGAAGTCGTTTCATGGGTCTCTCCCGAATTAGCCACTACCGTAGATGCCTAAACCACTTTGGCGGCGCACTACCAGGACGAAGAATATGCGCTTTTCGGAAAAGCTACGAAGTTTGCGGGCATCTACGGCAAAGAAATTCGCGTGATTGGTAAAAACAGAGAAATCCTGACAGCGGCGAAGGCCGCACGGGTGCAATAAGTCAGTAAGTGGTGGCCTATTTCGACTTTGGCTTCTTCGCGTCTTTCTTAGCCGGTTTCTTCGGCATCTGCGCTACCTCCGTGGGCGTGGATTCTACCCTAGTAGCGCCCTCGGCCACCACCGCGCCCACCTCGGCCTCCACCACGACCGCCGCCGTAGCCGCCCCGGCCTCCACGACCTTCGCCGCACTACTGACAGCTCTAAATCAGACAGGGCTCAAATTTCCCACGCGCCAATTTGTATTGCCGTGGTTCTTTTTTTGACCTACGATGACGAACTTCTGGTGGCTAAATAATGATTAGCGAAGGTAACGTTGAAGCAGCAGTTGAGACGGCATCTACGCCGCGCCATATCGCGCTCGTTCGTATCACGCATTGGATCGTCGTGCTGAGCGTACTTGGCCTGCTTGTCAGCGGCACAGGCATTCTCGTATCTCACCCGCGCCTATACTGGGGCGAAACCGGCGCTGTCGGGACCCCGTCGCTCATTGATCTTCCCATACCGTTTATCATTGGCCCCTCGGTTTGGAACCGACCTTTTCATTTCTTTTTTGCATGGGTTCTGGTCTTGACAGGCCTGAGCTATGTGGTAGGCAGCTTCATCACGCAACACTTCCGCAAGGATCTGCTGCCGGCGAAAGCCGACCTCCGTTGGAACCGCATCGTCGGCGTAGTGTCGGACCATTTGCGGTCGAAGCGGCGAGAGGCCGATGCCGCCTCAACTTACAATGTGGTGCAACGGCTGACCTATCTGGCCGTCGTGTTCGGGCTTTTTCCTGCCTTCCTCTGGACCGGCCTGGCGATGTCGTTCGGGGTTACGTCAGTGTTCCCGATATTAGCGACCGCGCTGGGAGGTCATCAGTCCGCTCGGACGCTTCATTTCGCTTGTGTTGTTCTGCTGCTGCTTTTTGTCATCGTGCATATCCTCATGCTGTGCCTTGCTGGATTCTGGCGCAGTGTGTGGACAATGATAACGGGATATGTGCCGCAAGGAGAGAGGGCTCGATGAGCAAATTTCTCAAAAGGCGTAAATTTATCATCGCAGGATTGGCAACGGCGGCGAGCGCCTCGGGACTTGGCACTGCCGTTTACTTCGCCGACCGTTACGGTTTGATCCCACCGGATCACACCGGCATTGTAGGGGTGGGGGAAACGCTTACCTATGCGACTCAACGTCTCCTGACGTCGGGGCACTCGCTGGCTCGCGAATTCAAACGCAGTGACATTTCGAAGGTCCCAGTCGTGAACGGCCCGCATCCGACGGACGAAAAATATCTGGCCCTTCTCGCGGACGGTTTCAAGAACTGGCGCCTGTCGGTCGAGGGGTTAGTTGCTCGTCCCGTATCTTTTTCGCTCGAAGAGCTGAGCCGCCTGCCGGCCGAAAGCCATATAACGTTGCACGCCTGCGAGCAGGGTTGGTCCTATATTGCCGAATGGACCGGCGTGCGGCTGGCGACGGTATTGGATCTTGCCGGAGCACGTCCCGAGTCGCGATACGTTGTCTTCGAGCCATTCGCGAATCCCAATCAAAGCCGGACAGTTGTGCGCGCATTGTGGGAGAGCGTCGATATGGCTGATGCTCTTCATCCCCAGACGCTGCTCGCTTATGGCATGAATGGTGAGGCCTTGCCCGCCGACCATGGTGCCCCCGTGCGTCTTCGCCTCGCTCGCCACCTCGGCTGGAAAAACACCAAATATCTTTCTCGAATCGTCATCACAGACCGCAGGGACCTTTACCGAAAAGGCGGCGGCACTTGGTACGGAGGCATTTGAAGGTGCTCTATACGTGCCGGGTTCGTGCATTCGGTAAAGTTAGGTTTCACCGATTGGAGCAGCTCCCTTCAGCGTACGTATGTGCATTTAGACGCACGCGTTAGCTGCCGGCGTACACATTTCCTCCCGCCCGTAGGCAGTCAAGTCGAGTAACCGATAGCTGTTATCCATCGCCTCGACGCCGCGACTTGTCTTTCGTCGTTCTCTCCTTGCTAATGTCGGTCATGCTTTCGCCTCTGCGTCGCGCCTTCGCAAGGCGGCTCCTTGAGGGTCGGTGATTATATCGACCCACTTCGGGTCAGGCGAGGCCTCGGCGTCGTAGTTGTCGTGCCAGTTCCACCACTTGTACGGCGGGGTCTGGGGGTAACCCTCTGGCGAGTCCTCCCAAGTCTCCTGACGGCCGAGCGGCGTCATATCGAGGTAGCTCCAGGTGGTCCCCATCGCCTCGTCGCCGCGGCTGTTGATGAAGTATGTGCGGAAGACCTTGTCTCCGTCGCGGATAAATGCATTATGGCCGTGCCACTCGTCCACGCCGAAGTCGGTGTCGAAGCTGTCGGTGATGGTGTACCAGGGCATCTCCCAGCCCATGCGCGCCTTCAGGCGCGCGATGTCTTTCTGTGGCGCGCGCGAGGCGTACGCGAGCGTGGTGTCGCGGGCGTTCAGATGGGCCAGGTGGGCGACCTGATCAGCGCCCAAGGAGCAGCCGCGGCAGGCGTGCTCGGGCCAGCCGAACACCCCGGGCTCAAAGAAGGCCCGATAGATGATCAACTGTCGGCGGCCCTCGAACAAATCGAGCAGGCTTACCTTGCCCTTTGGTCCGTCGAACTCGTACTTCTTCGCCACCGCCATCCACGGCATCCGCCGGCGTTCGGCGGCCAGCGCGTCACGGGAGTGGGTCAAGGCCTTCTCCTTCACGAGCAGCTGCTGGCGCGCAGCTTCCCACTCCTGCGCCGATACGATCGGGGGCGTGTTCTTTGGGAGGTGTCCTTTCGGGTTCTCCATGTCTCTCTTCGTGCCTGTTGCCATTTTATTTCTCCTTTGTTTTCTGAAGCAGACCGCGACCACTCGGCCTAAAAACTCTTCTAATCTTGCAGATGCACAGGGCCAGAATTCCTCCCGTGGACCCCGCTCCAGCCGCCATCACTGCTGCGCTTGCGATACATGCTGGACACATATTTCCCTCCGCTGAACTTCTACGCCGGGGCACGGAAGAAGACTATCCGGTAATCGCGGTATTCGCCCACGCCTCAGTGGGCCCGAGGTGCTTCGGCTCGCTGCCGCATCCGCTCGTGAATTTCAAGGGGAGGTCAAGGGCTTCCGCGGATTCTAACGGATGACGGGCTACTCTGACTGTATTGTCGCGGCACCACTCCGATCATAGATCGGTGGCATGGAGGCCACCGGTGTGAAGAAGTCCTGAGCTGGACTGCATCCTTTGCGGCCTTCCGGACACGGAATGGTCCGCCGCAGAGTTGCGGAGTTGACCTATTGGCTGCCACTTGCCCGGGCGGCGCTGACAGAAACATTCACTTTCGCGTTTGACCAGCAGCACTGAAACCCACCACCGCCTTGTCCCGAGTTGCGGAGTTGACCTATTGGCTGCCACTTGCCCGGGCGGCGCTGACAGAAACATTCACTTTCGCGTTTGACCAGCAGCACTGAAACCCACCACCGCCTTGTCCCGTGGAATCAAAAGCCTGGATGCTGAGAACATACTGACCAGGCTCGCGGAATGTCGCTGTCGTCGTGGCTTTGCCGTAAAAAACCGTCCCCGGCGGCGGAGATTTTAGCTCGCCTAGTTTCTCCACTTTAGGCATCTCCTCTTCAAACTGCACGGCGCCTCCGTTTGGTCCGCGGAATAGCGTCCAATGGACGGTCACAGGTTGGCGTTCACGCGGCTCAGGTCGGCCGACTCCACCGGCTGGCGGAGTTGACGGTAATGCAGGAGATTTGGCGTCGTCCGCCACCCAAACCGTGAGTGGGAATGGCGTACCGGCTGTCGCCGTAATCGATTCCGACTGACCAGTGGGGCCATTCACGAAAGGACCATCCTCACTGAATCCGATGTACGCTGGAGCATCGCCGGTCGCATCGATGAACGGCGCAATTCGCCACAGAGGTGCGATGCTCACGGGGATCAAGGTCGTCACGCTGTTCACCGCCAGTGTCCAGGTGAACGATTTATCTCCGAAGTCCTTGGGCACATTTATCGTGAATAGTCCCCACCCTCGGCCAGGAAGAAAATGCGTGGGCTGACCGTGGTCCGGACCGCCAGGCTCAATATGGTTGTTGGGACCGATCGGAATATCCAGCGACTCCTTGAGATTCCGATTGAAATAGCCGACCAGAATGCTATAGGTGCCATCCGGATTCGGAAACCATCCCTCGAACACGCCCGTAAGGCTGGCGCCGGCATTATGCGTTGGCTCCAAAGGCAACTGCTGGCCCCCGGCCGATTCGCACGTTGCGAGCAGCAGCGCAAACACCGCGCCTGCCCATACCCACCTTCGTATTTGCATTAAAAAATCCTCTCACAAAAAAATAAGGGAGGGATTGCTCTGTGCGGGCAACCTCTCCCTCGCTTACGCGATTACTGTTGTAGGGCGTCGAGGACCCCGCTATCGAAGAGGTTCGCCTCCCTCACCATGCCCTTGCTTGTGCTCCGCAGCCCATTCGTTGTAGTCATGGTCGCTCATATAGGTCACGTTCACCCAAGCATGCGCCATCTCGTCAACGGTCCGGTCTCCGTAGCCAACCCACTCGTTCGGATTCGGATTGTTCCGATTTTCGTTCGTGTTGTCGTGCCATGCCTTGATGTGAATCACCGTGCCCTTGGGCAGAACGGGAGCTGCATCATCAGCGTAAATATAATTCGTCATCCAGTTGAAGGTGAAATTGCCCACATAGCTGAGCGTCTGTGTGGTGCCGTCAGGCAAAATCGCGTCCATAGACATCGCCTTGCCGCGGAGATGCATGTGAGGCTGGAAGTTCTCAAGCCGTGCAGGAGCCTTCAAAACATGGAAGCCTTCGCTTTCTTCAATTGAATTGGGCGGAATGTCGAGAACCGGCAAACCGTCCGGCCCCCTCCGGCCCGTCCCAAGTAAAGCGAGATACGTCCGGTACTTGGGAGTCTCTCCCTTGGGATAGAGGTAGACAGCCAGCTGTGCGTGACCGCTTACGTCGTGGTCAGTCGAATGCGTGTGGTATTCCCACCGAATCTTAGCGCCCGGCATGAGCAGCTTTCCCGCATCTTGGCGGTAGATGTCATAGTTCTTGCCAACCGCCCATTCCATCAAAAGGCCGCCCGTCCCAGGGAAAACAGCTTCTTTGGCAACCGGTACCTGCGCCGACGGTGCATTCGTTTCGTCTTGATAGAGGCTGGCGAGAATGTGGTGGAACACCTTGCGCGCTTCCGGATTTGATGGCCGCATCTCGACAGCCCGCACCCAGCGGGGCTCGGTCACACTAACGTCAGAGATCGGCCGATCCCACTGGTCCTGATAATTCGCCTTCATCGTGTAGTCCGGCCCATTCAGCACCAAGTCCGGCTGCCGTCCGAAAACCTTCGCGAGTTTCCACCCGTCATCGGCCGGCCAAACTTTCGCCGGAGGCATGTCCAATGGGTCGCCTTGCGGAGCGCCGGCGTCGACCCACTTGACGATCGTGGCGATCTGCTCGTCGCTCAGCGACAGGTCGTTCGCGAAATGCTGGATGCCTACCGTCTTATCGAGGAACCAGGGCGGCATCGAGCGCTGCAACACGCGCATCTTGATGTCTCTCGCCCAGGGACGCGCATCCTGGTAGGCCAACAATGACATGGGCGCGATCTGCCCGGGCCGGTGGCAGTCCTGGCATTTTTCCTGCAAAATCGGTGCGATATCTTTCGAAAACGTCACAGGGTTGCTCTTCTCCTGTGCGTCTGCGCGCAGTACGCTTGAAATGATCAGACAAGCACTCAGAACCACTGCGCTGACTCCAATATTCCACCACGTGCCGAGCCGAGAATTCATATTGGCCATGACCTGCTCCCTTTTGCTGGCAAAGGAATTCTTCTCAGTCACGAGACATTCGAATCCTACACCGCCTCCTCCAAGGATTCAATAGTCGCAAACAAATGTAAGTATATCTTTCCATACCGTGGCTCCCATCGTCACGGTTGGACGGCGCGCAAGAAAAACTCCACAGCGCTGCGCACGCGCTCGCTCAAACTGTGGGGACGTAGGAGATCGACGGCCCAACGGCGGACGACATCGTTGCAAAGCGCTTGCAGAAATTCGGCGAGATGATCGGCGGGAAAGGCCCGAATAATCTCTCCGCGTTTCTGCCCTTCAAGAAGAAGCTCTTGCAACAACTTGTTTGCGATTTCTCCGGCCTGCCGCACCTCGGGCGAACGCACCGGATCCATCACCCCCGACAGCACCACGGCCCGCCAAAGTGGCTGATCCGACTCCACTTCTTTAGCCAGCACCCGATACCTCTCGTGCAACCGCTCGGCGGTCGAAGCGTTTCTTGAGAGTTCCTCCTCAAGGCGCTCCTTGGCGCAGGCAAACCCGCGCAGGCCAACGTCGTGGAGGACAGCGTCCTTCGTCGGAAAATACCGGAAGAAAGTCGGTTGACTGATCTCCAGAATCTCAACGATATCGTCGATTCGAGTGTTTTCGTATCCCCGCTCGCGGAATAGACGAATCGAAGTATCGATGATCTGCTGTCGCAGACGCGCCTTCTTGCGCTCGCGAAGACCTGTGACCTCCCCGTTCCGCACCCCCGGGGGGGTCCGGACAAGCTGACCAGCTTTTGCCGACGGTTCGTGCCCTCGTAGAGCATTGCGAACAGCTCTGGGGGATGAATTATTGCGAGCCATTACTCATCGTCCTCCTAGGTAGGTCGAGTGCACCCTGCTTTCGGCTTGTACTCACGCGATACCCTACTGTACCACGATAGTCACTCACGCGCGGGAGCCGGAGGGGACCCTGTTATTCGCTTGTGATAGGGCCAACCGCACGACTTTGATTTTGAACCTGAAACCAAGTTCTCCATGGTCATCCTATGGGTATCGTGGGAATCCCGTATTGACGTTGGTAGCTATCATGTGTTAGAGGCTATTCTAATTTTTAGGCCCGACCAGGAAATTCGGAACAACACGAATGTCGCCTTCAAGTGTTAGACGGATTGGGCGAAATGTGTGACAGCCATACGACTGGAAAAAGCCACCGCGCCCGACACCGTCAGTGGCAAGGACTTCCAAGCCAACAGGTGAACGTTTGTCGAGAGTTGAACGGATCGCAGAAGTGACGAAACGAATGAAGCAAAGGGGGGATCATGAGAATGTGGCGCACGTTGAAAGTGCTGGTTCCTTTTTTGATTCTGTTGTTGACGGCTTTGCCCAGCATTGGGCAGGTCAGTTACGACACAGCTACTCTCCAGGGCAGTGTGCTTGATGCGCAGGGTCGCGCCGTTCCTGGGGCCCGGGTGACGATCCGCAATGCTGCCACGGGGCTCACCAAGAGCCAGCAATCGGGCGCGGACGGTACCTATAACTTTCCGCTGCTGCCGGTTGGCACGTATCAGGTGGAGGTCACGGCGGCAGGTTTCAGCAGGGCTGTCGCGAGCAATGTCGTTCTGTCGGTCAGCCAGGCGATTGTGGAGGACATGCACCTCAGGGTAGGTGAGACCACGGCCACGGTGGTGGTTACGAGCGAGTCCCCACTTCTTTCTGTCGAACAGGTGCAGCAGGCTAACGAAATCACCCAGAACCAAGTGGAAGCGCTCCCCAACGTGAACCACACGTTCGATACCTATGTCCTCACCTTGCCCGGCATCACCAACATACAGGCGATACGCAATGCCGGTTCTCAGCGTGCTGGCGCAGCTACTGTCAACGCATTCACGACTTCCGCCGGGAACGGTCGCGGTGGCCAGGTAACCATCGATGGTGGCGAGAACGACTCCGGGCAGGGTATCAGTCGCGCCTATCATCTCCCTGTGGACGCCATTCAGGAATTCCTAGTGAACCGCAACGGCTACAACGCCGAATACGGCTTCAGCTACGACGAAGTGGTCACCATCGTCACGAAGACCGGAACCAACAATTACCATGGCGCGGCCTTCGGCACTTTCCGCGACCAGGCTACGGACGCGCATCAATATTTCCAACCGCTTACTTCCTCCGGCAAAAAGTTTTTTGATCAGGAATTTCACGCGGGTGCCAGCGTCGGCGGGCCTTTGGTGAAGAATAAGCTCTTCTTCTTCCTGGCTTACGAGGGCTATCAGAACGCCTTCGAGACCTCTCGAAATTTCATCAACGCGACCTATTCGCCGACTTTCACACAACTTCCAATAGGTCAACAGAATTACATAAACGCGGTCGCCGCGGATGTTAACCCAGCTGATTGCAGTCCCGCGCCATCATGCGCGGCCCTCGCTGCAGATCTGACGGCAGCGCTGAATCCCTCGAACAGCGCGGTTGTAAGGGCGCTGGTCGGTGCACCCGGGAATTTTCTCGGCCAACCAAGTCAGACCGGTAATTTTACGAATAAGGACACTTGGCACGACGCCGTGGTTCGCTTCGATTGGCAGCCCAACTCGAACGACAGCTTTGTCCTCAGGGGGCTGCTTGAACGCCGAGACAATCCGGGGAACTATGGCAATCTGGAATATTTCCAAAATGCCACCCTTCCTCCAGACGCGTCAAATGTTCTCACGAACCGTGACTACGAATGGGTCGCGACGTGGAATCACATCTTCACCCCCACGCTCTTCAACGCGCTGCGATTCCAAATGATTCCCGAATACGTGGTGAAGACGCAGCCGAATCCCGCCCAGAATGGACCCAGGATTCCGTTCAACGTACTCCCCAGCTACGGGAACTTTGGAGTTAACCTCGGTCCGGGGATAGGAAACCTCCTATCGGAGAAGCGCTATCAGATCGAAGACAGCACTTCATGGACGCGCGGGAAGCACAGCTTCAAATTCGGGCTGTCGTTTCGGCCCGCCAAGTACCATCAGAATAACCCTCTTTACTCGACGTCGCAGATCGTATACTTCTCAAACCTTTTCAATCTTTATGGCTTAGGCGGTCCTGACTGCGCCACTGCAGGCCTGAACAATCCGTCTGGCATTTTGCCGCTCAACACAGCATGCGTCGGTGCCGCTCTTGGGTCTTACACTCCCCCCCTGACCGCCACTGATCTCAGTGCAATTTCCTCGTTCAACAAATCTACGGGCAACGGAACGCTCTTTAACACGGCGAAGTTAAATGCCCTTCAGGCGTTTAGCGGCGTGGTGCCGGATCAGTTCCGTACATCCTTCGGCAGCGGGGACTGGAGCGGTTGGGGCTATTACGGCGGCATATACGCGCAGGATACCTGGAAGGTCACTCCCAGGCTTACCGTCAGTCCTGGCGTGCGCTTTGACGTGAACGCGGAACCCTTTCCAACCGGGGGCATGGACGATAACGTATGCGAAGCAACCTCTCCCACGAGGGCTGCGGTTACGCTTTTACAGACCAACCTCAAGAACGGCCTCACGTGCGTGCAGGGAGGGGGAACGCTACGCTCATTCCAGATCAATCCCACCAGCGGCCATACAAACTATGTCTCTCCGCGGCTCGGTTTGGCCTTTGACCTAACCGGCGACGCGAA
>WNGK01005698.1_pt1 | contig 16240 bp, 14 predicted proteins | sample 5400601 | NCBI WGS metagenome assembly WNGK01 (sample SAMN13153376, study PRJNA577476) | soil metagenome | isolation source: 60 cm soil or saprolite under Garry oak tree replicate 1 | place: USA:California | collected 2016-06-15
GCGATCGGTATGGCCCTGGTCTCGCAGGATGGCCGCTGGTTACAGGTAAATCGCTCTCTTTGCGAAATTGTTGGCTATTCGGAAGCTGAACTGCTGACCATGAATATCGAGGCAATCACACATTCCGAAGATGTGGCAGACCTGCTCATGCAGCAATCGAGGCTAATCAAAAGTCAGGTTGCGGGATATCAAACAGAAAAGCGCTACATCCACAAGGGAGGCCATGAGGTATGGACTCTCCTTAGCGTGTCTCGCGTCCGCGACCCCGAAACGCAATCGATGCGCTTCATCTTTCAGATTCAAGACATCACCGACCGCAAGCGAGCTGAGGCGCGACTTGTTCACGACGCTTTCCACGACGGATTGACCGGATTGCCCAATCGAGCCCTGTTTATCGACCATTTGAAACTTGCCGTCGCCCGGCGGCTGCGGAAAGAATACGCGCTGTTCGCAGTGCTCTTCCTTGATCTCGATCGCTTTAAGATCGTGAATGACAGTTTAGGGCATTTGGTTGGCGATCAATTGCTCATAGCGACAGCTTCGAAGCTACAAAGTTGTCTGCGCCCGGGAGATACCATCGCGCGCCTTGGTGGCGACGAGTTCACCATTCTGCTTGAAGACCTGAAGAGTATGAATGAAGCGATTTACATCGCCGAGCGTATTCAGCGCGAGCTGGCTGAGCCACTTAAGCTGGAAGATCGGCTGGTGTTCGCTTCCGCGAGTATAGGTATCGCGCCAAGTTCGATCGGTTATGAGCATCCCGAAGACATTCTGCGCGACGCCGATACGGCGATGTATTACGCCAAGTCGCTGGGCGGCACTCGCCATCAGGTATTTGATAAGAGCATGCACGTCCGGGCGTTGAAATTGTTGCACATGCAGAATGATCTCAGAGCGGCGATCGAACGAGAGGAACTTACCCTTGAGTATCAACCCATTGTTTCACTGGATACGTTTAGAATCAGCGGTTTCGAGGCCCTCGCCCGATGGAACCACCCGGAACATGGGGCCATTGATCCTAACCAGTTTATTCCTATCGCAGAGGAAACAGGATTGATCATTCCCATTGGCGAATGGGTATTGCGCAAAGCTTGCGCGCAATTGCGAGAGTGGCAGGACGCATATCCCAGCGAATCGAATCTGACAATGAGCGTTAACCTCTCCGCCAAACAGTTTAATCAGCCGGGTTTGATCCAGTTAATAGAACGAGTGCTCGAAGAGACGAATGTAAACGCGAAATCCCTGTGGCTGGAAATAACTGAAAGCGTGGTTGTTGAAAATGTGGAAGCGGCAAGCGAATTGCTCAAGCGGCTGCGTCGGCTGGGAGTTGGCCTGAGCATCGACGACTTTGGGACCGGCTATTCATCGCTGAGTTCGCTCCATAGTTTCCCGATCTCCACACTCAAGATTGACGGCTCTTTCGTGAGCCGGATGAATGGCCGCAACGAGAACACCGAAATCGTGCGGACCATTATGTCGCTGGCGGAGAACCTGGGGATGGATGTGACGGCGGAAGGAGTCGAAACGCTGGAACAAGTGACAAAGTTGCGAACCTTCGGTTGTGCCCGAGGCCAGGGATTCTTTTTCTCCCGCGCAATTCCGGCGCTCGATGCCGCGAAATTATTGCGCGATACCGTGCCCTTAATTCCTTCTCAATCCTTCGCAAACGTAGAATCGATAATGGACAGATTGATCGCATGATCGCCTTGCCCTTGATGGCTTATAGCCCTTGGCTTATCCAGGGCGTTGCTTTTGAATTTCCTTCAGCTGTTTTTCTATATCAATAAGCGCGCGATGAAAATTGACGTTTGGAGTCTTCAAATTCCACGCGAGGATTCTTCTGTTCAAAGCGCCGATCTGCAGCCGGAAGGAACTGAACTGCCGCTCCCAACGAATCTCGGCGCCTGGTTGCTGTTCCGTCCCGAGAGCGTTCGTCAGAATCAACCACGCACGCGCGAGTGTGGACTGCGCCGCGGCGAGTTCTTCATCGATGTACTTTCGCTCTTCGATCCACGCCGGTGCAAACCCGGCATTACGCAGCATGCGATGGGCCGTTCGCCAGTCGGGATCTTCAAAGGGGTTTTCCGATAAATCAATGGGCGCGCCCTTGCCGGCTAAGTCATCAAATTCGCCCTGCTCCATAGCTTCGCGGATTTTCTGATCGACGAGTGATTCCCAGCGGTCCATGTCCTTAATAACGTGGATCGTTCATGTTTTGTTCTCTCGCGATCGATACAAGCCGCCTCGACGGCGAATCCAGGATCGATATTGGTTTGATCTGTCTGCTTGGGCCGATGGGTGACAGTATCCATATGCCGGAAGTCGGCGCCATCCGGGGAAGTCAGTACCCATCCGCGTCGGCGGATGGATTCAAGAGGCAGGTTGAGTTTTCCCCAATCTGCTTAGGCAGATGGTACTGACCGTCTGAAGCAGAGCAAGTGCGATTGTTTGCTATGCTATGATCCTCCCATGTCATCCCTGGCCTCCATCTCCCTCGACACACGCATTCTCGATCTGCCAAATCAGGACCTTCCTCGTTTCGGCCCAATAAGTGCCCGCAAATTGGCTCTGGGTCTAACCGCCGTTACACCTGGAAAAGATATCAATAACGTCACGGTCGAAGATCTGCTTCAGTATCTTCCGATGCGCTATGAAGATCGCTCGAGCATGGTGGAGATCCGTCACCTGTATCACGGCCTGGAAGCGTCACTCGATCTCACCGTGCGCGTAGCGGGCGGATATCCCGTTCGCAATCGCCGTTCCTACAAACAGCGACTATACATCTTCAAGATTGGGGCCAGCGATCAACGCCGAACAGGGCAACAAGTCACAGTCTGGTGGTTCATTTCCGGTGCCCGCGCTCAACAAATAATTCAATACAACACAAAGCGTTTCTCTCCCGGAACGCGCTTTATCGCGTTTGGACAATGGGAGCGGGATAAACACGAAAGCTACTCGCTAAGAATAAACAAACCGGACGAGCTGGAGGTCGTCAGCGCAGATCAGGAAGAGGGCGAGGAGGGAACTGATCCCGGACTGGCAGCCATTCACGTGGGGCGGCGAGTTCCGATCTATCGCAAACTCGGAGACTTTCCAACCAAGCGTCTCCGCGAGATCGTGCATGAGATTCTGGCGCGCATGTCCGACAAACTGATAGAAGAAACTCTGCCGCGCGAATTGCTTTCCCGCAGAAAATTGCTGGAGAGAGCCAGGGCACTTCGCTATGTGCATTTCCCCCTGGATGAGACGTCTCTTGAGGATTATGAAGCGATGCGTCTGCTGGTAAAACGAGGCCGGCGAATCGGGGAAAAGAAAGGCGCGCCGATCAAGATTGACGACGCGATCAAGCAAAGAATCAAATCCGTCTTACCATTCAAACTTACCGACGCGCAGCGCCGGGTGGTCAAAGAGATATTCCGCGACCTGCGCTCAGATGCGCCGATGAATCGCTTGCTCCAGGGTGATGTGGGCAGCGGCAAGACCATCGTCGCGCTGATCTCGATGCTTGCGGCAATGGAGAATGGTTACCAGACGGCGCTGATGGTGCCGACTGAGATTCTCGCTGAGCAGCACGCGCGCAATCTTAAGCGAATCCTCGCCAAAGCCCCCTATCGCGTCGAGTTGTTGGTCGGTTCGCTCAAACCAGCTGACAAGCGACGATTACAACAGGCGATCGCCGCCGGCGAAGTTGATGCGTGCATCGGCACGAATGCCCTGATTCAGGAAAGTGTCGCGTTTAAGAAACTTGGCCTGGTGGTCATCGACGAGCAGCATCGCTTTGGCGTCATGCAACGCGCCGAACTGCGCGCGCGGGGATTGAACCCTGAAGTGCTGGTAATGACGGCCACGCCGATTCCGCGCTCGCTGGCAATGACGGTTTATGGCGATCTCGATGTTTCAGTCATCGATGAGTTACCGCCCGGACGCACGCCGGTTGAAACGCGCGTTTATGGAGAAGACGCACGGCAGGAAGTCAAGAAACTGATTGCTCGTGAAGTACGCTCCGGCCGGCAAGTCTATGTGGTTTATCCGCTGGTGGAAGAATCAGAAAAGATGGACTTGAGAGATGCGACCCGCCGTTACGAATATCTGCGCGATCAGGTCTTCCCGAAATTTTCAGTCGGACTGTTGCATGGTCGCATGAAGCCGGAAGCAAAAGATGAAGTCATGCGACGCTTTATTGCGGGCGAAATTCAGATACTGGTTTCGACTACGGTGATTGAGGTCGGTGTAGACGTGCCAAATGCTTCGGTAATGGTGGTCGAACACGCTGAGCGATTTGGTTTATCCCAACTTCATCAGTTACGCGGGCGCGTCGGCCGCGGCGCCGAAAAAAGTTACTGTGTCCTATTGGCGTCAGATAAACAAACAAGTGTCGCGCGCGAGCGCCTCGGCATTATGGAAGAAACCAACGACGGTTTTCGGATCGCCGAAAAAGATTTGGAGTTGCGGGGACCGGGCGAAGTCATGGGCACGCGGCAGGCAGGTCTTCCGGAATTTCGCATCGCGAATCTGGTGCGTGATTTGGACATCCTGCAAGCAGCGCGCAAAGAGGCTGAGATCTTTATCAAGGAAAGTAAAACGTCGCCTGAAGCCGCCAGGATGATCAAACGCGTTCAGAGCGATGCGCGTATGAAGCTGGCGGCGGTTGGATGATCTCCCGGCAGATTACAGGGATGCTGTCGGAAGCCCGCGCGTCAGCAGGGGCTTCTATTCTATCCGACCCCCCTCTGACTGCCGGCTTCTGACTATTGATCAATTGATTGCGAATCATTGCCGGGAAATATCGCGGGCGAAAACTAAAGAGCCCGCCGTCGCTTGAAACGCGTCCGACTTCCGATCGGTTGCGAGAGACGCTGTTCAATATTCTCGCGCCGCGGATTGAAGGCGCCCGATTCCTCGATCTGTGTGCCGGCTCCGGCGCTGTCGGGCTCGAAGCACTATCGCGTGGCACAGAGCACGTCACGTTCGTCGATCGCTCACGGAAAATGCGCGCGCTTATTGAAACGAATGTTGCTGCGCTGAAAGTCGATCAGGCGGAATTCGAGATCTTTGTGGCCGAAGCCGGAGAATTCCTTAGAAGGCACGTGAAGAAAGACGCCATACCATTTGACGTCATCTTTTTTGATCCGCCGTATGTGATGGACTATGAAAGGGTCCTGAAATTCATTGGCAAAAAGGCGGAGCAAGTGCTGACTGGCGATGGTCTTGTAGTGGTCGAACACCGTAAGAAAAGAGAATTGCAGGACGATTTTGGAACGTTGCGCCGTTGTCGAGTCGTCAAGCACGGCGAATCGGCATTGAGTTTTTACCAAAACGAATCCTAAGTTGCCTGTCGGCATGCCGGGCGCTATCGTTACAACTAACAACTGGCAACTATCCACTAACAACGACCTATGCTTGTCCTGGGTATTGAAACTTCCTGCGATGAAACTGCCGCCGCGGTTGTGCGCGATGGCCGCGAGATCATTTCATCGGTCATCGCTTCGCAGATCGCAACGCACAAACGCTTTGGCGGGGTCGTGCCGGAGCTCGCCTCGCGCGAACATCTCGACAAAATCGTCCCGATCGTGGAAGAAGCATTCGCGCGCGCGCAGACTACCAGCGAAGAGATCGATGGGATTGCAGTGACTATTGGACCTGGCCTGATCGGTTCTCTGCTGGTCGGTGTGTCATATGCAAAGGCAATGGCCTTTGCGCTGAACAAGCCGCTGGTCGGCGTCAATCACATCGAAGGCCACATTTATTCTGTTTGTTTTGAGAATCCGCCGGTTGTACATCCGGCGCTGGCCCTGGTCGTTTCGGGCGGACACACTAATCTCTTTTTCGTTCCGGAACCCGGCAAGTATAAAGTTGTCGCCCGTACCCGCGATGATGCCGCCGGCGAGGCATTCGACAAGATTGCAAAGCTGCTCGGCCTTGGTTATCCCGGCGGCCCAATCATCGAGAAACTGGCGCGCGAAGGAAATCCGAAGGCGGTCAAGTTTACGCTTCCACGCATGGGAGACAATCGGCCTGATTTCAGTTTCAGCGGTTTGAAAACTGCGGTACAAAAATACGTTCGCGAATCCGGCCTGCAACCAGTGACCAACGGTGAAGCAGCTTCACAGGGGATTAAGGATCTCGCCGCGAGTTTTCAAAGCACAGTTGTTCGTTCACTGGTCTCGACAATGGAACGCGTCGCGAAAGACTATTACCCGAAGACTTTGATTGTTGCCGGCGGCGTGGCCTGTAACGGCGCCTTGCGCGACGCGGCGAGCGAAGCGGCCTCGCGGCTTGGCGTGCCGGTCTATTTTCCTTCACCGCATCTGTCGACAGACAACGCCGCAATGATCGCCGCGGCCGGGACCGTGAAGTTAAAAGCAGGAGAGCGCGCTGGTTGGGATTTGAATGCCGATGTGATGTTGCGTTTACAGAATATTGAGGTGGAAGACGAAGAGTTGCGAAAACGAGTCAGGTATCGGGTTTGATGGAGCCAATGCAAGCTCCCGCCCGCCGCGACGTTCTAGAATGTTGCAGGCGAGAGATGTGACTAACAGCTCGCAGTCGAGACAACAGGGCGAGGTGCTAAAGTAAATGTTTGGCTTGAAAATAATTTTGGTTGCAATGCTCTCATCGTTTCTCTTAAGCGCAGGTGGCCCGTCCGGCTGTCGTGCGAATCAAAACAGTAATTCTATTCGTGAAAGGGCATCATCCTCTCCCGTCCAAAAGCAAGTGCCTGGTGCAAACGACCTGAAGGTGTTGGCCGAAGGATTTCATTCATCAATTAGTGAACCATTCATTGCGGTGATACGCGACGCCGAGACTTACGACGCGCTGACTAAACTCGAGGGAAGTCTGCCCCGGCTCAATGCCGGTTTCTTCGATTCGAACGCGGTGGTCGCAGCGTTTCTGGGACAGCGCAATTCGGGTGGATACGCGGTCGAGATCGCGCGCGAGACAAGTGGTCAACTCCGAGTTACAGAGAGAAAGCCGGGCAAAGGAATGATGGTGCCGCAGATGATTACGTCGCCATTTAAAATTATCACCGTCGAAGCGGGCCAGAACTCTCCGCTTGCAGTTGCTGTGACGCTCGATGATGCCTGGAATGCCCGAATGCAAAGGTACCGCATAACTTCCAGCACGTTCACCTCGGGAGGAGGTTTCGCCGGGAGGACCGAGCAATTTCGCCTCGAAGGCGAAGCACGCGTCATACGAATAGACAAACTAGTTACGCTGGCTTTTGAAGTTTACAGTTCGAATTCCCAAAAGAAGAGATCGTTAAGCGAATTCGCGACCGGCATCAAGAATGATCGCGGAATTGTGTTGCAGAAATTCAGCGCCGACAAACTTGTAGACAATCCAAACCCCGGACTTCAGGCAACTGGAAGCATCGATGAAAAGGGATTGTCACTGCAAATCGGATCTCGACCCACAAATGTCGCGGATGGTTATAGTGGCAGCGGAAGTATTGACGCTGTAGCAGCGCCCGAGAGGCAGACTCCGAAGTCGTAGTTGCTTGTCGATTGAGATCGCCGCTCCGCGCTCCGTGCGGACGAGGACGTCCGCACGGCCGGCAGTCAGGCTTCTCTTATTATCTCGCCGACGCGAATCGTTCCTTCGCTCAGGATTTGAGCCCGCAATCCGCCACGATGCACCAATCCGGGCAAAACCTTGGGATGTGAAAGGCGCTGCAGATGTGAACACGGCTCGCAGAGCTTGATTCCGCGCGCCTTGACCTCGCCGATCCAAAATTCTTTGCCAACCAGATGATTGAGGGGAACGCCGCGCGTGACGACGTTGCGACGGCTTGAGCTGAGATCGAATTCGAGCTTAAATTCGGTGCGAAACGCTTCGATGGCTTCCGATTCAATTAGGGTAAGTTCGCGATCGGGTTGCGGCTTGTAAAAGCTGCCCTGACGAGCGAAATAGCGATCGCCCTGAAGGCCTTTGCCGGGAACGGCACGGGCTTCGCCTACCGATTCCATCGGCGCTTCCGCTGCGGGCGCAATGTTGATTGAAATAATTGTCCCTTCAAACACTGGCTCTTTCCTCCATTAAAAACCTGCCTTTGATTTTCTCTGGGATCTCCGGGCCCCGGTGGTGATTATTTCCGCATCAACATCACCATGACGATCACGGAGGCGTTTAGACAGAAGCGGTAATAGCCTCGTCAAAGATTTCCAAAGCAACGTCGACATTCTCCCGGGCCAGGATCAAAGGCGGCGACCAGCGAATGGAATTCGCGCCGCAGCCAAGCAGAATTAATCCGCGCTCAAAGCTCGCGACTTCAACTCTATCGCGCAGCTCAACGTCGGGCTCTTTGGTCCTTCGATCTTTGACGAACTCGACCCCGAGCATAAAGCCCATGCCGCGTACGTCACCAATACGATCATGCTTCGCCATTAACTTCTCGAGGCCGCTCTTAAGGTAATCACCGACTGAGGCCGCGTTCGCCACCAAATCGCGCTCCAGCAATTCGATCGTTTTTAGCGCGGCCGCAATGGCTACTGGATTACCACCGAAGGTCGAGGCATGTGCTCCGGGTTTCCAATCCATCAAATCGGCACGCGCCACGCACGCGCCCAATGGCAAACCTGAGGCGATACCCTTCGCGATGCAGATAATGTCCGGCTTCAGATCGTAGTGATCGGACGCGAACATTTTTCCCGTGCGACCCATGCCGCTCTGAACCTCATCGACGATCAAAACGATCCGGTGCTCATCGCAGATACGACGAAGGCCCTGCAAAAATCCTTTCGGCGACGGGACGTAACCGCCTTCGCCTTGCACAGGTTCAACGACGATCGCGGCGACTTCCTCGGCCGGCGTGGTAGTTGCGAACAGGCGATTCTCGATCCAGTTCAAAGCGCCCTGTCCGGCGCCGCCCTCGCCACAATCTTCCTCGCGAAATGGATTGCGATACTCGTTCGGATAAGGGACATGGACAACATCGAGGGCCTGCCGCTTAAATCCCAGACGCTGCGCAACTTTCGAAGATGTCAGCGAAAGTGAGCCCAGCGTGCGCCCGTGAAAACTATTGAAAAACGCGATGAACTTTTCGCGTCCCGTGGCATGCATCGCCAACTTCAACGCAGTCTCAACAGCCTCGGTGCCGCTGTTCGCGAAATGCGTCCGAGTTGGGGAAGGCACGGGTACGATCTGGTCCAACTTTTCCGCGAGCACGGGCATGTGCCGGTAATAAAAATCGGTGCCGCACATGTGTATGAGTTGTTCCGCCTGATCTTTGATTGCCTGCACGACTTCGGGGTGGCAATGACCCGTCGAACAAACGGCGACACCGGCGTTGCAGTCAAGAAAAATGTTGCCGTCAACGTCCTCGACCCATACTCCCTGCGCTCGTTCGGCGACCAATTTGAACGCCGGGCGGGGATAAGCAGGATTAACGAACTGAGCGTCGGCGGCGACTATCGCCTGACCCTTTGGTCCCGGCAAAGCGGTCTTGATTTCAGGTCTTTTCAATGCGATTGCGGTTGACATGATTCCCTCCATTCAAACACTCGGGCTGGACACTAATGGTGTCAGTCGGACGAGACGATTTTGATTAGAGAAAAAAACTAGTCCGCAAAAAGGTTTGCGCGATTCTCGAGAGGTCTTAGATGCAATTGACGGCGACTGAACATGATTTGTGGCAGATGATATCACAAGTGCCGGACAGAACCCGACCGTGAAAGGCATGCAGAAACACGACCACTGAGAGGCGTGCAGAAACCCGACCGTCAGGGAGGGTGCAACCGGAATTCCCGTCAGCATAGAGGCTCCAATCTGCATTCAGAGGCCCTAAGGAAAAGGCCCCGGGAAAACTGCGCGCGGAAGTCAGTTCGTTGCGGCACCCTCCCTGACGGTCGGGTTTCCGAACTAGGCTGAATACCAAAGCACCGCAAAGAAGTGACAGGTGGTCCCGGCGATCACGAACAGATGCCAGGCGAAATGGCTGTACCTCACCTTGTGAGCCGCGAAGAACGCGACACCACCCGTATAGGCGATCCCCCCCGCCAGCAACCAGATAATTCCCGGCAACGGAACGTGAGTGAGAACAGGCTTCGCCGCGATGACTACACTCCAGCCCATCGCGATATAGAGCGCGACTGAAAGAAAAAGATACTTCGCGCCGGCCAGGGCTTTTATCGTTATGCCGACGATAGCCAGCGTCCAGACGAGGCCAAAGAGCGTCCAACCCCAGGGCCCGCGCATTACACCCAGAGTGAACGGAGTATATGTGCCGGCGATCAGTAGAAAGATCGCTCCGTGGTCAAGAACGCGAAAAATCTGTTTGGCTTTATGGTGAGTTATGGCGTGGTAAAGCGTGGAAGCGAGGTAGAGAAGCACCACAGTTGTGGCAAAAACGGACGCGCCGACCGCGTTCCAGGCAGTTCCCGCGCGCACCGCCATGACGATCAGCACCGGTGCTGCGGCAATGGCCAATCCGAGGGCGATGCCGTGACTCACACTGTTGGCGATCTCTTCGCCTCCCGTTGGCACGCGCTCAATTGTCATCTTAGTTTCGCTCACGCGGTCATTTTACACGATTTGTTCGGAATGGTTGAGCAAATTATGTTGATTTGATGATCGTGCCGGCTGGCGCGCAACTCAATCACTACAATCTACCGACATTCATATGAATATTTCCTGATGATCCGCTTTCTCACAAACCTCATCTGCAGTTCAACGCATCGTTTAATCAGCTCTCCTGAATAACTTCAAATCGTATTATCGATTGCCGGGAACTGGTATGGATGTTGAGTGAAATTTAGTGATTAGGTTTGTCGGAGTTGTACGTATACGTATAGGAGGAAGCTTTTTATGAATCGAATAAAATTTTGGCCGCATGCAACCGTAATAATCTTACTTTGTGCCGTGGCCGCCGGAGCTGGTGTGTATCTCTGGAAGAAATACGAACGCACCGCGAGCGCGAAAGAAATGCCTTCCGCAGCTCGAATCGAGAAGATTGACGGCCAGGTCGGATTGAATCGCAGCCTTGATGCGAGTGTGACGAACAAGGATTGGATTGAGGCGACGCCGAACACGCCAATTTCCGTCGGAGATCGCATCTTGACGCGTGATAACTCGCGCACACAGATCGCTTTCACCGGACGAAATTTCGCCACCATCGATCCCAACACGTCACTCGACGTCTTACAGCTCTCAAGAGATCAGACTCAAGTAGCACTTCGCAACGGGTCCGGGCTATTTGACATCGGCGCGTTGCCGTCCGGGCAAGCCTTCGAGGTAGCGACGCCTTGCGGCGCTCTCGATCCGCAACAACCGGGTGTCTATCAAATTGCGATTGATAACAACGGCAATGCCGTAGCGACCGCATATAGCGGGCGCGCGCAGATTCTCGGCTCCGGGGGGAACGGTTTTATTGAAAAGGGCGAGACGCTGACGCTTGCTTGTCAGGGAGATAATGGCGTGATCTCGCGCGTCGATGCCGGGCAGGCAGGTTCGCTGCTCGACAGTTATTACCACTATCGTTATCCCCGCACTTACGATGGGCGCTATCGCGATTACAACACCTATCTCGAAGATCCGTATTACTACGATCCGTATCGGCGAGATGTCAGCTATCAGTACGTAGATGAATATGTTCCCGGGGTCGAAGACCTCGACGACTATGGTAACTGGCAATACATCAGCGACTACGGGTACGCCTGGCATCCATATGCCGATACTGCGTGGGCGCCGTACCAATCTGGTTATTGGCAAACAGACTATCCATTCGGATTGACGTGGATCTCGAACGAGCCTTGGGGCTACGCGCCTTATCACTACGGCCGGTGGACGTACTATTCGAATCAGTGGTTCTGGGTGCCCGCGGCGGTGAATACCTATCCGGCTTATTCGCCGGAGCTGGTCGCCTTCATTCCATTCGGTAACACGAGCGTTGCCTGGGTAGCTTTGGGACCCGGAGATCCATGGTCGCCTTTGTACTATGATCAGTACTGGCAGCCGGCTTATTCGACCCAAACAGTATTTATCGATCAGCAGATCGTTAATCTTGGCGTGCCCGGCGCCGTGACAGTTGTGCCGGTGCAGGACTTTTCTCAGGTAATAGATCGCCGAATCATTACCAGGGCCGATCCGCAAACGCTGGCGAATGTTCGCCTGGTGCGGGATCCGCTGGCGGTTGATCAGCTACGGCGCGCAGCGTTTCAAACGCGCGACGCGCAGAGGAAAATCAATCTGCCGGCGAGCCTGGCCCAGCGAATTGAAAATACGCCGGTCGTCACCACCACGGTGCCGTCGGCGCCATTCAAGAAGGATCTGGCCCAGGCCATGCGAATTCAGTCGCTACCCGCTCAGGCGCAGAATAAAAAGCTTCAATTAGAAGACCACCGATCTGCGATGGCGAACCAACAACCGGGCCGCCCAGCCGTCCCCGGTCAGGCGCCAAATCTACCATCGGAGCTGGCGCGCGAGCGACAAATGGCTGAGTTCGCTAAACAGGCGGCGCGTGGTAATCCAATCGCGAAGCAGCAGATGCAGCAACTTCGTCGACAGCAAGTCGAAGAGCAAAAGGCTTCGCGTGCGCCGCGTTCTCTCGGACCGCCGGTAAGCGGTGGAGCACAGGGCGAGAAAGCAGGAAATCCGGCTCGCCCGGCGCAGCCGAAAATAAATCCGCAGACGCAGGCTCCGGTGCGGGCGATGCCGCAACCTCGCGCGATGCCACAGCCCAGGGCAATGCCGCAACCACAACCGCGAGCAATGCCGCGGATAGAAGCGAGGCCGCAACCGCAGGTCAATATTCAGCCGCAGAGACCTGTGCAAGCGCAACCGCAGCCGCGAGCGATGCCGCGGACAGAAGCGAGGCCGCAACCCCGCGTTCAAGCACCCGTGGTGAGGCCGCAGGCGCAGCCACAGCCGCGCCAGCAACCTCAACCACAAGCGCAGGCTCAGCCGAAGGGGCAGCCACAGCAACAGCAGAACGCTCAGCCACCGGGGAAGAAGAAAAAACCTTAGCGGGGTGAGCACTGAGCCGTAAGCAGTCAGAGTAAGCAACTTGAGCCGGTAACCGAAAGTGGTTGCCGGCTCATCAATTTGCATCCGCTTAAGAATGAGTTCGGAGAAACTATTTCCGGTTCAGCATCTTTGCTTTGAATGGGCCTTTGATCGAAGTCTCTCCACTTGTGAGATCGATTTCTCCATTCACTTCGTCGCCCGTGACGGAAGTTACCTTAACCTCACCATTCAAAGTGCTGCGTCCCAGCCAGAGCCTCGCATCCCCGTTCCCCTTACGAGAGACGATGGCCACGTCTTCGAGTTTCATGTACCTATCCGACTTGGCTGAATATGTTCCGGTTGGGGGAGGCGATTTTTCAGTGCTCCCTTCAGCGCCGACCAGGCCAAAAACTACGCGCAACTGACTGTCGGACGCCAGGGGTTTGTCCATCGTTATCGAGAAATTGTTCGCATCGAGTTCGTAGTTGGCCGCATAGACTCGATAACTCGCCGCGGTCGTCATCTTTCCGGAGATATCGGAGAACGTCTTGGTGACGGCAAAGGCGTAGCTTGATCGAACGGGCATGTCCATTTCACCGATCGCACTTGACTTAAGGTGCAACCTGGCGTTGCCGCCCTGGCAAGTCGTTAGCGACAGCAGGATAAACAGGACAAGCAAGCCAAGGCTGGCCGCCCGCCGCTGTGACTCTTGAATCGAGTGATGACCAGGACTCTCTTCTGACGGGAACATTTAAGTCTCCTCAATGTTTGAGATTGGTTCGCCTCAGCGGATGAGCTTCGGTATTGAAAACAACACGATCGAAGTTGATAGTTTTGGACGGAGCAAAGAGCAGGTAGAAATATTTGAAAGTCTCAGCGAACAGAAAGCTTTGCATTGAATCGGCCTTTTCCTTTGTCACCACGCTCTTCAGCGCCGCGTAGCCTTCGTCCGTGCGACAATACTTCATGAAGTCTTTCCACATCGTCTCGCCCATCCGCAAGTACTCGGGATTCGTCGTGAAGTGGTACAGGTAGTAAGTCGATTCAATGATTTCCGGGCGCAAAGGATATCCGGGCTGCGTGACTTCGCCCTTCAGGTAATCAAACTCCTCGGGTTCGATTCCATTCCTTTTCCATATCAAGAATGACGATCGCTGTAGTTGTCTTGACCGATTAACATCACCCGACAGGGCCAGCACCGCCGGGAAAAAGGCGTCAAGCGCGCCATAGGTTGTTGCGGTGCGCCTGCCGGTGCGCATGTCGGCATGCCCGTACCACAGTGTGCCATAGACGCCCCAAATTCCGCCGGGAGGTCGCTTCGTCGCAGAGTATTTTTCATTCAGAGTTAGCTGGGCTAGATATTTGTTTATCGCCGCAACGCTTGCATCCCACATCCGCTTACAGTCTTTGTCGCCAAACAGAATCCAACACTTCAAAAGATATTCATAGTAACTATCAATCGCGCCGCTGATGTGACTGTCGGTGTCGGTCCATTTGCCGGTTTCGATATTGATCCAGGTACCGACCAATCCAATCGAAGATCGCCGGTTGTAAATTTCAACGAGGGCGTGCTTGGCTTTGTCATAGAAGATCGGGTTGTGTGTAAGTTTGCTAAGCGTGCCAAACTCAATCAACAGAGTTCCGGCCTCTGCCGGGTTGGTCACGTTGCCGCGAACTTTGCCGGTTTTGAGATTGACGTAGCGGTAGGGCAAACCAGTGGGCGAGTCGAAGACCGGCAATAATCTGTTTCCTAAATCTTCCGCCCGATTCAACAGCCGCTTGTCACCCGTCAGTTGATAACTGGAAAGCAAGCCGCCCAACAATCTGATCGTGATCTCGAAATTCTGGACCTCGATGTCCTTATCGAACGAGAGATTCCTTACGATGTATTCGCGCGTGGTATTCGCTTCTTCTTTCAAACCCATAATAATCATGGTGTCGAGCGCGTCGACCGGCGTCATCAAAAGGGGTTCCCCGTACCAATCGTGATAAGTCTTGCTCAGTGGTTTCAGATCATCATGACCCCACGCATATTTCTTATATCCATTCCAGGCATGCAGGAACTCGGCGCGAACGCTGGTGGCCAGTTTTTGGCGATCTGGCGGCGACTGTGCGTTCGCGATCGTCGCCAAAAGAATGGCGAGCAAAACAACAGCGCTCAATCTAATCGTCGTCATTCTTTATCTTGTATCAAGCCGTCAAAGTTGAACGATCTCGAGCGGCGCTTGCATGTTCTCAGTAAATCGAAGCGCGAACTCTACAGCTGAAAATGTTCACCCGTAATACTACGCAGACAAATGCCGGCAGCCGGGAAAGCCTTATCTGCTGGAGCTTTTCTCAACCAGAAGATAACCGTGTAAATTCCCGGCTTGTTCTCAAAAGGCAGGACCGGCACGCGGAACCTGCCATCAGCTGTCCAGTCGTAATCACCTTTGCTGCCATCGGTGTAGAGAGTTCCCTGCGGCGCTTTTGGCCGCAGTGCTATGGAAAGATCCGGCAGCGAATATGGTCTCGGCGTGCGCAGCCACGTAATGTCCAAAGGTTCGGGCAAGGGTTCGTAGAAAACTTCGACCTGATGCAAAAAATGTTTTGGATTGATCGGCCGCCCACTGATGAAAATGGTCGAATCACGTTTCGGCGAGGGCCGAATTGAATCGACCTTCACATACCTCGCCACAAACATTTCCACGAGACTCACATTGTGTTCATGGAGCGCTACGCTGAATCCAACATGCGTGTGTTGCGGCGCAAGAATGGTCCGCCGGTGGCCATCGTTTGGCGGCGCTTCATTGACCATCTTCAAATGCATGTCATTCAGATCCGATTGCACGCCGTAGGGCGTTACCGAAGCGATATGATTCGCCTGCGAGACATTCTCCTGAACTGCATCAATTCCGCCGGCGAATGAATACCGATGATAGGGTTTCAGCCCGTCGCTGCCCCAGTGACTCAAGAATGCTCTGTTGGCCATGTCCAGCGCGTGGTCGCTGGCCACCTTGCACGCGAGGTCGTCCATTTCGACAGGCGACAGTCCGGCGAAAGCGCGTTCATCGTTGACCAATTGAAGAAGTTTTTCGCGGGCGAGCGGAACCGAATCATTATCGAATCGGCCGCGTTCAATGGGAGTCTGGCAAAGCGTAATCCTTCTGCTAAGAAATAGGCCGGAACCGGCAGATAGTAAGAATGAACGTCTGGAAATCAGCATCGCTCGTAAACCGTAAAGCTCGTTCTTTCAGAAACGAGGAATGCCTGGCAGTGCGGCGCAGTCAAGCCTTGATTTTATGTCGATCCGGATCCGGAA
>WNGK01003825.1_pt1 | contig 16237 bp, 16 predicted proteins | sample 5400601 | NCBI WGS metagenome assembly WNGK01 (sample SAMN13153376, study PRJNA577476) | soil metagenome | isolation source: 60 cm soil or saprolite under Garry oak tree replicate 1 | place: USA:California | collected 2016-06-15
GGAAGGAGAGCGAGCATGGCGGACGGCGGCTGGAACAATCCGTGGAAGCTCACGGCCATCGGCATGGCCCTCGTGATCGTGACCGCGCTGGCGACGGGCCTCGTAGTGGCCAACTGGTCGGGCAAGGACAGCGACAGGAAGGTGGCCGATACGACCTCGAGCGGTCCGGCGTCCCGCGTGGCGAGCTCCCAGAAGCCGGCGGCGCCGGCTGTGCCCACTCAGACGGCGATCAACGCGTGCAACCAGTACGCGGCCACGCAGGCGGGGCAGCGGAACAAGACGGTCGACACGATCAAGGACGGCGCCATCGGCGCGGTTGCCGGCGCAGCCCTCGGCGCGGCGGGTGGCGCCATCGCCGGCGGCGGCTCGGGGGCCGGCAAGGGCGCGGCCATCGGGGGCCTCGTGGGCGCGGGCGGTGGCACGCTCTACGGGCTGAACGAGAACCAGAAGCACGACGAGCACTACCGCAATTCGTACGCGAGCTGCATGCGCTCGCGAGGCTACACGGGCTAGGCGGAAGAACCGGAAACTGAAGTCAGGGCCCGGCGGGCGAGGCCCCGCCGGGCCGTCGGCTGCGGTCGATCTGATCTCACCCCGCTTGCGTCCTGATTGCCCATCTGCTACGGTCACCGCGTCATTGGCGTCCGGGCGGCCCGCCAGGTGCGGGCCCCAGGGAAGGCGGTGCGAATCCGCCGCGACCCCGTCACTGTAATCGGGGACGAAACCCGCGTGTAGCCACTGGCCCGAGAGGCGCGGGGCCGGGAAGGCGCGGGGAGTAGGACGATCCGAAAGCCAGGAGACCTGCCCGGGCGCTCGCACTCCAACCGGTCCTCGCGGGAGGACCTGGACGAGCATGTCCCGTCAACCCGTGCTCCACCAGTCGGACCTGATTCTCGGCGGCGTCCGTAGCGGCAAGAGCCGCCAGGCCCTTCTCCTCGCGACCGCTACCCCCTCGGGCCGTCGCACGGGCTTTCTCGCCACCGCGCGGGCCGACGATCGCGACATGGCCCGGCGCATCGCGCGGCACCAGGCCGACCGGCCCGCGGGCTGGTGCACCGTGGAGGAGCCCTACGAGATCGGCGAGGCCTGCCGGAGGCTGGCCGATCGCGTCGATCTCATCGTGCTCGATTGCCTCACCCTCTGGGTCTCGAACCTCCTTCTTCGTGGTGACCTCCCGGACGACGTGCTGGCGGCCACGGACGCGCTGGCCAAGCTCGTGAGCGAGCGACGTGTCTCGATGATCATCGTGTCCAACGAGGTCGGCTCCGGCGTCCACCCGCCGACCGAGATAGGCGTGCGCTTCCAGGACACGCTCGGCGGCGTCAACCAGCGCGTCGCGGCGGTGGCCGAACGCGTCACGCTCATGGTCGCCGGCGTTCCGATGCTCATCAAAGACAGCGCGCCACGGATTCCCGCGGATGCCCGTGCTCCAGAAGCTCCTTAGCGGCATCGGGCTCCCGGACCCCGCGCCGGGTCTCGAGGCCCAGCGAGCCCTTGATCGGCTGACCAAGCCACCGGGCAGTCTCGGGCGGCTCGAGGAGCTGGCGCGCCGGCTCGCCGAGATCTCGGGACGGTTCCCGCCCACGATCGACCGGCCCGTCATCTTCACGCTCGCCGCCGACCATGGCGTGGTGGCCGAAGGCGTGAGCGCCTATCCGCAGATCGTGACGGCGCAGATGGTCGAGAATTTTCTCCGCGGGGGGGCGGCCGTCAACGTCCTGGCCCGCCACGCGGGGGCGGCCGTGGTGGTGGTGGACATGGGAGTGGCGGGACCGCTGCCCGCCCATCCCGCGCTCGTGAGCGCGCCGATCGGGCGGGGCACGCGCAACATGTGTGACGGCGCCGCCATGACGCGCGAGGAGGCCCTGCGCGCCATCGAAGCGGGCGCGGGCCTCGTCCTGGCCGAGGGCGGGCTCGATCTCATTGGCACGGGCGAGATGGGCATCGGCAATACCACGGCGGCCAGCGCCGTGGTCGCCGCGCTCACAGGCCTTCCGCCCGCGACGGTGACGGGCACGGGCACCGGCATCGACGCCGAGGGACGCGCCCGAAAGGTAGACGCCATCACGCGCGCGCTTGCCGTCAACCGTCCCGATCCGGCCGACGGCGTGGACGTGCTCGCCAAGGTCGGTGGCTTCGAGATCGCCGGGCTCTGCGGGGTCATCCTGGCCGGCGCGGCCTCGCGCATTCCGGTGGTCCTCGACGGCTTCATCGCGGGCGCAGCGGCCCTGGCCGCGGTCAGGCTCAAGCCCGACGTCCAGGCCTATCTCCTGGCCTCGCACCGCTCGACGGAGCCGGGCGCCGCTCACGTGCTGGAAGCCCTCGGCCTCGAGCCCTTTCTGGATCTCGACATGAGGCTGGGCGAGGGGACAGGATCGGCGCTCTGCATCAGCCTGGCCAGGGCCGCCGTGAAGATCCTGGGCGAGATGGCGACCTTCAAGTCCGCCGGCGTTTCCGAGCGCTCGCCGTGAGCCTCTCCCCGGGCATTCCCACCGTCGTGATCGCCGGCGTGTCGAGCGGGGCGGGGAAGACCACGCTGATGCTCGGTCTCCTCGAGGCGCTCCGACGCCGCGGTCTCACCGTGCAGCCTTTCAAGGTAGGGCCCGACTTCATCGACCCCGCCTTCCACGGGTTGGCCAGCCATCGACCGGCCGTCAATCTCGACGGCTGGATGTGTGGGCGCGACGCCGTGCTGGACGCGGTCGGGCGGTACGCCGCCGACGCCGATCTGGCGCTCGTCGAAGGCATGATGGGCTGCTTCGACGGGCGCGACGGCGGCAGCGACGAGGGATCGACCGCGCAGATCGCGAAGTGGCTGGGAGCGCCCGTGGTGCTGGTGGTGGACGCGGGCGCCCTCGTGAGGAGCGCCGGCGCGATCGTCCTGGGCTTCGAGCGCTTCGATCCAGAGCTCCGTGTCGAGGGCGTGGTATTCAACCGCGTGGGCGGCGCCCGCCACCTCGAGTGGCTTCGACAAGCCGTGACGGGCGTCTGCCGGGCGCGTGTCCTCGGAGGGCTGCCCCATGAGCCGGCCGTGGCGCTCCCGGAGCGGCACCTCGGCCTCGTGACGGCCGCCGAGGGGGGCTACACGCTTGCGCTCGCCGAGGCGCTGGCGGCCTCCGTCGAGCGCGAGCTCGATCTCGATGCCCTCCTGCGGCTCGCGACGAGCGCGGTCGAGCGGAGCCATCGGCCGCCGGGCTCTGCCGTTGCGAGCCGCCCGGTGCGAGTCGGCGTCGCTCGGGATCGCGCCTTCCAGTTCTACTACGCAGAGAATCTCGATCTTCTCCGCAGGGCGGGAGCCGAGCTCGTCTTCTGGAGCCCGATGGACGACGCCACCCTGCCGGAGGTGGACGGGCTCTTCCTCGGCGGCGGCTATCCGGAGATCCACGCCGAGCGCCTGAGCGCCAATGCCGCCATGCGCCAGGCGGTGAGGAAATTCGCCGAGGCTGGGCGTCCCGTCTACGCGGAGTGCGGGGGTCTCATGTACCTCGCCGAGTCCCTCCAGGACGCTCGGGGCGCCACGTGGCCCATGGCCGGGCTCCTGCCCGCCCGCACGCGCTGGGTCCGGGGGCGGCTCCACCTCGGCTATCGCGAGATCGTCACGTCGGCCGCGAGCCTGCTCGGGCCGGCGGGGACGCGTGCGCGCGGCCACGAGTTCCACGCCTCGGAGCTCGAGCCGCCGCCCGCCTCCGTCGAGCGCGTCTATTGGATCAACGACGGGTGGATCAACGACGGGCGAATCGACGATGGGCGGGCGGAGGGCTACATGGTCGGGCGCGCCCTCATGAGCTACGTGCACCTGCACTGGGCTTCGTGCCCTGGCATCGCAACCCGCTTCGTCGAGGCCTGCCGGGCATGACGGCGAGCCTGCGCGCGCTCGCCCTCTGCCTGCTGCTCGTCCCGGGGTCGGCCTGGGGCTTGGAGTTGGTCGACCAGACCGGGCGCGTGCTGACGCTGCCAAGCCCCCCGCGCCGCATCGTCTCGCTCGTGCCGAGCGTGACCGAGATCGTCTTCGCCATCGGCGCGCAGGACGCCCTCGCGGGCGTGACGGACTTCTGTGACTTTCCCGTCGAGGCCAAGCGCAAGCCGAGCGTGGGCGGCATGATCAATCCGACCCTCGAAGCCCTGGTGATGCTCAGGCCTGATCTGGTCGTGGCCACGCGCTCCGGGAATCGCGCGGAGACCTTCGACCAGCTCAAGCGGCTACGCCTGCCCGTCTATCTGGTCGACCCGATCTCGGTGGAAGACGTCATGCGGCTCGTGACCGCCCTCGGCGAGCTGACGGGCCACCGGGACGGGGCCGCCGCCGTCACCGGCGATCTCGAGCGGCGGATGAAGATGGTGGAAGAGCGCGTGGCGGGACGGCGGCGCCCGCGCACGCTCTACGTCCTCTGGCCCGACCCGCTCATCGTGCCGGGTCGCGACGCCCTGGTCTCCGAGCTGATCGCCCGGGCCGGCGGGGAGTCCGTGACGGCGGACCAGGGCGCAGGCTATCCGCGCATGAGCCTCGAGGCGGCGGTCGCGCGGGCGCCCGAGGTGATCATCCTCGCCAGTCACGGTGGCGGCACGCCGGTGGGACGCGACAAGTGGGAACGCCTGGAAAGCCTCCCCGCCGTCAAGAGCAAGCGCCTGTACACGGCCGACGGCAGCGTCATGCACCGCTACGGCCCGCGGGTCGTCGAGGGCATCGAGTCGCTGGCGAGACTCATCCACCCGGAGGCCTTCGTCAAGTGACGGGGCCGAGGAAGCTCCTGGCGGTGTGCGCGGGACTCGCGCTGGTGCTCGGCCTGGTGGCGCTCCTCTCGCTCCTCGTGGGCAGCGCGCGCGTGGCCCCCGGCGCCATCGTCGACCTCGTGATGGGGCGCGGGCCCGTGGAGGGCACGGAGCGCGTGGTCATCCTCGGCATACGCCTCCCGCGAATCGCCGCGGCGGCGCTCGCGGGGGGAGCGCTCGCTGTGGCGGGCGCCGGCTTCCAGGCTCTCACCCGGAATCCGCTCGCCGAGCCCTCCGTCCTCGGGGTCTCCGCGGGCGCGGCGTTCGGGGTGGTGCTGGCGCAGATCTCCGGGCTCGGCCAGGGCGTCGTCGAGGCGCTGGGGCTGACGGCCTTCGCCTTTGCCGGAGCCCTCGTGGCCGGCGTGTCCGTGTACGTGATCGCCGCCACGGGCCGCGGATTGCCGGTTCACACGCTGCTCCTGGCCGGCGTCATCGTCGGCATCTTCTTCTCCGCCGCCATCACCGTGCTCATCTCGCTGGTGGACACCAATCGGCTGGGCGGCGTCATTCACTGGCTGCTCGGGAACCTCGCGCCCATTCCCGCGGGCGCTCTCGGCGTGTTCGCGGCGGTGACGGCGCTCGGACTCTGGCTCGTGCTCGGGAAGGCGCGCGCCCTGAACCTCCTCGCCCTCGGCGAGGAGGGCGCGCAGGAGCTCGGAGTGGACGCCGAGCGGCTCAAGCGGCGCATCTTCGCGGGCTCGGCCCTTCTCACCGGCGCCGTGGTTGCCTTCGTCGGGCCCATTGGCTTCGTGGGGCTCATCGTGCCCCACGCCCTGCGCATGCTCGTCGGCCCCGACAACCGTGTGCTCATCCCCGCGGCCGCCCTGGGCGGCGGGGTCTTCCTGCTCGCCGCCGATACCCTGGCGCGGACGGTGGTCGCGCCCGCGGAGCTCTCGGTCGGCGTCATCACGTCTTTCTGCGGGGCGCCGTTCTTCATCTACCTCCTGCGCTCGCGCGCGGGACGGGTCATGCCGTGACGCCCCTCGTCCGGCTCGACGGGGTCGGCTTCGCCTATCCGAAGGCCGCGCCCGGGCGTAGCCGCTTCGAGATCCGGGATCTGTCCTTCGCGGTGGCGCCCGGGGAAGTCCTCGGGCTGATCGGACCGAATGCCGCGGGCAAGACGACGGTCATCCATCTCCTCTCCAAGGTCTTGACCCCGTCCCGGGGCGAGATCTTCGTGGAGGGCGAGCCGCTCCGGTCGCTCGGCCGCGCCGAGGTGGCGCGGCGGGTCGCCGTGGTGCCGCAGGACGTGGCACAGGGCTTTCCCTACACGGTGGGCGAGCTCGTTCTCATGGGCCGCTTCGCTCACGCGCCGGGCCGATTCTTCGAGAGCGCGGCGGATGCGCGCGTCGCGCGCGAAGCCATGCGGCTGACCGGCGTGGAAGCCCTCGCCGGCGAGACGCTGGGCCGACTGTCGGGAGGGGAGCGCCAGCGTGTGGTCCTCGCCCGCGCCCTCGCCCAGGAGCCGCGGCTCCTCGTGCTCGACGAGCCGACCGCCCACATGGACCTGCGCTACCAGGCCGAGTGCGTCGGTCTCCTGCGGCGGCTCAATCGGGAGCAGGGGCTCGGCATCCTCCTCGTCTCCCACGATCTCAACATGGCGGCCGAGCTGTCGGATCGGCTGCTCCTCATGTCCGGAGGAGCCGCCGTGACCACGGGCACGCCCGAAGAAGTGCTGCAGGAGTCGACCCTCGAGCGCGTCTACGGCTGCCGCGTCGTGGTGGACAAGCACCCCGCCACCCATCGGCCCACCGTGAACGTCGCCTGGCCAGATCGATAATCACGCGTGCAGCACAAGCGAAGCTGTCGCCGGCGCCGCGCCGCCGACGCTGGGGGAGTCCGGAGGCGGGTCAATGAGCGAGACGGATGGAACAAGCGAAGCTGTCGCTGGCGCCGCGCCGGTGACGCTGGGGGACTCCGGGCGCGGGTCGATAAACGAGATGGGTGGAACAAGCGAAGCTGTCGCCGGCGCCGCGCCGGCGACGCTGGGGGAGTTCGGGCGCGGGTCGATAAGCGAGATGGGAGGAACAAGCGAAGCTGTCGCCGGCGCGGCGCCGGCGACAGTGGGGGAGTGCGGGGGCCATCTGGGCCCCCGCTGACAAAAAAGATAAAGGAGGAACAGCACAGCATAGTCTAAGAGCGTCGCGATCAAAGGGAAGCCGGTGAGAAACCGGCGCGGTCCCGCCACTGTGAGTGGGGAGCCAAGCCCCTGCCTGTACGGAAGCCACTGGGAAACGTCCCGGGAAGGCTGGGCGACGGCGCTGAGCCACGAGTCAGGAGACCTGGTCGCGACATGGAAGCAGACACCCTTTCGAGAGAAAAGGAGCGGTCATGCGAATCGCGAGCAAGGTCCTGGTCCTGACGTGGCTCTTGGCGGCGCTGCCGGTGGCCGCCCAGGAGACGAAGCCGGTGGAAAGGGCCGAGACGAAGGTCGTGGACCCGGTGGTGGTGACGGCGACCACGGTGCCCACGCCGGCCACGCAGCTCGGGGTGGCCCTCAGCGTGATCACGGAGAGCGACTTCAAGACCTATCACTACGCGACGGTGGACGAGGCCATGCGGAACGTGCCGGGAGTGGACATCCGCCGCTCCGGCTCGCTCGGCAAGACGTCGAGCATCTCGATTCGCGGGGCCAATTCCAACCAGGTGCAGGTGCTGGTGGACGGAGTCCGCGTGAAGAGCCCGACCCTGGGCCAGGTCGATCTTTCCGACCTCTCGCCGGATCTCATCGAGCGGATCGAGATCATCCGGGGGTCGCAGTCCACCCTCTACGGGGCCGACGCCATGGGCGGCGTGGTCAACATCATCACCAAGAAGGGCCAGGGGCCCTTCCAGGCCTCCGTGCAGCAGGAGGCGGGCAACTACGGCACGCTCCAGTCCCGCGTCCAGGCGAGCGGAGCCTGGAAGATCTTCGACTACTCCTTCTCCGCCTCGCACCTCGAGAGCAACGGACAGTTCCAGAACGACGGCTCCAATATCAATGCCCTCAACGGCCGGTTCGGAGTCTCGTTGCCCTTCGACTCCTCTCTCGCCTTCATCATTCGCTACAATAAGAGCGACACGGGCGTTCCCGTCAAGGGCGTCTTCCCGGGACCCCAGCCCATCGATCCCGTCATCAACCCGAATGCGAAGCAGCAGAGCGAGACGACCGTGATGCTCCTCGAGGCCAAGACGCGGCCGGTGACGTGGTGGGAGAGCACGGCGCGCGTCTCACGCTACCAGAACAATGTCGGCTTCCAGGATCCCGCGGACCCCGGTGTCGACTTCGACTTTCCGACCTTCTCCCAGATCAACGTCGAGCGGCGCGAGGTCGAGTGGCTCAACTCCCTTCACGCAGGTCCCTGGAGCACGAGCACGGTGGGGATCGGGTACCGGCACGAGGACGGCGAGAACAAGGGGGTCTTCCGCGCGGCCCGGCACGTCCCCTCCCTCTTCTTCGAGCAACAGCTCCGCTTCTTCGACCGGCTCTTCCTGACGGGAGGCTTCCGGCACGAGGACGACAGCGTGTTCGGCAGCTCGCTGACGAAGCGCGGCTCCCTCGCCTTCCTGATCAAGGAGACGGGCACCCGCATCCGCGGGAGCGCGGGCACCGGCTTCCGGGCACCGACCTTCAACGACCTCTTCTTCCCCGACTTCGGCAACCCCGATCTCCAGCCCGAGCGCAGCATGTCGTGGGACGCCGGGGTGGACCAGAAGCTCTGGCAGGGACGGATCCGGCTCGGGCTGACGTACTTCCACAACGACTTCACGAACCTGATCACCTGCTGCGTGTCGATTCCCACGGCGCCCTTCGGGGGGCCCGTGAACGTCGGCGCCGCCCGCTCCGTGGGGGTTGAGTTCACGAGCGAGGCCGACATCCTGCCGAACCTCGTGGGATACGTCAACTACACGTTCACCGACACCAAAAATCTGGTAACGGGACGGTGGCTGCCTCGCGAGCCCCAGCACCGGTGGAACATCGGACTCACCTGGGAGCCCATTCGGCGCCTGTCCCTGTTCACGCAGGTCTACGTCGTCACCCAGCAGTGGGAGACCTTCGGCGAGGTCTACAACAGCGGCTACACGCGCGTGGACATGGGCGGCACCTATCGCGTGCTCGAGAAGTATAACTGGGTCCAGGGGCTGGATCTCATCGTGCGGGTCCAGAATCTCCTGAACGAAGGCTATGCCGAGGTGCGCGGGTTTCCCGCCCTGGGGACGAACGTCCTCGTTGGCCTCCGGGTCGGGTTTTGAGGCGGCGCCCATGATCGACGGCCTGAGCCTTCGGATGGATGACACGGCCGTCGTGGTGACGAGCCCGCGGCCGCTCACGATCCTGTCGTCGGCCGTGCACGGCGGAGGCTTCCAGAGCGCCCGGACCATCATCAACCTTCACGTTGCCAAGCACGATCCCTGCGTCGACCCGGCCGCGATGCTGGACGCCTTCGCGCGACGTGCCGCAGTGCCCGTGCCCTACGTCGGGCTCTTGACGGGCGCCTGGACGGAGCTCGCGACGACGGGAGAGGAAGGTGGGGCCGGGATCGCGACGCTCGCCGTGGCCACCGTCGGCCTGAGCAATCGCATGGCCGCCGCCCACGGGCCGATCCAGGTCTGGATGCCCGGCACCATCAACACCATCGTGGTCGTTGATGCCAATCCCGATCCACCCGCCCTCGTCAATGCCGTGATGACGGCGACCGAGGTCAAGACCCTGGCCCTCCACGAAGCCGGCTTGCGCGATGCCGAGGGCAGGCCCGCCACGGGCACCTCGACGGACGCCGTGGTCATCGCGGCCACGGGACGGGGCGGGGACATCCGCTTCGGTGGGCCCGCCTCCGAGCTCGGCTGGAGCATAGCCCAGGCCGTGTACAAGGCCTTGACCGCGGGAATTCGCAGCTGGCAGGAGCGTAACCCGTGAGGCTTCGCCGCCTCGCGACGCTCGCGGGCTCCGCCGCGGTTCACGTCGTCGCCGCGGGCGCTGTGCTCGTGCTCGCCGCGGGCCTCCGGCAGCCGCAGCCGCTCTTCATAGATTTGACGGGCGGCAGCTTGACCGGCGGGGCCCAAGGTGGCGAGGCGCAGGCCATGTCGTCCAGTGGGGCGCGCTCCGGCGACGGACGGCGCCCCTCTGCGGCGGCGTCCGGCGCGCCCGCGCCCGCGCGGCGTCTCCTCTCCCGCGTTCCATCGCCGATCGCGCCGCCGCCGGCGCCCATCGCCGCGCCCGAGCCCGATGCGCGGGCGATGGCCGAGCCGCCGCCGCGCCCCGCCCCGGACGCGGCGGCGGTCGACTCGCCGCCTCGCGCGATGTCGCCCCCTGCCGCGAGCGACGACGTCAAGGTCGGCGCAGGGGAAGCCTCCACACCCGGCGGGGCTGTCACGAGCGGCGCGCCACCGCGCGCGGGGCAGTCGGGCGGGGGGGCGAGCGCCGCCCCGCTGGCCTCGGCGGGACCCGGACCCGATCGCGGCGAGGCACCCGCCGAGTTCGGGCCCTATCTCGCGCGCTTCCGCCGGCTCATCCAGGAGCACGTCGTCTATCCGCTGGCGGCGCGGCGCCAGGGACTGTCCGGCCGCGTCGAGCTCGAAGTCCTCCTCGACCCGGCGGGGCGCGTCCGTGCCGTGACGCTCGTCACCTCGTCGGCCCATGGGCTCCTCGATGAGGCGGCGATCGAGGCCGTGCGCAGGGTACCGTCCGTGCCCATGCCCGAGCACTTGCCCAGACGCACCCTGCGCGTCCGGCTGCCGGTGATCTTCGAGCTCCAGTGAGTGTGTCGGCCGCAAGCCCGCTGTCCGTCCATCCTCTCGCCGTCCTGCTCCTGGCCGTGGCGTGGGATCTCCTCCTGGGCGACCCGCCGGGCCGGCTTCATCCCGTCTCGTGGATAGGCGCGCTGATCTCCGTCGGCCGGTCATGGGCTAGGCACCTCCCGCGCGAGATCCTGGCCGTGTACGGAGTCTTCCTCATCGTCGTGGTCGGCGTCGTGGCGATCATGGGAGCGCTCATTCTCCAGGCGCTCGCGGGTCTCCTCTGGTGGCCGCTCGCCCTCTGCGCCCAGGCCTGGCTGCTCAAGTGCGCATTTTCCATCCGTGGCCTGGTGTCCGCCGTGTGGCAGGTTCGCGATGCGCTCGCCGCGGGCGCGCTGGCCGTCGCCCGGCGGGCCGCGGGCGCCCACCTGGTCAGCCGTCGGACCGACGATCTCGATGCCGGCGCCACGGCCGGCGCCGCCGTCGAGTCCCTCGCGGAGAATCTCACCGACAGCTGGGTGGCGCCGCTCTGCTTCTACCTCGCGGCGGGATTGCCCGGGGCGTGGCTCTACCGCGCTGTCAACACAGCCGATGCCATGATCGGCTATCGCGAGGGGCTGCTCGAGCAGCTGGGGGGCGCCTCCGCGCGTCTCGATGACGTGCTCAACTGGATTCCCGCGCGTCTCGGCGCGCTGGCCCTCTGCCTCGGCGCCTGGCTCGGCCACGAGTCCGCGAGAAGGGCGTGGCGGACGATGCAGCGAGACGGCGGCCTGACCGCGAGTCCCAACGCGGGGAGGACCATGGCCGCCATGGCGGGCGCCCTCGGCGTCACCCTCGAGAAGCGCGGGCACTACCGGCTGGGCGACGGCCCACCTCCCGATGTCGCGGCCATGGACCGCGCCGTCCGCGTCTTCGCGGGCGCCGCCGGCGCGTGCCTGTGCGTGAGCCTCCTGCTGCTGCAATGGCTACCCTGAGATGACCCGGTCGGCCCGCGCCATCATGCTCCAGGGCACGAGCTCGCACGTGGGCAAGACCATTCTCGTGGCCGGCCTGTGTCGGCTCCTCGCCCAGGACGGTTTTCGCGTCGCGCCCTTCAAGTCGCAGAACATGTCGCTCAATGCCCACGTCGCTCCCGATGGCGGCGAGATGGGCTGGGCGCAGGCCATGCAGGCCGAGGCGGCCGGGGTGGCCGCGCGCGTCGAGATGAATCCGATTCTCCTCAAGCCTCGCGCGGATGCGGTGAGCCAGGTCGTGCTGCTCGGCAAGGCGATGAGAGACATGCCTGCGCGGGAGTATTACCGCGAGGCCGCGCGGCTCTGGCCTGCCGTGCGCTCGAGCTATGCGGCGGTCGCGCGGGAGGCCGACGTCGTCGTCATCGAGGGCGCGGGCAGCCCCGCCGAGCCCAATCTCATGCGCCGCGACCTCGCCAACATGCGCGTGGCGGCCATGGCGAAGGCGCCCGTGCTCCTGGTGGGCGATATCGATCGGGGCGGGGTCTTCGCGAGCCTCGTGGGCACCATGGCCATCCTCGAGCCTCTTCACCGTCGCCGCGTGGCCGGCTTCGTCATCAACAAGTTCCGCGGCGACGCCAGACTGCTGGCTTCCGCCTTGCGCGACCTCGAGCGGCGGGCCCACCGGCCTGTCCTCGGTGTCGTCCCGTATATCCACGACCTCTCGCTGCCGGAAGAGGATTCCGTCGCGCTGGACGGGCCGTCTTTCCCGCCGGCCTCCGGGCCGTCATCGGCCCCCACCGTGGCCATCGTCAAGCTGCCGCACATCGCCAACTTCACCGACTTCGCGCCGCTCGAGTCCGAGCAGGGTGTGCGCGTGGTCTACGCCGGAAGCTCCCGCGATCTCGCCGGGGCCGCCCTCGTCGTCCTCCCGGGCTCGAAGGACACCATCGCGGATCTGCGCTGGCTCAAGTCGCGCGGCATCGACGAAGCGCTTGTCGCGCATGTCCGGCGGGGCGGCGCGCTCCTCGGCATCTGCGGCGGCTATCAGATGCTGGGGCGGATGGTGGAGGATCCTCACGGCGTGGAGAGCGGCGGCGCGGAGGCGGGGCTCGCGCTGCTGCCGCTCCGCACGACGCTCGAGCCGGCCAAGGTCACGCAGCGCGTTAAGGCCCGCCTCCTCCCCGATGGACCGGACTTCGAGGCCTACGAGATCCACGCGGGCACCACGCGCGTCGAGGGTGATCTCGCGCCCTTCTGCGTTCGCGGAGACGGCGCGTCGGAAGGAGCGGTGTCGGCCGACGGGCGCGTGCGCGGGACCTATCTCCACGGCCTCCTCGAGGAAGGTCTCGTGCGGCGTCGCGTTCTCGAGTGGGCAGGCGCGCGTCCGGCAGCGGCGACGGCGGCGCGCGATCATCGCGCCCTGCGGGAGGCTGGGTACGATCGCCTGGCGCATACCCTGCGGGAGGTCCTCGACATCGGCGCGGTCTACCGCCTGTTGGGGCTCTCCAGCGTCTCGTGACGCTTTCCGCCGCCTAATTTCTGGCCGCCCGGCTGGACCCGCGTTGTAGGATGAATCGGCGCCGCCACGTGCGGCGATTCGTATCTTAACGGGCCCGGAATGCAGAACTCAATCACGGAACTCTTGTCGACGCTGCTCAGAGAGGCCTTGGGCAAAGCGGGGCTGCCGGTGCCTGACGACGTGCTCTGGGAAATGCCTCGGGAAGAAAGCCACGGCGACTATGCCACCAACGTCGCCCTTGCCCTGGCTCGCCCGGCCCGCAAGGCGCCACGCGAGATCGCCGAGGCGATCAGAAAGAATTTCCCCGTGAGCCCGATGGTCTCGACGCTCGAGGTGGCGGGCCCGGGGTTCCTGAACGTGTCGCTTGCCGCGGACTGGTGCGCAGGGGCCCTCAAGGAGATCCTGGCTGCGGGCGCGCGGTACGGCACCACGATGAGCGCGCCGCGCCGTCGCGTCCTCCTCGAGTTCGTCTCCGCCAATCCCACCGGTCCCCTCGTCATCGTCAACGCCCGCGCGGCCGCGGTCGGTGATGCCCTCGCGCGCATCCTGCGCTCGCAGGGCATGGCCGTCGAGTGCCAGTTCTACGTCAACGACGCCGGCAATCAGTTCGAGGCCCTCGCCCGCTCCGTGGACGTGCGGCTTCGCCAGGTTCTCGGGGAGACGGCCGAGCTGCCGGAGAACGCCTATCCGGGCGAATACCTCGTGGATCTCGTCAAGGAGTGGCTCGCCACCGACGCCGCGGCCATGCGCGCGCTCGCCACGCGGCCCGAGGGCGAGCGCGTCGAGCTCCTCGGGCGCAAGGCCGTGGACAGCATGGTGGCGGGGCAGCGCCAGGTGCTCGAATCCTATGGCACGCGCTTCGAGAGCTGGACGCACGAGCAGGGCCACGTGCGGGATGCCGGTCTTCCCGAGCGGGCCATCGCCGCCCTCACCGCCGCCCGCCATACCTACGAGCAGGACGGCGCTCTCTGGTTCCGCTCCACCGCCTTCGGCGACGACAAGGACCGCGTGCTGAGGAAGTCCGACGGTGAGCTGACGTACTTCGGCGTCGACGTGGGATTCCATCACTTCGTCAAGTTCGGTCAGTCCGATCTCGTGGTGGACTTGATCGGCCCCGACCACCACGGCTACGTCTCGCGGATCAAGGCGGCCATGAAGGCGCTCGGCCATCCGCCGGAGAGCTTCGACGTCCTCGTCGTCCAGCTCGTCACCCTCCTGCGCGACGGCGAGCCAGTGCGCATGTCCAAGCGCCGCGGCGAATTCGTCTTGATGGAAGAGCTGCTCGAGGAGGTGGGGCGGGACGCCGCGCGCTTCACCTTCCTCACGCGCCGCCACGACAGCCCGCTCGACTTCGATCTCGCCGTGGCCACCCGGCAGTCGGCCGACAATCCGGTCTTCTACGTCCAGTACGCCCACGCGCGCGTCTCGAGCCTTTTCCGCACCGCGGCCGAGCAGAAGCTCGCGATCCCTTCCTGGGATCAGGTCGACTTCCGGTCGCTCCGCCTCGCGGAAGAGCAGCGGCTCATCAAGCGGCTCCTGCAGTATCCGAGTCTCGTCGCGGGAGCCGCGCAGGCCCGCGAGCCCCACCGCGTGGCGTACTACCTGACGGAGCTCGCCGGCCTCTATCACCCGTACTACAAAGCCCACCGCGTGATCACGGACGACCGGGCGCTGACCCTGGCGCGTCTCGGCCTCGCGGCCGCGGTGGGACAGGTGGTGCGCAACGGGCTCGACCTGCTCGGCGTGTCCGCGCCGGAGAGCATGTAACTCGCATGAGGCCCGTGGCGAGAGGGCGGGGGAGGGGCAGGCCGGGGCGGGCGCAGTGGATCGCCCTGTTGACCGCGAGCGCCCTCATCATGGGCCTGACGTTCGCCCTCGGCGTGCTCGTGGGCCGACAGTGGAGCCGTCCCGTCGCCATGACGGCGAGCCCGGAGGCAGGCGCGAGGAAAACCATCCCGCCCGGCAAGCGCGGCGGGCTGTCCAGCGCGGACGTGGAGCCCGTGCCCTCCGTCGATCAAAAGCTCACGTTCTACCAGACGCTGACCGCGCCTCTGGGCCGGGGCTCCGCCGACGCCTCGCAGCGCAACGCGGACAAGACCAGGCCCGCGGCGGAGCCCGCGATCCCGAGAGCCGAGCCCGTCGCGTCGCCCCCACCGCCGAGTCGCTCCACGGGCCATGACGAGACCTTCATCGAGAAACCCGTCCCGCCGGAGGCCAAGGCCGGAGCGGACGCGGCTCGGCCGACAGCCGAAGCGTCGGGGCCCTGGTCGGTCCAGGCGGGCGCCTTCAGGACTCGCGCGCAGGCCGATGGCCTGGAGAAGCAGCTCCGCCAGGCAGGGTTCGACGCCTACGTCACGCAAGCGTCGGGCGAAGACGGACAGATCCGCTTCAGAGTGCGCGTGGGCACGTTCAAGAACAAGGCCGAGGCTCAGCGCATGGCCGACCGGATGCACGCCGAGCGCTCGGTGGCCGCCTTCGTCGCGCCCAAGTAGCCGCATGGCGCGCCCGGGCCGGGTGCTCGTCTCCCGCGGCGAGATCGCCGCCCGGGTGGTGGATCTCGGCCGGGCCATCGGGCGTGAGCATGGCCAGCGCCCGCCGCTCCTCGTAGGGGTGCTCAAGGGCGCGGCCATCTTCATGGCCGATCTCATCCGGGCCATCCCCGTTCCCGTGGCCGTCGATTTCGTGGGAGTCTCCTCCTACGGCTCGGCGACCCGGTCGTCGGGGGTGGTGCGCCTCACCGCCGATCTCTCCATCTCCATCGAGGGCCGCAACGTCATCCTCGTCGAGGACGTGGTCGACTCGGGCCGGACCGCGGACTATCTTCGCCGCAACCTCGAGACGCGGGATCCGCGGAGCCTTCAGGTCTGCACCCTGCTCGACAAGGTCGAACGTCGCCAGGTCGACGTCCCGCTCGACTACGTGGGCTTCGTCATTCCGGACCGCTTCGTGGTGGGCTATGGCTTCGACGTCGACGGCCTGTATAGGAACCTGCCCGAAATCTACGCTCTCGAGGACGGATAAGCGGCGTTTCAGGGCTCGATTCAGGTCGGGCGGGGCGCCCAAATCCGATTGAGCGCTATGATATACTTCGAGGCACGATGAATTCGCCGTTCTACAAGAATCTCGCCCTCTGGATGGTGATCGGGCTCATCGTCATCGTCCTTTTCAACGTCTTCCAGGCCAGCCAGCCCTCGCGCGACAAGATGGTCTTCTCCGATTTTCTCAAGCGCGTGGAGGCGGGCGAGGTCAAGGAAGTCCTCATTCGCGGCAAGTCCGTCAG
>WNGK01012956.1_pt1 | contig 16234 bp, 9 predicted proteins | sample 5400601 | NCBI WGS metagenome assembly WNGK01 (sample SAMN13153376, study PRJNA577476) | soil metagenome | isolation source: 60 cm soil or saprolite under Garry oak tree replicate 1 | place: USA:California | collected 2016-06-15
AGAACCTGCAGACGCTGCTCGGCAAGATCCTACGGATCGACGTGGACGGCGCCTTCGCTCCGGGGAAGCAATACGCGATCCCGGCGGACAATCCTTTTACTCCGCCCAGCGGCTTGCCCGAGATCTGGGCTTACGGTCTACGCAATCCCTGGCGCTTTTCTTTTGACCGCGCGACTGGCAAGCTCTTCGCCGGCGACGTTGGCCAGAATAGTTTCGAAGAAGTGGACATCATCACTAGGGCCGGCAACTTCGGCTGGAACAAGATGGAAGCTTCCCACTGCTATCCGCCGGGAAGCGTGTGCAGCACGGCAGGGCTATTCCTGCCGATCATGGAGTATACGCACAATGCCAGCGGCGGCGAGGCCATCATCGGCGGTTTCGTCTATCGCGGTTCTGCGATCGTCGGGCTGGCCGGCGCCTATGTCTTCGGTGACCTTTCTAGTGGGCATATCTGGGCCGGGGTGCAGGACTCGAGCGGCAATTGGAGTCTGACGCCGGTGCTCCACCACAATCTCAGCGTCAGCTCCTTCGGCCAGGACCCCGCCGGCGAACTCTACCTGCTCGATTACGGCAACGGCGCGGTGCTGCGCCTACGCGCCGCTCCTTGAGCATATTGGCTTACTAGGAGAAAACGAGACATCTTAAGGTCGCCTTGTCTTTCCCCAAGCCATCGATGAGTCCACCACATCCGCCATCAGAGTCGCCATATCGTGGGTCTCCACAGGTGATTCCCAATGCCTCCGTATCCCCCGGACATCGGGCGCGAGGCCCTGCTTTGGACTTCATTGGAGCCAAATTCGACACAAGTCTTGGGTCGTCTTTTCCTTGACGGTTGGAGCGCAGTCGAACGAATGCGGACTGTTAGACACGTGCCTGTGAAACGGCATGATCCTGCGACAACCCATTGGTGATTAACTCATTGAAGCTGATGCGTTAGCGGTAAAAGAATGCGGGAAGGATGGCGGCGATCGCTGTAGATGGAAATCGTGGCTTTCTGCAGCGTTGCCGAGTCGTTTTCCAATTCTCCGTTCTGTAAGTTGCGCGAGAAGTTGGGAAAAAACGAGCCCGAAATCTGGAGGCGAATGCGATGTCCCTTCTGAAAGACGTTGCTGGTCAGGAGCGAGGCGGGGCCAAGCTCGTAAATCTTTCCTAGCCTTAGGAGCTGCCGGCCTTTTTTCATCTCACGATAACTGGCGCGCTGAACGTCCAAACCCGGACTCATAAGATTGAACGCCGTGCCATCTGGGGCGAGATCGAGAAGCCGAACCCAGAGATCGAAGTCCCGGCAATCACAGGAAACAAAGATCTTCACCGCGATGGGTCCGGTGACTTCTAGGTCTCGTTCCATGGGTGCTGAATCAAAGAGCAAGACGTCGCCGCGGTCGGCCAGCTTTCTATAGTCGTGCGCCCCCGAGGAATCATACGCATTCAAGACCGGGTTGCCGGGATCTGAGATGAAGGAAGTAACTTGATGAGGCGCAGGCCTATCGCGTGAAATGGTGCCGCGATTGCTGCCCGGCAATGGGGCGTGCAAGTAGTATTCAACCGGCGTGGCTGGCGGCGGCCAGGCGTCGGCATCGCGCCACGTGTTATCCCCCATCACGAAATAACGCACCGCCTTTTCCTTACCAATCCCGTTATCGGCGCCGCGCAGGTAGCGGTCCATCCAGCGGAGAACGACTTCGTCATAATCTATAGCAGCGGCGGGGCCGAATTCGCGCTCCCCTGATGTTGTCTTCGCTGTGGCATCGACGCCATGCACCCAGGGACCTAGCAGGAGGTGAGTGCGTTTCTCGCCATCGTTTGCGCGCGACTTCAGTAACCCGTTGAAATTGGTCGTCGCACCCTCCGGACCGTAGTTGTCGTCATACCAGCCGGAGAAATTCAGTACCGCGGCGTGAACATGACCATATTTGTTGCGCAATTCGGCCCAATCCCACCACGGATCCTCGGCGGGATGAGAAAGCCAGTCATAGTAGTAGGGCGCGACGCCGCGAAGATCCTCGAGCTGCTTCAGAGGCAAAGTGTTCAGCATTCTCGGCGCAGCCTGTTTCCACGCGGCAATGGCTTCTTCCGCCGTTTTCGCGCCGGGAAGGTTTTTCCTGGCGCGCACATCGGGGGCAATGTTGTCCCATATCCATTCGATCCACGACATGTCCCAGGTGCCGGACGCATAGAAAAAATTCCGGGGCGTGGAAAAAGTCATCGCGGGAACCATGGCTTTCAAGTGCGGAGGGCTCTCCACCGCAGCCAGCCATTGCACAGCGCCGGGATAGGAAAGGCCGAAGGTTCCCACATTTCCGTTCGACCAGCTCTGCTTGGCTGCCCACTCGATGGTGTCGTATCCGTCGCGGCCCTCGTTTTCGTACGGCCGAAAGTCGCCGTCGGACGCGTACCGGCCACGCACATCTTGGAGTACGACTGCATATCCGCGCTGGACTGCGCGACGAAAGATCGTGTATTCCTTCTGCGCGAAGTGCTTGCCGTAGGGCGTGCGATAGACGAGGACCGGAAACGGCCCGTATCCTTTGGGCCGGAGGATGTCGGCACGGAGCAAGACTCCGTCGCGCATGGGCATGGCGACATTTTGTTCCAAGATGAAATCACCAGCTGGAGGCTGCTGTGCAATTGCGCAAGTAAGCGCCGCAATGACGAAGAGAAGCTGACGATTAACTCTCACGGAACCCGTCAGAGTACCAAGTATTCCGGAGAAAACGGAACTCGTGAGGACTGACGCCTATTTCGATGACGAAGCTTTATATCTCAACTGGGGATCAAGCCACTCGCCCTAAAAAGGGGGTGTTTGTTGACGAGCCTTCCAGCAAAATCCAGCGTTCTGAATCAGCTGTTTATGTCGGCGACGCGAGGTTTTCTGAACGCCCATGTTGTCCCCAGCTTGTCTCTTCATCCGCCCCGCAGGAAAGATTACGGAAATCCTCCTTTGTGTACAAAACGATGAGTTTCATGGACTTCTCGGTTGGGGTGATGCGTACCAGACGAACAAAACTCGGCTAATCTCGGGGTAGCAATAGCCCGCGGTGAAGTAACCACCGACTTCGGTTGAAAGAAATTCTGCCGGAGGCCGTCCCGCTGCTATCGGTGCGGTCGTGAATGCAAAATAATCAGTATCCCCTTCATTGCACGCCTAGGGTCATAGTATTCACGAGATCGATGTTGGCGCCCGGATCACGTCCGTCGGTGCCCGTCAGACTGCATGCACTCGTCGGTTTGACGTGATAATCCCCGGTTGCATAGTCCACGAAAATCCCGCTGTAGCTGGTTTCTGCCGTGCAGTTGGTCCCAGGCCATGGAATTGTCCCGTTCGCGACGAAGGCGTTGCCGCCAAGGGTTTGCGGATTCCAGCAGGCATTGACAGTGGCGGCTCCCGCGGCAGTCCCGTACGCACAGTTGGTCGTAATCACGCTGCCGGTGGAGTTTTGTGTTCCGGCGCGTGTAATCGTTAGGTTATTGGTAAACCCGATATTGAACATCTCCAGCCCTGAAGAACCTTGTGCCCCGGACAGCCCGAGAAGAGCAGCCGGATTAATCCCGCCACCGGCGTACACGATGGTGTTGTGGTCCAGCGAGACGTCATGCAGGATGAAGCTCGAGGGAACGGAGATTGCTTCTATCAGTTCGATCGTAGAAGTGCTAGTCGCGCACCTATAACAAGTTGCATAGCCTTGATTGTCAGCAACGTTATCGTGGATGCTGTAGCTGTTTCCTGCAGTCGCAAAGGCTCCGTTGTCGTTGCCTATGTTGGCGATCTGAAAAGGCTGCATCGAGGTATGAATCTTGTTGTAGCGGATCGTTGTGTTGGTGACCTGGCAGGAAGGACAGAGATTGATTCCTGCTCCCCCTGATTGGTTTTTGGGCGTGAGGGTAACGGCGTTGCCCTTCTGGGAAAATCCCGCCCAAACATTCTCAAAGACGTTCGCTTCCAGAAGCACCCGGTCGGAGTTTTTAGTCTCCCAAAGATTCTTGACGATGAAAGCGTGACCGCCGACTCCGCCGTTGTAGCTCGGGTCTGCGGGGTTCCAAGTCAGCGGCTTGAACATATGATTCAGTCGAATCTCTATACCGGTAGGAATGAGAGCCGCAGAGCCGCCGCCTAGCTCAATGGTCTCGGCCGCGCCTTCCAAGAAGTTGTTGACAATCTTCCAGGTATTATCGGCATCGGCGACATTGGAGTTTGCACCACCGGAGATGGCTTGCGCGTCGGTGCAAGCGCCTATTACGCTGACGCACCAAAAATCGGTAAGGGTCGAGTCGATCAGGGCAAAGTAGCTGGTACGATTCATGGACGCAAACCGTGTGGTCTCATCCGTCGTATTGCCGTGTCCCCATACCCGGTCAAAGATGATGTGATTGATGCCGCCAGCATTCATGTTCACGAGTTGTGAGTTGATCCCGCTGCCACTTGATCGCGAGATCTCAAGCCCGATGAAGCGAATGTAGGCGCTGTTGGCCGACATGGTGATGGCTCGCGTGCCTCCACCCGAAGTCGCAGCGGCCACGATCTTCGCCATGTAATTAACTGCAGTGGGACACGGATACGAGGGGCGGCCAGGCAAAGATTGGATCCCGGCGTAGCAGGGAGTCAGCCGGTTGCCTTCTGCGGGTAGATTGCCGACGGCACTGGTCTCAACTGTAATGTAATGGTTAGCGTCGCAGGTCTTAGTCGGAATGGATAGACCCGCGCTGGCAGTAGCCGTGATTGCAGTTCCGGCAGGAATCTGGATGATGTCGCCACATACTGCGGCTGCCCAAGCCGAGTTCCAAGAGGCCACATCTGTCACCGTTCGCACCGTACCTGGAGAGGGCGTGGCCTCAAGGGCGGTGTAGTAGCAGGTCTGGGGAAGAGCGGCGGGACCATCATTGCTGCCGAACTGAGGCACGTCCCTGGCGCTGCAGTAAGCGTTGCCCTGAGTCGTAGGCGGCGGCGTGCAAGTCGAAGCGCTGATAGTCACGACCGCGCTGCCGGCCGAACTTGGGTTGGCCACAGACGTAGCCGTTACGGTCGCGCTCATCGGGCTCGTGTTGCAGTTTGAGGGCGCGGTGTAGAGTCCCGCGGAAGTCAAACTCCCGACACCGCTGAGGCCCCAGGTCACACTCTGATTATTGCTTCCAGTGACGGTCGCAGAAAATTGTTGGATTCCAGCAAGCGAAAGCGAAGCTGACGTCGGTGTAACCGCAACAGTTGGCAAGATGACCGATAGCGTTGTCGAAGCGCTCAGCGAGTCAGCTCCCCAAGTGGCTTGAATCGTCGTCGTGCCGCTCGCGAGAGGGCTTGCCTGGCCACTCGTGCTGATTGTCGCCACACTCAGGTTGGAAGAAATCCACGTCACCGAATTGGTGGCATTCTGGGACGTGCCATCGCTGTAAGTCAGCGTGGCCGTGAAGGGCTGTGGTGAGCCGACGTAAGCCGTGGGATTCAGAGGAGCGATGGCGAGCGATACCGGCACCGCTGCGGTGACGGTCAGGGTAGTCGAACCACTCACCGATCCTGAGCCCGCCGAAATATTCGTGCTGCCTATCGAGAGGCTGGCTGCGAGTCCAAACGAGTTAATCGTGGCCACCGCCGGAACCGAAGACGCCCAAGTGGCTGACTGTGTAATGTCCTGACTGGATCCATCCGTGTAGTTCGCGGTTGCCGCGAATTGCTGGCTCGAACCCAGGGGCACCGACACCGTAGCTGGGCTAACTGCAATCGACACGATGACCGCTTGCCCAACCGCGAGGGAAGTTGAGGCGGTAACCGAGCCCGATGTGGCCGTGATATTTGCCGTGCCCACTCCCGCGCTGGTGGCCAACCCATTCGTGCCGGAATTATTGCTGATGATGGCGACCTGCGCAGATGATGAACTCCAGGTCACGAGCGATGTCACATCTTGCGTGCTGCTGTCCGTGTAAGTACCGCTCGCAGTGAATTGCTGGGTCGTGCCGAGCGGAATCGTTGGCGATTGCGGACTGATGGCGATCGAGACCAGCGCGGCGGGCGTTACGGTTAACGTGCTCGAGGCGGTCACCGAACCTGAACTGATGCCGATTGTCGTCGTGCCTGTCGCCAGCATGGTGGCCAGTCCATTCGTTCCTGAGGAATTGCTTATCGTCGCCACGGTCGCGGCACTCGAGCTCCAATGACCGGTCTGCGTTACGTCCTGGGTTGACCCGTCAGTGTAGGTGCCGATGGCGGTGAACTGCTGGGTCTGGCCTTTGGGCACGCTGGCAGATTGCGGAGTAATCGCAATTGAGACTAGCGATGCTGCTGTGATGGTAAGAACCGTCGAGCCCGTAACCGATCCCGAGGTCGCGCTGATGGTGGCGGTCCCAGTGGCGATGCTGGTAGCCAGGCCGGTCTTGCTTACAGTGGCGGTGGAGGTTGCGTTCGAACTCCATGTCGCGGTTGAGGTCAGATTCTGTGAGCTGCCATCGGTAAATGTTCCGGTGGCGGTGAACTGCTGCGTCGTGCCTAGCGAAATCGATGGATTGGCCGGTGTCACGGCAATCGAAACCAACGCCGCTGCAGTTACGGTCAATGTAGTGCTGCCAGCAATCGAACCAGAAGTGGCGGTGATCTTAGCGGAACCTGTGCCTACCGCGCTTGCCAATCCCTGCGAATTAGCCGCATTGCTGATAGTTGCGACTGTGGTAGTGTCCGAACTCCACTGCACCGTGTTCGTGATGTTCTGCGTGCTGCCGTTGCTGAATGTGCCGGTGGCGGTGAACTGTTGCGTGGTGCCCAAGGGAATGCTGGGAATCGCAGGAGTCACCGCAAGCGAAACCAAAGCTGCGGACGTGACATTCAGCGTGGTAGAGCCAGTCACGGATCCCGATATAGCGGTGGCAGTTGTACTGCCTACCGCAACGCTCGTCGCAAGTCCCTGGGCGTTCACCGTCGCAATGCTGTGATTCCCGGTGTTCCAGCTCACGGCACTCGTGAGATTCTGCGTGCTGCCATCGCTGTAGGTGCCCGTGGCTTGCAATTGCTGTGTAGTCCCCAGCGCAAACGAAGGGTTTGCCGGAGTCACGGCAATCGAAACCAGCGTGGCCGCTCCGGTGCCGCTCAGGCTTACCGTGGAACTGACGCTAGCATTGTCAGCGATGGTTAGCGTTGCCGTGCGCGTGCCAGTAATCACAGGAGTAAAGAAGACAGAAACTGTACAGCTCGAACCGGCGACAAGCGTCTTCGGCCGAAGCGGGCAGGTTGAAGTAGCCGTGTAATCAGCGAGGTTCGTCGTGATGCTCGCAATACTCAAATTCTTGGACTGGTTATTGGTTACCGTGACCAAAGATGCTGCGCTCTTTTGCCCGACCGGCTGATTTCCGAATGAAAGGCTCGAGGGCGCCGCCGTTACCGCAGCCACTCCCGTTCCACTGAGCGCCACGGTTTGCGGGCTGTTGCTGCCGCTGTCCGTAATCGTGAGCGTCGCGGTACGCAAGCCCAGAACAGTGGGGGTAAAGGTCACCGAGATCGTGCAGCTGCTGCCGGCAGTCAGAGTGGTGGAGCAACTAGTGCTCCGGGTAAAATCCGCCAGATTCGAAATGATGCTGCTGACACTAATGGACGTGCTCTGGCCGTTCTTGAGTGTCACTTTCTTTACTGAACTGGACGTCCCCAGAACTTGATTTCCAAAAGACAAGCTAGTCGGCGACACGGTAACCGTTTGGCCGAATGCAGAAGCCAAGCTCAAGGGAACGGTACAGGCGAGTACCAGGAGTCCCCAGAGGATAAATACGGACTTCAACTCCCACACCTCAACTGCGAAGTTTTTGATCTGGCCCAAGCCAGACAGAATCAGCCGGGGGAGTTGAAGATACTGCCGAAACTCTTATTGTTGGACTGCGAGCCTAAATTCCGGGGTGAGAACCAAGAGTCCGCCCCCGGAAATTAGGCTTATTCGCGTCAATGTCGCTTGATTGGGGGATTTTAGCCGGAAACACCGGGAAGTGAAGGTAATTACCGCTAGATCGTAAACTAAGGTAACAAACCTTGAAGTCGGAATGCGCGGGTAAAATCAACTCACCAAATCTTCCAACACAGGTAATTTCACCGAGTGCAAAAATATCAATCGCATCGAACAACAAACCGTGATCACAAGGGTTCTCTAACCAGGAAACCTAGCGGGCCACAGCAAGCAATGCAAGCGCATTACCCTCGATGCAACAGATCCCTCAGGCGTGCGGTACGGTCTATGAAAAACTTTACGCCCTCAGGCCGAGTATTTGTTTGACATGCGCCTATATGAGTATGTGAAGCCGCCCTAATCACCTAAGAAACACCATGGTCCTTCGACAACAACATTGGGCAAACAAACCTCAGCAAAGTGCGGCTTAGATTCATTCCGGGCACGTCAGCGGGAGCCGCTTGCCACAGAAAGGATGAGTTTGATGGGCCGAGAATAATGGCAAAGGTGCGGCATGCCAGCGCCCATCATCTCTTCTGCATTCCCAAAAAGCGGGACACGCCACTGATCATCGCGTCAGTTGCGAGGCTTTTCCGGTGCTTGTAAGCTTCCAGCATTCTCGTGCGATGGCCCAGTCTTCCTGCGCTCGGATCACCAGTACACGAACAGGAGAATCCGATGCGGCGATATCCTCGTCCGGAGATGGCCTCGCATTCCTTTTTTCGTTCAATTTAAGACCGATAAATCCCAGCTTGCTGCAGGCCGACCAGCGCACCTCCGGGGAGTTCTCTCCCACTCCCGCCGTAAACACAAGTGCGTCAATCCCTCCCAATACGGCAATCATCGCACCGATACCTGCCTGCAGCCGATGCACGTAAATGTCGAAGGCTAGCTTTGCACGTGGATTGCCTTGTTTAACTGCTGCCAGGATTTGACGCATGTCGCCGGATAGACCCGAAATCCCGAGCAAGCCTGATTTTTCATTGAGCAGGTTATCGATTTCTTGCCCGTTGATCTGGCCCCGGCGCATCAAGTACGTGAGAATTCCGGGATCAACGGACCCAGAACGGGTTCCCATCATCAGTCCTTCAAGAGGTGTGAAGCCCATCGTGGTGTCAATGCTGTGACCTTCGCGAATGGCCGCAAGAGAACAACCGTTGCCCAGGTGGCAGGTCACCAGCTTGAGCGATATGAGACTCTTGTGCAGGAGTTTTGCGGTGCGCTCAGCGCAATACTGGTGATTGATGCCGTGGAATCCGTAGCGGCGAATGCCTCCACTGAACCATTCGTAGGGAACTGGGTATACGACTGCTGGCAGTGGCATCTTTCGATGGAACCCCGTATCGAAAACAGCCACTTGTGGCACGGGGCCCAGCAGCTTCTCAACTGTTTCCATCCCTTCCAACTCCGCGCGATTGTGAAGCGGTGCGAACGCCGAGGCACCGGCAATTCTGGCTCTGACCTCTGGCGTGATCAACATTGGTTCCTCGTACTCCGGACCGCCGTGTACAACCCGATGCCCCACCAAGTCGATGTCGGTAGGCTGGGAAAGCAGTCTTTCACGACCATTCCAAAGATTGCCAAGCAGGTGTTTCAGGGCTTCGCCGCGCGACGAGATTGGAACTTGGGCCCGTTGCACCTCACCGTCCGAGTTCTTGATCGCGATCGCGGCGCTTTCGCCGTCCCACTCGATCTTGGCCTCCCAAAGACACCCAGGCGGATCGTCCGGCAGGATCTCGGCCAAGTCAAAGAGGCAGACTTTCTGGCTGCTGGATCCGGAATTAAGCACCAGGACCTTCATTCGTCAGTACGACCAAGTCCAGTTTTTTACGTCCGGTATGTCGTCGCCGTGCTCTCGCACATATTGCTTGTGCTCCACCAACTTGGCGCGAAGCATCTGCTTGAAATGGGCGCCTACGTTCCGTAATCTGGCCACGCGATCTACAACGTCGCCGGCAAGATGGTAGCGGTCAAGATCGTTCAGCACCGTCATGTCGAAAGGTGTGGTTGTAGTGCCCTCTTCTTTGAATCCGCGAACATGGAAATTGTCGTGACCGGTGCGGCGGTACGTCAGCCGGTGGATCAACCACGGATATCCGTGATAGGCAAAGATCACAGGTGTATTGGTGCTGAACATGGAATCGAATTCACGATCCGAAAGACCATGGGGGTGCTCGCTGGGCGATTGAAGTGTCATCAGGTCGACGACATTGACCACCCGTATTTTGATGTCGGGGAAATGTTGACGAAGGAGGTCGACGGCGGCCAATGTTTCAAGCGTGGGGACATCGCCCGCACACGCCATCACCGCATCCGGTTCACTGTCCTGATCTGTGCTGGCCCAGGACCAGATCCCAATCCCATTGGTGCAGTGCTCGATGGCTGCCTCCATATCGAGCCACTGGAGTTCAGGCTGCTTGCCGGCAACGATCACGTTCACATAATTCCGACTGCGCAAACAGTGATCGGCAACGGAAAGCAGACAGTTCGCGTCAGGCGGAAGGTATACACGGACGAGGCCAGCCTTTTTATTCATAACGAAATCAATGAAGCCCGGGTCCTGGTGGCTGAAGCCGTTGTGGTCCTGGCGCCAAACGTGCGAGGTAAGCAGATAATTGAGTGATGAAATGGGTCGACGCCAGGGAATCTTGTGCGTGGCCTCCAGCCATTTTGCATGCTGATTGAACATCGAATCCACGATGTGGATGAAGCCTTCGTAACAGGAGAAGAAGCCGTGCCGGCCGGTGAGCAGATAACCCTCCAGCCACCCCTGACACATGTGTTCGCTCAAGACCTCCAATACACGCCCATCTCGTGACAAGTCTTCATCCGTGGCCAAGACGGGCTCCATCCATTCCTTCTGGGTGACTTCATATAAAGCATCGAGGCGGTTGGACGCAGTCTCATCCGGACCAAAGACTCGGAAGTTCTGGGATTCGCGATTTAGTTCCATCACGTCGCGCAAGAAAGTGCCTAACACCCTTGTGGATTCCGCATTCTCCGTGCCCGGCTTCTGCACAGGGACCGCGTATTTGCGGAAGTCCGGCATTATCAGCGCCTTCCGCAACAGCCCGCCGTTAGCGTGCGGATTCGCCCCCATTCGACGATCACCGCTGGGCGCAAGATCCGCAAGTTCGGGAATGAGTTTTCCATTGTGATCGAACAGTTCCTCGGGCTGATAGCTCCTCATCCAGTCTTCCAGGATTTTCAAGTGTTCCGGCTTCTCCAGGTCGGCAACAGGTACCTGGTGGGCGCGCCAAGTACCTTCGACCGGCTTGCCATCCACAAATTTCGGTCCGGTCCATCCCTTGGGGCTGCGCAGAATGATCATCGGCCAGAACGGAAGGGTAGTAGATCCCTTGGAGCGAGCTTCATTCTGAATGGCGTGGATTTCTTCGATAATCATATCGAGGGTGGCCGCCATGAGTTGGTGCATCGATTCCGGCTCGTGCCCTTCCACCAAGTGAGGTTTGTATCCATAGCCGGTAAAAAGGCAGGCCAACTCCTCGTCGGTGAGGCGACCAAGCACAGTCGGATTCGCGATCTTGTAGCCATTCAGGTGAAGAATGGGAAGCACCGCTCCATCGCGCGCCGGATTGAGAAACTTGTTCGAATGCCAGCTCGTGGCGAGTGGACCCGTCTCCGCCTCGCCGTCACCAATCACGCAACAGGCCAGCAGGTCAGGATTGTCGAAGACCGCTCCGCACGCATGCACCAGGGAATAGCCCAGTTCTCCGCCTTCATGGATGGAGCCCGGTGTCTCAGGCGCGGCGTGGCTGGGGATTCCTCCCGGAAAGGAGAATTGCTTAAAAAGCTTTCTCAGTCCTTCTTCGTTCTGTTGAATGTCGGTGTACAGCTCAGTGTAGGTGCCTTCCAGATACGTATTCGCGACCATTCCCGGTCCGCCGTGTCCGGGTCCGCATACGTAAATCACATTCAGGTCGTACTTTTTGATGACCCGATTCAAATGTACATAGATGAAATTCAGCCCCGGTGTCGTCCCCCAGTGCCCTAGAAGGCGCGGTTTCACATGGTGAAGGCATAGCGGCTCGCGCAGCAAGGGATTGGCATAGAGATAGATCTGTCCGACGGAAAGGTAATTTGCTGCTCGCCAATAGGCATCCATTTTTCGCAGTTCTTCGTGGCAAAGAGGTTGGATAGAGACTGAAGACTTGGCAGAATCTGCGGAGACCACTGCAGTCATAAGAATTCCTTTCATCCTTATTGTATGGTTGGCGTTCAGCCTGGGGAAATACCGCTGCGAACATCGTTACGCCTATTCGCTCGCGTAGCGGTAGGCACTACAATCGGCAGCACCTGCCCGGGTTAATTCCTGCTTTGCGTTGTCCACCTCATCCGGATCGAGCTCTGCCTGGACTTTTGCCTGTGCCAGTTGATCATCCAGGCTGTCTTGTTTAGCACCGGTCGCGTTTGCTAAGGCGGCGGTAAGTTGCGCGACCCGTGCATTGTCTCCGTCGAGAGATTTCTCTGCGTGAACCAGGAAAGATTCGACGGAATTTTCGTTGACCTCCAAATGCCGGGAGTGGATGGTTTTGAATTGGCTCGACAAGTTCGAAAATCATCCTGGAACAAGTCTGCCCCGATCGTGGTCGTCACCGGCCACGATAATGCGAAAATTATGCAAGAGGCTTTCGCAGCGGGGGCTACCTTTTTTCTCCAGAAGCCTGTCGATAGGCAGAGACTGACAAAATTGTTCAAAGCCACTCGCGGGAGGATGTTGGAGAACCGCCGGCAGTTCGTGCGCGTTCCGCTTCACACCGAAGTAATCTGCCAAGTAGAACATCAAACTTTCCGGGGGACGAGTTCAAATATCAGTCAGGGAGGAATACTATTCCAGGTGGGACGCCCCCTGTCACCTGGCGCTGCCGTCCGGTTGTCGTTCCGCCTTCCCGGGCGGGAGTTAAGAATCGAAGTGACTGGGGTGGTAGTCAGGGTCGATGACAAGCAGCGGGCCGGGATTCGCTTCACTCACATTGGTGCCAGGGAACTGCAGCTCATCCGAGACCTTATCGGCAGCGAGGAAGACGAGAGCACGCACAGCGCAATGGCCGCAGCACCGGATCCGGAGTAACCTGTCCGGCTGAGCCCGCAAGATAGCCTACGGTTTTGCGACCGGTAGGACTCGGCAACTGTTATACGACTATCGTTCGATCTCAGGGCCGCTCGACGGTTCGAGGCCTGCTCAGAAGGTAGCATGAGTGAGTGACCGGCCCAATAATGTCCATAGATCATGGCGTTTTCCGTACTAGAGCCCCGGTCGGAGGAACTCTGGCTTTATGTTTTGTAGCGGTTGCCTCGGTAAGACTTTCCTTTCAATTTCTTCCTCGCTCGGGCTATGCGTTATGGCCATTGTTCTCAGGGCTCCTCATAGGGACTGGTTTACCCAGTGGCCCTAGGTTTGGAAGATGACGTCGCAAGCATTGGTCCATAACAAAGGCGCCGCAAGACCGTGTATAATGATGCCCGTTTTCGACGTCACCTTGGTTATGTTCCGCATGACCATCAAGCCACGCTTGGGCACGAGGCCGCGACAATGAGCAAATCACACGACCTTGGAAACGATCCAGAGCCTCCCTGGAGGAGACGGTTGCCATCACTTGACATGATTACAAAAGCGTTGGGAGTGTTAGCGATCGTTTTCTACTCCATAGGTCTTGTAATACAAAACCTGTATCTTGCGAGCCTCGGTGTGACGGACTTCGAACTCTTGCGGGCTAGGTCCATATTGACGGGCATTCTGTGTGCTGCTCTGTTACTTGTGTTTACATTTCCGATACTAGCGGTTTATCTGGCAGCATTCGATAACAAGACGGAACCGCCAAGGGTTCGAAGGCGCTTTGCATGGACCTCGCTGGGAATCTGCCTTATTGTATCGCCCTTACTTCTATATGGGCTCGTAAAGAAAATCGGCGAGGCCGTACCCATTTCATTCGTATTAAGTAAGGCGGGCATCGCGTTTTTCCAACTGGCGCTTATTCCTGTTTTGTTTAGTCTCATAATGTTTCTTATTTATAGTAAGGAAGGCGAGAGCAAAAAAGAGAAGTCAGCTAGTTTGCCTGTCGCTCTCGCCTGTTATGCGATGTTGGCTCCAGTGGGGCTTATCTTTATATATCCACACGTCAATCCAGAATTCGGAGGAGGTCGCCCGATGCCAGTTGTATTGATGTTAAACAGTGAAGGTCGAGAAGTCTGGCATCGCCTTCACAAGGATTACGACGATTCAGTAGACCCTTTCGTACAACTTCTCCATGAGCGCGAGACCACTTTGGTCGTGAGGGACAATAAAACCCCATACGACGGGACAAATGAAAATACGACACTTGTTATTGATAAGAAGCTCATACGTGCATTTGTACCCCGACCTGGTGTATACGACTTCAAACTAAGCAAGAAGTAGCGTACGCTTTATTTCACTGAAGCGGCTTGCGGCTGCAGACTTACCAAGTCCCCAATCGCTTCGTGGCTCTTCGCTCGTTTTGTCCATGAATCATGGTGATCCTGTTGAAGTACCCCGTTTGCTGTACCAATCCCAATGTAAGTTCTCAGTTGATGATTCAGCGGGGATGAGGTCTGGAGCAGGGGACGGCGTTTGAGTCTCCTGCTCCAGCAGCCTTGTACTAGCTTTCTTCATGCCCGCATCTCCGCTCGTGTTCGTGCAAACTCTGCCGGCGGCACGAGTGGACCCGAAAACCCAGCTAGAACCAACCGACTGATGGAGGAAGTCTGTGAGCGAGAAAACCTGAAAGAAGCACTGCGGCAGGTGAAGGGTAATAAAGGTAGCGCAGGAGTGGACGGGATCACCGTTAACCAACTCACCGACCATCTGAAACAGCATTGGCCAGTGATCCGAGAACAACTGCTGAGTGGAACCTACGAACCGAAGCCGGTTAGGCGGGTGGAAATCCCCAAACCGGACGGCGGGGTGCGAAAGCTTGGCATCCCGACCGTGCTGGATCGATTCATCCAGCAAGCGGTGATGCAGGTGCTGCAGCGGCAGTGGGACTCGACGTTCTCCGACCACAGCTATGGTTTTCGACCCGGACGATCTGCACATCAAGCGGTAGCTCAAGCGCAACAATACATCGCCGCAGGCTACGGCTGGGTGATTGATCTCGACCTCGAAAAGTTTTTCGACCGAGTTAATCACGACAAACTGATGGGTCAGATCGCCAAAAGAGTCGAAGACAAGCGGCTGCTGAAACTCATCCGGGCATTTTTGAACGCCGGGGTGATGGAGAACGGACTGGTCAGCCCCAGCGTGGAAGGGACTCCGCAAGGAGGTCCACTTTCGCCACTGCTGTCCAACCTCGTGCTCGACGAACTCGACCGAGAGCTAGAGCGACGCGGACACCGCTACCTTCGCTACGCGGATGATTGCAACATTCTGACAGCGTTCCCAGCGCGTATCCCTCGGGCGTCAGCAAGGCCCGAACGTTTCAAGCGCGCCTGGTACGAGTTTAAGACGGGTCTCCCGCCGCCGAAGGATCTGTAAGCAGTAAATATTATTCGCGTATGTTAAGCACCATCATCATCGTTATTGCGTTTCTGCTGCTCGGATATGCGCTCCGGCGGAATTTTCGACGCTTCTGGCATGTGCTGCGGACAGGAGACGAGCATCCTGATTGGGAGAAGCTGGGAGGCGACCATTACCTCGCGGATTGGGAGAGAAAGCTTTGGAAGTTTCCTCCTAGAGAGAAGGAAACAGATACGAGCAGTATTTCGGAGTAGAGGCGCTCTTGGCGTACAGTTGCGGCATTGCTAAAGCTGCCGCAGTGAAAACGCTCATCCGGTCGTGCTCGCTTTCCCAGGGCTTCCGTTTTGGCGGCTGTTCTCGCGTCAGAACAGGAAAGGGAGTGGTTGCAGTGGTCGCGCATTCTGCATGCGTGAATCGAAAAGCCGCCGACGGGGCGGCTTCGGTTTAGGCGCTCTTGGTGCTCGATGCTCGATCTACATCTTTACGGTGATGGGTTCGGTTAATTTGAAGCTGAGGGTGGATTCGGCCGGTATGACAATTTCCTTGTTGCCGGTGTAGGCCGCGCCTGCGGTTCCCGCTCCGGCTCCGAGAGCTGCGCCGATGAGGGCACCTTTGCCCCCGCCCGCAAGGCCGCCAATGAGGGCGCCACCTCCGGCGCCGCCGCCGATCATGGCTGCGGTGCGTTTGCCCTTGCCTTTGAGGTAGCGGCTGACTGAACTTGTCTGCACATCGTACGCGTCGCCGTTTATCGTGACGGAATCAAGGGCCAGTTTGAGGACAGCGCCGCCCTTAAAGCGACCCAGAGGCACGGCTTGGACGACTTTACCCGAGG